>Ga0256865_1000277_pt1 | contig 17966 bp, 16 predicted proteins | sample RVTome_14_FD_187337 | JGI IMG/M metagenome (GOLD analysis project Ga0256865, IMG submission 187337) | Soil microbial communities from uranium-contaminated site in the Upper Colorado River Basin, Wyoming, United States - RVT145D125 HiSeq ... | reverse complement strand
CCTATTCCCGGCGCGCAGGCTCGGCGCGGCGGGAGCGCGGCCGGATTGAATTTCCTATCTGTCTATCTGTGTATGGACACCGGTGCGCCGGTGTCCATCGATTGGATGATGGCCTCGAACGCAGCGACGGTGTTCACCATCTCCTCGGGCGTGATGGGATAGGGCGCGCGGCCCTCGATCGCATCGGCAAAGGCGTCGAACTCGGCGCGCAGGGAGTCGATCCTTTCGAATTCCCGGCGCTCGACCTTGCCGCCCCTGGTCCGGACGACGACCTCGGTCTCGCCCAGCGACTCGGCCGAGCCCTCGTCTCCGAATACGTGCACCCGCCAGTAGAGCGGGGAGGATCGGACCGCGCCGAGAAAACCGCTCAGATGGTTGGCGAACCGGAACAACACCGTGACCGTATCGCGCGGGTCGGGCCCGCGCCGGAAGGTGTTGACGCGGGCACTGATCTCGGCTGCAGGACCCGCAATGCTGGTAAAGGCATCGAGGAGATGCATGCCGGTGCCGGTCATGCCGCCGCCGGGGGATTCCGTGGGCAGCGCCCGCCAGGCGGAGAAGTGCATGCCCGAATTCTCGTTGCTGTAGTGACCTTCGATATGCATGAGCGTGCCCAGCGCGCCGCTTTTCGCGACGCGCCGCAGCTCGACCATGGAAGGCCAGAAGCGCTTGTTCGTTCCGACTCCGATGGGGACACCGGCCTTGCGGCACGCCGCGATGGCACGCTCGGCATCAGCGCGCTTGAGCGTCAGGGGTTTTTCGCAGAAGACCGGTTTTCCGGCGCTGGCGACGCGCACGATCTGATCGGCATGCAGCGAATGAGGGGTTGCGAGGACGACCGCCTGCACCTTCGGATCGGCGAGGGCCTTCTCAAGATCGTCGCTGAGCGTAAAGCCGTTTGCCTCGGCAATCGGCAGCGCGGCGTCAAACTCCTTGCTTACCCCGTGAACGAAGCGCAGTTTCGTACTCCTGCCCTGCACCGCGCCGACGATGTTCTTGCCCCACCAGCCCAGGCCTACGATCGCTGCGTCAATCATTGAAACCGACCTTTCGATGTCTTCAATCTAACTGCGTGATCCGTGATCCGTGATCCGTAAAGGAGGACACTCGCATTAAAAAAATCGCGCCATGTACGCGGGTTCGCGTGAGGTCAAATCATCCAATGAAGCGCTTGGCTATAACCCGGCGCGATTTTTTCCTTTGACCGCCTTGTTGACGACATTGACCGGCCATTCACCGGTCAACACGCGACGTACTTCGCCCGGTGCCCCGGCCTGCAATCCTTTCATGGCGGTTTCGCTGTACCACGCGCAGTGGGGATTGATGACGACGTTTTCCCGGCCGCGCAACGGATGCGGATCGGGCAATGGCTCCGGATCGGTGGTATCGAGCCCGCACCCGGCGACCTTCTTCGCGTCGAGGGCGCGCACCAGAGCCTCGGTATCCACGACGGGCCCGCGTGAGCAGTTGATGAGGTACGCCGAGGGTTTCATCTTCGCAAACGCGTCGTCGTTCATCATCTTCCGTGTCTGCGGCGTAAGCGGCGGATGCACCGAGACGAAGTCGCACTCGGGCAGCATCTCGGCAAACTCCATCTTCTTCCCGGGCTCCTTGAACTGGCCTTCCTTGACGAAGGGGTCTGCGTAGAGAATCCGCATGCCGAAGGCGGCGGCGCGCACCGCGACCTCGCGGGCGATATTGCCGAAGCCGACGAGCCCGAGCGTGCTCCCGGCCAGGCGAAACAGGGGCTTGCCGGGTGGAACAGCCCATGTGCCGCCGCGCACCATGCGATCGTAGAAGGCGACCTTGCGCGCGCAGGCGAGGAGCAGCGCCATCGTGTGCTCCGCGACTTCCTCGATGCAGTACGTCGGGTTGTTGGTCACGATGATGCCGGCCTGGGTGGCGGCATCGAGGTCGATGGTGTCCACGCCGATTCCGTAGCGGGCGATGATCTTGCACTTTGGCATCTTCGCCATGTCGCCGGCCGTGATGGGGCCGGCGTAGGTGTTGAGCAATGCGTCGCAGTCCGCGGCCTGCGCGATGAACTCGTCGGGCTTCTTGGTCTGCAGCGGCACAAGATCCGCCAGACCCTCGAGCGTTTTGTTCTCGACGTCGAGGGACTCCCACACATAATCCGTCAGTACCACTTTCGCTTTGGCTGCCATCGGAGTGTCCTCTTGACCATGCGAACGACCGGTTAGGCGTCACCGGTCACTGTCATGCGTTGTAGATCTCGGGATTCCAGCAGTTTGGCGGGCGCCGGCCCTCAAGCACCGCGATTATGTTGTCGACCACCATGCTCGCCATGCTCTCCCGCAGCTCCGTTACCGCGCTCCCGAGGTGAGGCGTCAACACGACATTCTGCATCCTGATGAGCTCCGGCTCGACGTGAGGCTCGTTCTCGTAGACATCGAGGCCGGCGCCCGCGATTCGTTTCTCCGACAACACGCGCACCAGCGCCTTCTCGTCGACGATCGGGCCCCTCGCGGTGTTGACGATGAAGGCGGTCGGCTTCATCAAGCGCAGCTCCCGCTCGCCGACCAGGTGGCGGGTCTCGGCGTTGAGAGGCGCGTGGACGGAGACGAAATCGGAGTCCGCGAGCAGCTCATCGTAGGGTACATAGACGAGCCCGGCTTCGCGTTCCTCGGCTTCGGGCTTGCGCCGCGGGGTCCAGTAGAGCGTGCGCATCGAGAAACCCTGCGCGCGCTTGGCGACTGCGCGCCCGATACGACCGCCGCCTCCGATGAGGCCGATGGTCTTGCCGTACACCCAGGAGCCCAGCAGATGCGCCGACTGCGCTCCGGGAAAAACCCCGGCTCGCACGAGGTGGTGACCCTCGACGACGCGCCGCGCGACAGCGAGAAGCAGGGCGAAGTGAATGTCGGCAGTGGCTTCAGTCACGATTGGGGCAATTACGGTGACCGGGATGCGCCGGGCCGTGGCTTCCGCCACGTCGATGTCGGACGGCGTGATCTTCATGGAAGCGATCGCACGCAGCCGCGAGCCCGCCGCAATGACGTCGCGGTCTACCTTGTCATGGAGCAGGCAGAACAGGATGTCACGGTCGCGGACCGCGGCGAGGAGCTCGTCCTTGGTGGCGATATGAAGCGTGTCGGGATTCAGCTCGACGTCTGCAACAGCACGCAGGCGTTCGACGGCGCTCATGGCGACGGGTTGGGTGATGAAGACGCGCGGGCGCATTATCAATCCGTGGTCAGCGAATCACGCCTCGCGTTCGCGGGAGCAGATACGGCAGGCGTACTCGCCCAGAGTCGCGCTCGTGACGCCGACCGCGCGACCCTGGCGGCGGTTGTATTCATCGGGCTCGAGCTCGGTCCGGAAGGAGTCGTTCAATCGATTGATCATGTTGAACATCCCGCAGGCGAGCGAGATCTCGACGATCTCCGCGTCCGTGAAGAGCCGCCGCAGCTCGTCCCACACTGCATTGTCGCGCTTGGCCGTGTTGAGCGTCATCGCTTCCGACCAGGCGAGAGCGGCCTTTTCCCGGTCATTGAACAGCGCGCTGGCCTTGTAGTCCCCCTGCAATGCCGCGAACTCCTCTTCCGTCAGTCCCAGTGCTTGACCAAGCACCCAGTTGTGCTCCGTTCAGTACTTGCAGCCATTGATCGTGGAGGTCTTGAGGACGGCCAGGTTGCGCAGGCGCACGTCGGAGACTGCTCCGGCCTTCGGCTGGCGCACGGCGGCGACGAACCCGAGGTACCAGCGGGCAAGCTCGGGGCTGTGGGCGAGAATCCTCAGGAGATTCGCGGTTCTGCCCAGCAGCTTGTTCGACCCCTCGAACAGCTCTTTGGCGGCGCCCGTCGCCTCTTCGTCGCTGATTCCGCGGATTCTCTGGCTCATTTTGGAATCCAAAAAGCGTAAGTGGTGAGTGGTGAGCGGTGAGTGGAGTGAGCGCCTTGCTTCCCTTCGATGGGGGTGGTCCACTCACCATTCACTGGTCACCGGTGTTGGGCCATCCATCGCACTACGCCCGCCACCCCATCGACGGCCACGTTGGACCCTTCCGGAATGCGGTGCGTCGCGTCATGGACGCCCAGGACCATGGGGATGCCGCGCTCGCGCGCAAGCGAAGCGAGGTGCGAGGTGCTTCCGCCGAGCTCGGCGACGACGCCCGCCACACGCGGCAGAATCTGGCCCAGTGCGGGCCCGGCCATGCGCGTTACCAGCACATCGCCCGGTCCGACGCGCGTGAGCTCGCATTCACAGTTCACGACGCACGCGCGGCCTGTTCCCCAGCCAACGCCGGCAGGCTGGCCGTTCAAGCGCGGATAACGCCGCCAGCGCTCGTCAGGAACGGGGGCATCCTGAAGGTGAAGCGGCCGCGCCTGAAGGAGCTTGAACCCGGCATCGTCGAGCGCCCATTCAATCTCCACGGGCATGCTCATGAGTTTTTCAGTCTCGCGCACGAGCCGGCCCAGCTCCTCGATCTGCGTCGGGTCGAGGCATGGCGTGGACTGAGCCCGGCTTACACCCATACGCGCCTTCGCAGAGTGAGTGCAGCCGGGAACGTGCCGCGGCCTCGTGCCCACCTGCGATTCCTTCAACGCGCCGTCCGCCGTGAGCATATATCGGTCCGGCGCGACCTCGCCCTGCGCGATGGCCGAACCGAGGCCCCAGGTCGCGTTGATCAGCATGTCGCCCTCCACGGTCTGGCTCAGCGCGCCTCCGGCGCAGCGGGCCTGCACCAGGGGCTGGATGAGGAGCGCCATCGCCGTGTCTGCAGGATCGAGGTCATGCGTCGCCATGTAGCGCAGCGCGCGCGTCGACCAGAGCGCGGTCCAGCAGGCGCGGACGGCCGTCAGGAACTCCGTCTCGTCTTCAAGACCGAGGAAACTCTCGAACTGGCCGGCGAAGCTGGATCCGAAGCGGTCCTCGACAAGCGCGGACGAGCGCACAACACATGGAGCGTTGTGCTTCAAGCGAAGCGAGCGCCAGCTGGCGAGGAGCGGCTCCAGCACCTCGGGCGCGAGCGGCTCCTCCATCAGGCCGAGCTTCATCTGAAGCGCGTAGCGCCGCGCCTGCTGCGCGTCGTCGGATGAAAACGCCCCGCGCGCCGCAGCCTCCAGACCCGAGTGCCGAAGCTGCAGACGATAGGCTTCCGCGTTCACGCAAAAACCTCCGGGCGTCGGCAGGCCAGCCTGCGCGAGCCGGGCGAGATTGGCTGCCTTGGGGCCGACCTGCTGCGCGTGCGTTGCTTCAGGCGCCGTCAGCGGAACAATGAAGCTGCTGGTCACGACCTCCATGAGCGCCCCAAGCGGTCACGGCGACTCATCTGGGAAAGATGGTCGAATAGCCCGGCATCGGGTCGACCACCGTGATCTGCTCGACCGGGAAGTGCGAAATGAGCTCGGTGCGGTCCTTGTGCACGATCAGCATCTCTTCGATGCGCACACCCCACTCGTACATCTTGCCGTGCTGGGTCTCGAGCGCGAACACCATCCCTTCCTTGATCTCGATCGGATGGTCAAGAGACCAGATGCGCGAGATGACCGGCTGGTCGTACTGCGCAAGCCCGAGGCCGTGGCCCCACAGGTTGGCCGCCGCCTGGTCTTCCTCTTCGTAGCCCCAGGCTTCCTTCGCCGAGGGCCACTTCGAGGCGATCTCCTTGGTCGTGGTTCCAACCTTGACCGCCTTGATCGAGTCGTAGAGCCATTTCAGCGCGGTCGCGTAGATGTCCTTCTGCTCCTTTGTGGGCTCCTTGCCGCAACAGTAGGTGCGGTAGTAGCAGGATTTGTATCCGTTCCAGGTGAGCGCCGCCAGGTCCATGAAGACGATATCGCCGGGCTGCACGATGCGATCGGAGAAATTGCGCCAGTTAGGCCACGTGTTGGGGCCGGAAGAGACGATGACGTCTTCCACGTCCTCCATGCCCGGGACCGAATAGAGATACTCCATAATGTGCGCGGTCAGCTGGTTCTCGGTGCGCCCGGGCCGCAGGAACTTCATGAACTCCCAGTGCGCCGCATCGCCGATCGCTCCGACGATGCGCAGGCACTCCTGCTCGTCCTCGTTCTTGACGGCGCGCGCCTCCATCATCGGAGTCATCCCGTCGGTCCAATCGAGCTTCTCGTCCTTGAAGATCTGCATCATGTTGATGTCGATAAAATCCACACCGAGCTTGGCCCCCGCGACGTTCGCCTTCTTCATTTCCTGCTTGAGCGCGTTGGTGAACTTGCGCACCTGTTGCAGCGAGGCAGGACCCGCGGCGCCCTTGATCCAGGCATACGACCAGCGCACGTGGTCTTTCGGAATCCACGGTGAATGCCTGTTGATCTGGAAGCCGATGTCGCCCTGCTCGAAGAGCACCGGCGCATCGTCGCCGCAGAGGAGGGCGTAGCGCAGCCCGGGTTTGAGGCGGTTCCATCCCGGCGTGAGCGTGCCCGTGACGTAGCGGCAGTTCTCGTCGTACATGAGGAGCATCGCTCCCAGCCCGTGCGCCTTCATGCGCTCGCGCGCCCGCTCGGTGCGGTACTTGCGCAGCCGATCCCAGTTGATGCGCTGTTGCCAATCCAGTCCTGCTATCCCGAAGTTTGCCGACATCTCATTCTCCACTCGCTGTTGGTCTGAAACCGTCAAAAGGGAAAAGGGGAACCGTATCGTAACCCCGGTTGGGCAAGGTGGGAATACAACGTGCACCAGCCTGCTGCCCGATGATCTCCATTCGCGCGCCGTCTCGTACGCTTGAGCCCGTTCAAGTCCACGATTCGGTCACGCCCCGGGAATGACGGGCAGCTGCAGGCGCGAGGCCATGGAGCCGCCGGTGTAAATCCTGTTCTCGCCGACATTGTAGTCGGCACTGTAGTGCGTGTAAGGCGCGCTGCCGACACCGTCGCGCGGCTGAACGTCGAGACGAAGGCGATGCCCTTTGCGGAAAACCATGCAGGTCGGCCAGATTTCGACATCAAGCCGTACCGGCTGGTTCGGCTTGAGCCACTGGCGTTCGTCGTGCGTGTGGTAGGGCCGGTAGGGCAGCGAGAGCTCCGGATCGAGCTTGCGGTGGGAGGCCCGAAGCCAGCCCTTGGCGACGGGCACCTGCTGTTTCTGCTGCCCGACCTCCCAGACGTCATTCCCGTCGCGATCGATGTTGCGGATCGTCGCGAAGACATCCATGTCCTCGGTCGTGCTCGAGACCCACAGCGTCAGCACGACAGGGCCCGTGACTTCAAGGTCCTCGCGCATGGGGTCGGTCTCAAAGGAAACACCGAGCCGGGGCACGCTCCCGGCCAGCGCGGTGGAGGTCCACGACGCCGAGGCGACGCCGGCTTTCGTTACGGCGCTTGCCGGATAGGAGACGGGCCGGCGCGCCCTGGGCGCAGTGGTCGTGAGCGTTCCTTCGACCGGATCGCCGCCGCGCCGCCGGCCGCCGGGTTGCAGGTAGTACTCGGTCCAGCGCGTGCGCGCGAGCGGCCATTCCTGCTCGCTGCGCCACCTGTAGTTCCGGTGTCCGCCGGTACGGATGAGGAGCTTTACCGGCGGCTCGTCCATGATGCCGGTGTCGATCCCCTTCAGCCAGTAGTCGAAGAACCGGAGCTGGTCCTTGCGTGCTTCGTCGGCGTAGAACGGGTGATAGTGCGTGCCGGCCTGGATTCGCAGCTTCTTGTGCGGGGTGTTCGCCCGCATGAAGGCCTCGGTGTTGCCGCGCAGGTGCAGGCCCATGCCGCTCCAGTTGCCCGCGCTCAGGAAGGGGACCGTGATCTCGTCCCAACGCGCCTGCCGGCCGTGGTAGTGGTCCGAGTCGAGGTTGTGTCGCATGTAATCCCACAGCCAATGCTTCGAGAACGCGTCAGGGCTCGGCTGCTCGCGTCGTCCGAGCAGGTGGTGGGCCATGTGATTGTTGTACCAGTTGCTGACGAAACCGAAGCAGAAAATGCCCCCGTGATAGGCAAAGTCGCGATACATGTCCGCGGCGCCTTCCCACGGGATCATCGCCTTGAGCGAAGGCGGCTTGAGATTGGCGACCAGCCACTGCGTCATCGCGAAATACGAGATGCCGCTCGTGCCCACGCGGCCATTGCACCAGGACTGGCGTGCCGACCATTCGATCGAATCGTAAAAGTCGATCGCCTCCTGCAGGGAGAACGGATCGGTTCTGCCCGGCGATTTTCCTGATCCGCGAGTGTCGACCCGCACGGCGGCGTAGCCCCGCGGCACCCACCAGAGCGGATTCACCGCCTCCCAGTTCATGTACGGGTTGGGCTTCTCCTCGAGGTCCGCCGGGGGCACCCACACCTTGTCCTTCTGGTAGGCGCCGATATTGATGATCGCCGGCACCCGGCCGCCGCGGCGTGGTCGATACACATCGGCCTGGAGGCGTACCCCGTCCCGCATCGGGATCTCGACGTCCTTGTCGATCACGACGTCATGGCGGGGGAGGGAGATTCTTTTCATGTTCTCATCAGGCCTGCTTTTCGTCTCCGGGACGGATCGGAAGCTTCACCGGTTTTCTGATTCGTGCAGAAAGGTCTATGGCCTTGGTCAGCATGAGGCGGTTATGTCCTTCGGCGGCTGTGGCGTGCTGCGTCTTGAGACCCAGGGAGAGGCGCGTCAGCCATGAATTGGTCTCCTCGCGCATCGGACCCCGCAGCTCGCCGAGCGCCATGTCCCCGACGGGATAGCTCGTCAGGAAGTCGACCCGGCGCGAGGCGTCCGGCAGATAGCCCTCGCCCTGGGCGGTGTCCACGGCGAGCACGATGTCGCGGTGCGTGTCATCGATGGTGAGGACCCCGCCCACACCGACGATCCCGACCTCGAGACTGTAGACCGCGCCAGGCCAGACCACCGGCAGCGCCCACGAGATCACCCCGTGGTGGATCGCCCCGTCATTGAACGTGATCACGAACCCGGTGCCGTCGATGCCATGCCACTCGGGCCCCAGCGCCTTGTCGACCGAACGCGCGTAGACCTCGACCGGGTCCTTCGCTTCCATCATCCACATGACGATGTCGAGCGCGTGCGTGCCCGAGATCACCATGGGCGAGATCTCGGAAGGGTTGTCGCTGCGCCGATAGTTGTCGATCGCGACCAGGCGGTTCATGAAGGCGCGCGAGGTCACCATGGTGATATCGCCCAGTTGGCCGGTGCGCACCTTTTCCTTCGCCACCAGCCAGCGCCGGCGGAAGCGCTGGGTGTAGCCGATGACGGCGTCGACGCCGGCCCTCTCGATGGCGGCGAGAACGCTCGCCGATTCGGCAAGGTCGGTCGCGAGCGGTTTCTCGATCAGCATGGGCAGCTTGCGCTCGGCTGCGGCGAGGACCGGATCGACATGCAGGTGCTCGTCCGTGGAAACGACCACGGCATTGACCTCCGGGCGCCTGACGAGCTCGCGGAAATCGGCGGTTACGAAGTCCGCGCCGACCTTTTCCGCGACGAGCTTGGCGCGTTCCGGATTCGTCTCGGCGATACCGATCCAGTCGACCACCGGGTGGCGGGCCGCAAGCTCGCCTCGAATGAGGCCCATGCGCCCGGCCCCGATAATCGCAAGCCCGATGCGCTTCGGTTGTTTGTTTGTCATATGTTCAGTTTCTGGCCACAGAGAGCACAGAGAGCACAGAGAGCTCGAGTACCAATTCCCTTTAACTTGTTGTTTGTTTTTCTCTGTGATCTCTGTGATCTCTGTGATTTCTGTGTTCTCTGTGGCGTCCTGTATTTCAACCGGCTGCGGCGGCGGAAGCGCGCGACTCGGGCAACGGCAGGCTTACCGGCTCGAGGCGTTCGGCAGATAGATCGGCCGCGATGTAGACCTCCATCACCTGGCGTGCCTGCTCGGCGGTGACGAGCACCGGACGGTCGCAGGCGACGGCCTCGATGAAGTGCACCGTCTCGGCCTTCATGGGACCGGCAAAGGCATGCTCGACGAACTCCCCGGGCATGGAGGACATCGGCAGGCGCATGCCCTGCTGCATCGTATTGAGTATGACGTCACGATGGCTGTCGTCGACGAGGAGGGCGCCTTCCGTGCCGACCATCTCGATCCAGGTCGTCGAAAAGTTTGGATAGCCCGGGGGCAGGCTCCAGCCGGCATTCACCACGAAGGAGATGCCGTTGTCCATCGTGACGGAGATCAACTGGGTATCCGGTATATCGGCCCCGGTGCTCTGCTTCATCGCGCCGTAGTTGTTGGTCGAGTACACACGCACGGGCTTTGCCGGCTCGAGGCACCACAGGACGAAGTCGAGGTCGTGCGTGGCCTCCATCGCAGCCAGGGAAAGCTTCGTGCGGCCCGTGATCTTCCTGCCAAGGCCGCGCGTGATGTGGCGGCTCACGAGAGCGCTCACCGGCCGGCCAATGGTGCCATCGTTGATCGCCTTTTTCACGTAGGCAAACTTGGGGTTGAACCGCTGCGAGTAGCCGATCGTGAACTTGAGCTTGTTCCGGCGAGCGATCGCGATCAGCTCGTCGGCCTCGTGAAGCTCGATGGCGATGGGCTTCTCGAGGAACACGTGCTTGCCGGCCAGCAGGCAATCGCGGGCCATGGGGTAATGATGCGTTTCCGGTGTCGCCGAGATGATGTAGGCGTCGATCTCGTCGATCTTCAGCAGGTCGCGGTAATCAGCGGTTGCGGTCTTCGCGCCGCTGGCCTTGGCTACCTCGACCAGACGCTCCGGCTTGATCTCTGCGATGTGCAGATTCTGAACGATAGGATGGGTGGCACACGTTTCTGCCCGGATTCCCCCGCACCAGCCGGTGCCGATGATGCCGATATTGATTTGCTTCACGGAGTTCCTTCCGGATTCAGTCGGGCCCTGGGCCCGGGGAGGGCGCTCGCGCCACAGCGGCGAGCGTCCGTCGATGGTAACGAATCGAGGGGCGTTTTCACAAATACCAAAAGGGTATCTTTGATATGCCGTATCGGCATGGCTCGAAGGGGCCTGTCCGACCATCCTCGTGCGCGTTTCGTCGGAGCCGCGCCTGAGCTGCCACTCCTGCCACCTGCCCAGGTCGTTGACGAAGCGCATGATTCATGCCAGTTTGTTATCTCTGAAAGCCGGTTCGCCTCTGCCCTGCCGGGACGGATCACCCTCGACCCCATGGATTTGCGAAGCGTCCGTTACTTCATCCAGATCGCCGACTGCGGAAGCATCACGCGCGCCGCGGGCAATCTCGGTGTCGCCCAGCCTGCGCTGAGCCGGCAGCTCCGGGCGATGGAGGAGGAGCTCGGCATGCCGCTCCTCATACGCTTGCCGCGCGGGGTGCGTCTCACCGCTGCCGGACGCCAGTTTCTGGATCACTGTCGCCGCGCGCTGCGCGAACTCGATCGCGGGAAGGAGGAGCTGCGCGCGAATCGCGACAGCCCCCGCGGCCAGGTCATCCTGGGGGTCTCGCCCACGCTCGGCCCGCTGCTGGTTCCGGGCGTGGTGGAACGCGTGCGCCGCCAATGCCCGCAGGTGGCACTCAAGATCGTCGAGCATTTCAGCACGCTTCTGTTTGATGGGCTCCTTACCGGGCGCATCGACGTCGCGTTGCTGACCAATCCGTCCGTGACGCGCGCCCTGCGCTATACGCCGCTCATCTCGGAGCCGATCGTGGTGCTTGCGGCTCCGCAGCCGAGGGATGCGCGTCGGTTCTATACCCTCGCCGAACTGTCCAGGACGCCGGTGATCGTCACGGAGGCGATCCGGGCCATCGTCGACGATCAGATCGGGCGCTACGGCGCACGCCTCAACGTCGACATCGAGGTGAATGCGGTCGAAGCGATCGGGCAGCTTCTCTTGCGAGGAGTGGGCCCTGCGGTGATGCCGGTCTCGACCTTCCATTCCGAGATCGCCTCCGGCTGCGTGGTGGCCTTTCCCATTGCCGATGTCAATGTGCAGCGCTCGCTGGTGCTTGCGCATCCCGTCGAGCGGCGGCTGTCAGCGGCGACCGATGAAATTTCCCAGATCGTGACGACGGAGATGAACGCGCTCTCCGATCAGGACGTCTTCAGCCTTCCCCTGGCCTCGGGCAGTCGCGCGGCGCCTGCCCGGCACGCGCCGGGCGTGGCCGGGAAGGCGTGAGCCGCAAAGGGAACGCGGGCGGGAAAATAGCGCGCTCGAAAATTGTGAGACCACGAGTCGCGTGCTAGCATACGCAGCCCCGATCGAGCGCTTTTTTTTCCAGCCGGATAATCCTGCCAGATGCCCTTCTATCGCTTTGAGGATATCGAGTCGAGCTACCTGACGCCGCATCTTTCGACCGGAAAGGCGCCGGTGATCGACGGAAAGTACATGTACTTCTGCCTGCTGCACAAGAACGCCGGCACCGGCTCCGAGCTCCACTACCACCCGAATGAGCTCCTGATCTTCCCGATACGCGGGAAGATAAACGCGATCGTCGGCAAGGATCGCCGGATCGTGAGCCCCGGCACGTTCGTCCACGCTCCCGCCTACGCGCGTCATTCGATGAAGGCGACGGAGGACGGTCATTGCCAGTATCTCTACATCAAGGACAAGACCTGGACAGTCGTCGGCCTGGCGGAAGATGAAGCCGTTCCCGAAAAAGCAATGACCGTGGACGAGGTCAATCGCAAGTACCAGGTCGGCGAGCGTGACAAGCACCAGAAAGCGCAAGGCAAGTCCCAGGCCGTCGTCGAGGGCCTCGACGTGTGCTTTTATCCCGTCATCGAATCGCTGGAGGCACCGCGGCGCTCGGCTCGGCACATCGACTGGATCGAAGGAGAGCGGCTCGCCTTCGGCTTTTGCGAAGTGCCTGGCGGATACGACGAGCCGGAGGCGCCGAGCCCGCACGAGATGTTCGTGTACGTCCTGAGCGGACGCCTGCAGGCGCGGACCGGCGGCAAGGCGAAGTCGGTCGGTGCGGGAGACATCGTTCATGTGCCGCGCGGGGAAAGCTATCGCCTGCAGGTAGAGTCGCCGTTCGCGCGTTATGCCATCGTGTGCTCGACGCCGTATCTCGAGGACAGGATCGACAACATGAGCCCGGAGGAGGCGGAGCAGGCACGCCTCAACATGAAGGCCAATTGAACTGAAAGGGCGCCAAGGTGGCGAAGAAGGGCTCGTCACGTCGTGCACGACGGCGGCGGGCAGGAACAGTGGTCGGTGTCGTGGGATTGGGAATCATGGGGGGCGCATTCGCCCGCCACCTGCTCGCGGCGGGCTTTTCCGTGACCGGCTTTGACGTGGCGGCGGCCCGGCGCCGGGAGCTTGCGAAACGGCGCGGGCGTGCTGCGCGGTCGTGCGCCGAGGTTGCGGGTGCGGCATGCATCATTATCACCTCGCTGCCTTCACCGGCGGCGATCGAGCAGGCATTCTTCGGCAAGAACGGCATCATCACGGGCGCTGCGCCGGGCACCGTGGTCATCGAGGCGAGCACCATGCCGATCGAATTGAAGGAGCGCTGCCGCAGGCGGCTTGCCCGCGCGGGAATCGCGCTGCTGGATTGCCCGATCAGCGGCACGGGAGCGCAGGCGGCGGCAAAGGACATCGCGGTCTATGCAAGCGGCGATCGCCGCGCCTTCAACCGGTGTCGAAAAGTGTTCGACGGGTTCGCGCGCGCCACCTACTATTGCGGCGAATTCGGGGTAGGCTCCAAGCTCAAGTTCATCGCCAATCTGCTCGTGACCATTCACAACCTGTCGACGGCAGAGGCGATGGTCCTCGCCGAGAAGGCGGGGCTCGATCCCGGCATGGTCTATGAGGTCATCCGCAACGGCGCAGGAACCTCCCGAATGTTCGAGGTGCGCGGCCCGATGATGGTGGAGGGGCATTACCTCCCGGCGACGATGAAATCGGATGTCTACCAGAAAGACATTGATATCATTCATGCCTTTGCGCGGCGCCTGAGATGCCCGACGCCGCTTTTCAATCGCAGCCTCGAGTTTTACACTGCCGCATTGCGTGAAGGGCGGTCCAAGCAGGACACGGCCGCGATACACGCAGTCTTGAGAAAACGCGCCGGATTGCGGGGATCGGCCCCGCGACGCATGAAGAGGAAAGGGGAATAGATGGCAGCCGAAGGAACGATGCGACCGGGGGCACAAGCAACGCAGCTCGCCCTCAACATGAAGCTGATCGCCCACAATGAGCTGGCCGGTTTCGGGGGCATCGGCGAGGGCAGCAACATGCAGGCGACAAAAGACGGCCGGCGCATCCTGTGGCTCGCGCACGAGTCGGCTCCCAAGAATTTCACTGCGGTCGATGTCACGGATCCCAAGAATCCGAAGATAGTGATCCAGACCGACCTGCCGCACGCGAAGGTGCGCTCGAACTCGCTCGATGTCGTGGGCGACATGATGGTGGTGGCCTACCAGACCAAGGAATGGGGTCTCAAGCCGGCCGGCATGGATCTCTTCGACATCAGCAAGCCCGAGGCGCCCAAGCTGATTTCCCACTTCGACCGGTCGGGTCCTGGCTCGCGCGGCGCGCATTGCGTGTGGTTCACCGACGGCGAGTACGTGCATCTGACCTCTGGCGCCGCCGATTTCGAGCCGAGCCATCCCAAGGACGACCAGTTCTACCAGATCATCGATGTTCGCGATCCCGCCAAACCCAAAGAGGCTGGACGCTGGTGGCTGCCCGGGACCCGCAAGGGAGACCCGGAGGGGCCGCTCCCGCGCCATCCGCGTTTCGACGGCGGCTACCGACCGCACAACACCAATACCTACCCGCAGCGCCAGGACCGGGTGTATATCGGCTATCTCGACGGCGGGACAGTCATCCTGGACATCAGCGACAAGTCGAAGCCCAGACTGGTCACGCGCTGGCGCCACTCGCCGCCGTTCAACGGCTTCACGCATACGGTCATGCCCCTGTTCAACAAGGACAACACCATCATCGTCACGGACGAGTGCACGAAGGACAATGGCGAGGACTGGCCCAAGCTCGCGTGGGTCGTGAATGGAAGCGACGAGACGAATCTCGTCCCCGTCTCCACGCTGCCGCTGCCTCCACCGGAAGTGTTTACCAAGCGAGGAGGGCGCTTCGGTGCGCACAACCTGCACGAGAACTATCCAAACCCGTGCTCCATGCGCTCGGACCACATCGTGCTCGGCACGTTCTTCAATGGCGGCGTGCGGGCGTACGATGTCTCGAATCCCCTGCAACCGCGCGAGGTGGCCTACTTCGTTCCAGCCACTCCGCCCCTGACGCCGAAGGGTTCTGCGCAGATCAACGACGTCTTCTGGGACGACCGGGGCATCGTCTATGCGATGGACCGCTTCACCGGCGGGCTGTACTGTCTGGAGATGAACATCTAACGGCCGTAAGGGGTAAGCGGTGAACTGAAATGCTGACGCAAGAGAAGCCCACCGTAGCGCGCGACGTTCTCGCCGGGCTCATTCCGGTGTCGATCATCACCGGTTTTCTTGGCAGCGGCAAAACGACGCTGATCAACCGCCTGCTCAAGCGGCCCGAGATGAACAGGGTTGCCGTGATCGTGAACGAGCTGGGGGAGATCGGCGTCGACAACGACCTCGTCGAGGTGTCTTCCGAGCAGATGATGCTGCTCAACAACGGGTGCCTGTGCTGCGTGCTGCGCGGCGACCTGCAGGAAACGCTGCGAGAGCTCTTCGTCCAGCGCCGCAACGGCCAGATCATCGATTTCGACCGCGTGATCATCGAGACCACCGGTCTCGCCGATCCGGCGCCCGTTATGCAGACGCTGCTTACGGACACGCTCCTGCTCGAGCAGTTCCGCCTCGACTGCGTCGTGACGGTGGTGGATGCCGTGAACGCCCCGGGGCAGCTCGACCAGTTCCAGGAGCCCCTGAAGCAGGCGGCCCTCGCGGACCGCCTCGTTGTCACGAAAACGGACCTCGTTACCGAGACGCAGCTGGACGCCCTGAGGGCGCGCCTGCGCGCCCTGAACACGCGCGCGCCGGTGCGGCTTGTGGTCAACGGGGAGATCGAGCTCGCCTACCTGATCGACGTGGGGCTGCGGCGCACGCGGGCCGATCTCGAGGAGGTCGAGCGCTGGCTCGGCGAGACGGACGAGCACGGGCATAGCCATGTTCACGACGCCGCGGTGCAGTCTTTCGTGCTGCGGTTCGAGCAACCGATGCCGTGGGCGTCGTTCACGCAATGTCTCGACGTGCTGACTGCGCTGCGTGGCCCTGACCTTTTGCGCGTGAAAGGCCTCGTCAACGTGGAGGGCAAGGCGGGACCCATGGTGGTGCAGGGCGTGCAGCACCTTTTCCACCCGCCCCTCGAGCTGGCCGCCTGGCCTGGCGACGACCATAGCACGAGGCTCGTATTCATCACGCGCGACATTCCCCGCCAGGCCATCGCAGATCTCTTCGCCGCGATCGGCGCCGTAGGATCCCAAGCCCCCCGGAGTTGATTGTTATGGGGTGTTGCCAAAATGACGCGATTCCTGTCGGTCGTTTTTGCCGTGTCCGCGATTGCGATTATCCTTTCGCCCCCGCCCAGTGGTTCGCTGGCAGGGGTTCTCACATAAATCCTGCTTGCTCAATAGGTTACACCGTCTGTACGTCTGCCAGGGGATCGTCCCAGGCTGGGTCACCGACGCACGACGGCGTTGCGCGCCGCGTGGGTTTCAGCCGCGCCGGGATGGGCATGGCGGCGGGAGGGTGAAAAAGCGCATACCGGGAGGCACGCGAAACTATTATCATCAAACCCAAGAATAGGGCGTGTCCCGGCTCGGACAACAACAACATCCTTCGACGCCGCGCAGAGCGCCCCGTGTGCACCTAGGGGAATCGTGAAAGTGTCGTCCGCAGGCGGCATGCTTGGGGCGACGGCGGAGGAACTGCGATTCTGAAGACCCGATGCGGTTTTCGCTTCGTCGGACCGGCGCCGGAAAATGCAGGACCAAGGAGGGGAACGGCGTATGAAACGCCCCATCATCGTGTGTTGCGCGCTCGCGCTTGGCAGCGTGGGCACGGCCCTTGCCAGCGCTCCCGAACCACTGACGCAGAAAGCGAACAGGATAGCCTCGGCGGCATCGACCAAGGCCGCGGCCAAGGCGCGGATCGAGGCAGCTGCGTTATCCCGTGCCCAGGATCGAGCGGTCGCCAGCCACAAGCGCTACCAGGCTCAAACGGCTGCCGCGGCCAGGAAAGATCAAGCCAAGGCAGCGTCCGTGCAGGCAAAAGCGGCGCAGAAGGCGAAGCAGGAAGCCCAGGCAAGGGCTCGGGCGTACGACCGCGCCGTCGCAAACCACAAGAACCATGCGAGCCGCCGCGTCGTGGCCGAGAAGGCCGCGCAGGAGAAGGCCGCCGCGGCAGCAGCGCGGAGGGCGAAACTCGCCAAGCAGGAAGCCGCTGCGCTGGCCGCGGCGCAGGACCGGGTCGTTGCCTACTACCGGCGCAGCCTGGGGAAAGACGACTCGAGGCTCGCCATGGCGGTGAAAAGGATCGAGAAACTCGCGTGCTTCACGGGCATCAAGGACCGGCATGCCCGCATCGGCGTCCAGCTGGTTGATGGCAAGATCGACTACTTCGCGTACTACAGCAAGTGGAAGCCCCGCACCTGCTCGATCGAGGCCGAGCGCAACGGCCCATACAGCCGCTGGGAGGATAACGGCGCAACCTCGAAAGTAACCCTGGTGGACGACAAGGGAGCTTTCACCATCGATCGCAAGGCAGGCGGGACGTTCAGATTCAACTTCCACGACATCGACCGCATGCGCTATTGCGGCATGTCCGGCAAGATCAACGGCAGCCTCACGGTCGTGCGTGGAAAGAAAACGTGCGTCGTCGAAGGCGTCATGGACGGGCACGAGGGCTAGGCCAGGGGCGAAGCGGCCGTCTCGGCAAACGCGGTCCCAGACGAACCCCGCTCCGGCGGGGTTCTTCGTTTGGCCAGGGGGTCCGGCGTGGCAACCACGCGAATGCAGGCGCGAGGCCGGCGCCACTCAGCCGCGATTCTCCGCGTGCAGAATTCACAGCGAACTATTTCCACCTGTCGAGTATTCGGATAAGCGTCGACGGCGCGGGCGCACCCGTTGGGGTCCGGCGCGACGCAGTTGGCATTCCATCACTGCCGCGTCGA
>Ga0256865_1000275_pt1 | contig 18020 bp, 14 predicted proteins | sample RVTome_14_FD_187337 | JGI IMG/M metagenome (GOLD analysis project Ga0256865, IMG submission 187337) | Soil microbial communities from uranium-contaminated site in the Upper Colorado River Basin, Wyoming, United States - RVT145D125 HiSeq ... | reverse complement strand
TCCGCCCGGGGATAGACCGGCGCCGTCAGCATGTTGTGGCACTCAAAACGCACCAGGCGCCGGATCGACTCGGCCAGCCGCAACCCCTTCCCTTCCGGGGTAAAGTAGCGCTCCCGCACCGACGCCGGCACTTCAGCCAGCCGCTGCGGTTCATACAGGCCGGCCCGGGCGCTTTCAAGAATGGCGGCGCTGATGTCGGTGCCGAGTATGTCGATCTTCACTTCCGGCGGTGCCAACTCCTGCATCAGCAGGGCAAGCGAATAGGGCTCCTCACCGCTGGCGCAGCCGACACTCCACAAACGCAGTGTCCTGCGTCCTTCGGCCTGCGCCCGGCGCAGCAGTTCCGGCAGGACCTGCCGCTCGAGCAGGGCAAAGGTCGAGGGGTTGCGAAAAAACTGGGAGACATGGATGGTCAGCGCCGCCATCAGGGCATCCAGCTCCGCCTCGTCCCGCTCCAGCAGGGCGAGGTACGGCCGGGCCTCGCTGAGGCCCCGGGCACGGACGCGGGTGGCGATGCGACGCTTGACGCAGCGGTCCTTGTACATGGCGAGGTCAAAGCCCCGCTTCGCCAGCAGGATACGGCACACCTCCCGGAATTCCGCCTCCGGGAATTCGCTCCCCACGAAAGGGGCGGGGCGGCTGCCGCCGGTCGCCTCTGTGCTCACCAGTATGCCCTTCTGCCTGGAAAGTCTCGCTTTAAAGACCTGCAGGCTAAGCAAAGCATTCTCACGCTCGTTCGCTCCGCTCACTTAAGGCGCAAAGACCGCGAAGGAAGACCAAACCCGATTTTCTTTGCGTTCTTTGCGCCTTGAGCGAATGCAATGAGCGGGCGTGAGATGCTTTTCCATGATCGTCGAGTGGACCCCGGTTCTCAGTCACCCCGACCGAAATGATCATAACCGGTCTTCCGGGGTGGGATTGGGCGGCCATCTCGGTCGAGGACGATCAGCCCTTCTTTCGGACCGGTGATTCTCCCCAGGCGGGTCGTCGGTACGCCGGTGGACCTCGCCAGTTCGGCCAGATCCGCTTCTCTCTCCGGCGGCACCGTAAAGAGCAGTTCGTAATCCTCGCCACCGGCCAAGGCGAGATCGAGCAGCGCCGATTCCTGCGCCAACGCCCGGCGGAAGGGCTCGGAGAGGGGGAGTGCCGCCGCCTCGATCGTGGCACCCACCTGCGAGGCCTCCAGGATGTGCCCCAGGTCGGCCAGCAGGCCGTCGGAGATATCGATCATGGCGGTAGGAATGGCGGCCTGCGCCAGCGCCCGGCCGAGACCGGTCCGGGCCTCGGGGTCATGATGCCGGCGGGCAAGAAAGGGTTCCGGCGTCTGCCCAGCCAGCAGCAGTTGCAGGGCGAGGCCGCTGTCGCCCAGGGTCCCCGAGACGTAGACGGCATCGCCCGGCCGGGCCCCACTGCGGCGGACCAGCTCCCTCTCGGGGACCGCCCCCTCGGCGGTCACCGAAATCAGCAGCGGTCCCGGCGAGCGGCAGGTATCGCCACCGACCAGCGTGGCACCGTAGTGCCGGGCCGCCTCGAGAAAACCGGCTACGAAGTCGTCGAGATTTTCCACGCTCATGCCGACCGGTACGGCGAGCCCCAGGAAGAGGTGGCGCGGTGTCCCCCCCATGGCGGCGATATCGCTGACGTTGACGGCAACGCTCTTGCGTCCCAGCGTACGCAGGTCGGTCCAGTCGTGGCGGAAATGGACTTGTTCGATCAGCAGGTCGGTAGTGGTGAGCAGCAGCTCGCCCGGCGGCAGGGAAAGCGCGGCGCAATCATCGCCGATTCCCAGTCGCACCCCGGCGGCAGCCGGTATGGAGCGGGCGATGCGGTCGATGAAACCGAACTCACCCAGGTCCGCCAGTTTCACGGTTTGGCTTCCAGCGCCGCGGCAAGCACCTCGTCCATGGTGCGGGCGACGACGAAGCGCACCTTCTTGCGCAGATGCGGCGGGATCTCCTCCAGGTCTTTCTCGTTGCGCCAAGGGATGATGATGGTCCTGATGCGGGCCCGCACCGCCGCCAGCACCTTTTCCTTGAGTCCACCAATGGGCAGCACCTGGCCGCGCAGAGTGATTTCCCCGGTCATCGCCACATCCTTGCTGACCGGTCTCCCCGAGAGCGCCGAGATCAGCGCCGTCGCCATGGTCACCCCGGCGCTCGGCCCATCCTTGGGGATGGCGCCGGCGGGAACATGGACGTGGATCGCCCGCCCCTCGTAGAAATCGGGATCGATGCCGAGCTCCAGGGCGTGGGCGCGGGCGTAGGAGAGGGCGGCCTGGGCGCTCTCCTTCATTACCTCGCCGAGGTGCCCGGTGAGGGTCAGCTCCCCCTTCCCCTTCATGGTGTTCACCTCGACGTAGAGGATCTCGCCGCCGACTTCGGTCCAGGCGAGGCCGGTGGCGACCCCTACCTCGCTCTTGCGCAGTTCCTCCTCGGGCAGGTAGCGAGGTGGTCCGAGAAAGCGGCTGACGGAGCTCTCGGTGACCAGGACCGGCTTCTTGCGTCCTTCGGCATAGCGCCGCGCCACCTTGCGGCAGACGCTCCCCAGTTCCCGCTCCAGGTTGCGCAGCCCCGCCTCCGCGGTGTACTCGCTGATGATCTTCAGCAGGGCGTTTTTCGAAAAACGCACGTCGGCAGGCTTCAGTCCGTTGGCTTCGAGCTGCCTGGGTACCAGGTACTGCCCGGCGATGGAGAGTTTCTCCTCGGTGGTGTAACCGGCCAGGCGGATCACCTCGAGGCGGTCCTTGAGCGCCGAGGGGATCGGGTCCATGACGTTGGCGGTGGCGACGAAGAGCACGTTGGAGAGGTCGAACGGCAGGTTGATGTAGTGGTCGGAAAAGGCGTGGTTCTGCTCGGGATCGAGCAGCTCCAAAAGCGCCGCCGAAGGGTCGCCGCGGAAGTCGGCCCCGACCTTGTCGAGTTCGTCGAGCATGAAGACCGGGTTGTTGGTGCCGGCCTGTTTCATCCCCTGCAGGACCCGCCCAGGGAGAGCCCCCACATAGGTGCGGCGATGGCCGCGGATCTCCGCCTCGTCCCGCACCCCGCCGAGGGAGATGCGCACGAACTTGCGCCCCAGGGCGCGGGCGATCGACTTGCCGAGACTGGTCTTGCCGACACCCGGCGGACCGGCGAAACAGAGGACCGGCCCTTTGAGCTCCTTCTTGAGCTTGCGCACGGCAAGGAATTCGAGAATCCTCTCCTTGACCTTCTCCAGATTGTAATGGTCCTCGTCGAGAACCTTGCGCGCCTTCTTCAGATCGAGATTGTCCTTGGTCGAGTGGCTCCAGGGGAGCTCCACCAGCCAATCCATGTAAGTGCGCAGCATCGAGTACTCGGCGGCCTCGGGATGCATCGTCTCCAGCCGGCGCAACTGCTTCTCCGCTTCGCCCTTGGCCTCCGCAGGCAGACCGGCTTGTTCCAGCTTCTGCCGGAGCTCGGCAACCTCCTCGGCACGGGCGTCGGTTTCACCGAGCTCGGCCTGAATGGCGCGCAGCTGTTCACGCAGGAAATACTCGCGCTGGCTCTTGCCCATCTCCTCCTTCGCCTGTGTCTGGATGCGGTTCTGCACCGCCGCCAGTTCCAGCTCCTTGGCCAGGATATCCTTGACCCGCCGCAGCCGCTCGATCGGATCGAAAATCTCGATCAGCGCCTGGGCGTCGGCTACCTTGAGGCCGATATTGCTCGCCACCAGGTCCGCCTGGCTGCCGGGGTCCTCGAGATTTTCCAGCACCACCATGATCTCGGGGGCCATCGCCTTACCCATGCTCACCAATTGGATCAACTGGTCGCGGACCGTTCGCATCAGCGCTTCGGTCTCCAGCGGCAGCTCGGGAGCGCGCGGCTCGTGGACCCGCTCGACGTGCACGGCAAAGAAAGGGTCCTCGGCGACAAAGGACTGCAGGTGCCCCTTGGCCAGGCCCTGCACCAGGATCTTCACCCGGCCGTCGGGAAGCTTGAGCATTCGCATGATCATCGCCACCGTGCCGACGGTGAAGATGTCTTCAGGCTTTGGTTCCTCCTCGCCGAGCTCCTTCTGCGCCGCCAGGAAGATGAGGCGGTCGCGGGCCAACGCGGCATCGACGGCAGCGATCGATTTCTCGCGGCCGACGAAGAGAGGGAGAATCATATAGGGGAAGATGACCACGTCCCGGACGGGAAGCAGCGGGAGCTCTTCGGGTATCTGCAGTTCCTTCTTTTCGTTCGGTTTGTCCAAGAATTTCTCCGACTTCCACAGATTTTACGCATTGCAAAGGCAGGCAGCGGCCAACCGTCCCGCTTCCCGACACGCCCGGAACGGAACGGGGGATGAACGATAACCGGTTGAAAAGGCCACGATTTCACAAAAGATACAGAAATGACACGCAAATGTCCAGCCGGTAATTGCCCGCCGCCGGGCTCCCAAGGCGGCACTTGCGGCTCATTTCTGCAGCCGGAAACGGTGGTGTACCTCCTGCCAGCGCTGCGGAGTGCGGTCGAAGCTCCGCTCGACAAAGGTGACCTGGCCGGTCCGGTCGATCAGCACGACGGTCGAGGCGCGGGTACCGTAGTCGGGCGAGACGACGAAGCGGGAAGAGAGGAGGCGCTCCCGTTCGAGCCCGACCCCCGTATCGGGAAGCAGGTGGTCCGACGGGCGCGAAGTATCGGCGAGAATGGCCAGCAGCGTTTCCGGCTCGGGCGTCCCGGCAGTCAGGAGTTCTTGCAGAGCGGCTTTCCCCTGCGCCACCTTGGGCCAGGGGGTGTCGAGCAATGCGTTGCTGAGACCGTAAATACCCGGAGTCAGTCGTCGAATGTAGCCGTCGCGGTTGGCATAGTAGGCGAACTCCTTGCCGTCTGCGGCCAGCAGATTGAACCCCTTGTAGCTCTCACCCAAGCGGGCGACGGTTTCGAGATAGGCCCTCGGGGAGGCTGTGCCGCGTAGAAAATCAACGGTCAGCAGTCCGCGCGACAATCCCTGGACCTGCTTTTCCGCCGGATGCCGGTAGTTGGCGACGGTGGCCAGCCGGCCCGTCCGGGTGATGCCCAGCCAGGTGCCGCCACCGACCAGGTCACGGCCGGCCAGGATTTCCGGCGCATCCGCCCAGAAGGTTGCGGGGGTGGTCGGCCGGTCGTAGAACTCGTCACGGTTGCCGGCCAGGACCAGCGGGTAGTCGGGATGAATATAATGGGCGAACAATATCAGGCACAATTTGCCACTCCACTCTCCGGCAAGAAAGGTTCTGCCTCAGCATAACAGAAAAAGGGGCGGCTCCCGCGGGAACCGCCCCTGTCGTAACTCCATCGGCGTACAGCCTACATCTTCGGCCCGGCCTGGGTAAAGTCGAAGTCGTCGCCGGCGACGACGTACTTCTTGAAGTTCTCGATGAACATGCCGGCGAGCTTGTTGGCGGTGGCGTCGTACTTTTCCTTGTCCGCCCAGGCGTTGCGCGGGTTGAGCAGAGCGCTGTCGACACCCGGCAGGGCCTTGGGAATGTTGAGCCGGAACCAGCGGGTCTGCTCGAACTCTGCCGTCTCGATGCTGCCGTCGAGGATGGCGTTGATGCATGTGCGGGTCGCCTTGATGCTCATGCGCTTGCCGACGCCGTAGCCGCCGGCGGTCCAGCCGGTGTTCACCAGGTAGGCTTTGACTCCGTGAGTCGCCATCTTCTCGCCTAGCAAGCGGGCGTAGGCGGTGGGATGCAGCGGCAGGAAGGCCTCGCCGAAGCAGGCGGAGAAAGTCGCCGTCGGTTCGGTGACGCCGCGCTCGGTGCCGGCGACCTTGGCGGTGTAACCGGAGAGGAAATAGTACATTGCCTGCTCCCGGGTCAGTTTGGAAATCGGCGGCAGGACGCCGAAGGCGTCGCAGGTAAGAAAGATGATGTTTTTCGGATGACCGGCCTTGAGGGAGGGCTCGTGGTTGGCGATGTGCTCGATGGGATAGGAGACGCGGGTATTTTCGGTCTTGGATTGGTCATCGAAATCGATCAGCCCGCTCTCGTCGGCGACGACGTTCTCGAGCAGGGCGTTGCGGCGAATGGCGCCGAAGATCTCCGGCTCGCTCTCGGCGGAGAGGTTGATGCACTTGGCGTAGCAGCCTCCTTCGAAGTTGAAGATGCCGTCGTCGTCCCACCCGTGCTCGTCGTCGCCGATCAGCTTGCGGGTGGCGTCGGTGGAGAGGGTGGTCTTGCCGGTCCCGGAGAGGCCGAAGAAGAGGCAGACGTCGCCTTGCTTGCCGACGTTGGCGCTGCAGTGCATGGAGAGTATCCCCTGCAGCGGCAGCCAGTAGTTCATCATGGTGAAGATGCCCTTCTTCATCTCGCCGCCGTACCAGGTGCCGCCGATGATGGCGACGTTCTTCTCGATATTGAAGACGATGAAGACCTCGGAGTTGAGGCCGTGGCGCTCCCAGTTGCGGTTCGGCAGGTTGCTGGCGTTGTAGACCGTGAAGTTGGGGGCGAAGTTCTGAAGTTCGGCGCCTTCGGGACGGATGAACATGTTCTTGACGAAGTGCGACTGCCAGGCGAATTCGGTGACGAAACGCACCGACTTGCGGGTCTTCTCGTTGGCGCCGGAGAAGCCGTCGGCGACGTACAGGTCCTTGCCCGAGAGGTAGTCGAGAACCTCGGCATGCAGCTCGTCGAAAACTTCCGGCGCTACCGGCTGATTAAGCTTGCCCCAGGCGATATTCTGGAAGGAGGGGAGTTGGTGGACGAAGTACTTGTCCTTGGGCGAGCGACCGGTGAACTTGCCGGTGTCGACCATCATCGTCCCGTTGGTGGCAACCCGACCTTCGGCATTCCTTGACTCGTGCTCGAAGAGTTCGTCATAGCCGAGGTTGTGGAAGATCTTGCCGATTTTTTTCAGACCCAGCGTTGCCGCGTCAAGCGAGGATTCCATTCCTGCCGCTGCCTTTATTTCCTGCATTCTTGCCCCCATAAGTCTTTCGGCTGGCTGCTTCGCCAGCCAGGTCAGATATCTGCGCCGGCAAGGGCCGGCGCTCCCGCTCATCGCCGCGGACGCGTCAGGGCGTTCGCCTTCGTTTTCTGTTCACTTTCCGCCCATTGCGACCATTTGCCGCCGGCCACACCGCCCGTGTCGGGGTGACCGATTGGCCTGTACTTCCTCAGGAGCCGAGATTCGGGTACTTTATACCGCGATTGAACCCCGGCTAAAATGCAAAAACCGCGTCAACCTGACTCAAACATCGTTATTTTTACCAAATTTATCTAAAATAAAAAAGAGAAAAGTATGGATAAAAACCATTGCACGACCGAAAAGTGGCAGTTGGACTTGCCGACAGGCGACAGGGAGTCCCGAATTGTGCCTCAGCTCCTCCCGGCTCGGGCGTACAGATAAGCCACCAACTGCCAGATCTGCTCATCGGAGAAATGAGGTCCCCAAGCGGGCATGACCGAGCCTTGGGAGAGATAAGGCTCGACGTTCTTTCCGTGACCGATGCGCCAGAAGAGGTAGGCCGGATCGATGGCTCGGTAGCGGGGGGACAGAAAATCGGGGGCCGGCGGCTGGAAGAACTCTGCCCGGGGGCTGCGTCCCTCCTCCGAGGTACCGTGACAGCGGGCGCAGTGTTCGTGAAACAGGGCATTTCCCGCCGCCCGGTTGGCGAGATTCTCGAGAAAGCCGGGCGGGGGCTCCCGTTGAGGGTAGGAGGGAGTCCGTTCGCCGCAGGCGGCGAGGATGGTGAGCAGCACGAAAGCGCAAATAACCGTTCGCATCACGGACTCCTCCTGAAAGAACCATACCCTTGCCACCGCAGAACCAAGGTAGACATTTCGGGTACAATACGGATGAAGCTCGAAAAAATCAGGGCCACCATTGGCGGCCCCTTCAGGGGCATCCCCCTGTGGTTGCCCTCGCTCCGGGCAGGCACGGGGGCCCGCTTCTACGCCGATTCAGGCCGCCTGCCGCAGTTCGATCCCCCAGGAGCGGAGCTCGCCGACCACCCCGGCAATCGCCCCTTCTATCGCCGCCGCCACCGGCGCGGTCAGCTCCAGACCCATCTCGATCGACCCCGGCTGCACCCCCCAGACGACCAGTTCTGCCGGCAGGTTCCCCTGCAGCTCAGCCACCGCAAGCAGATCCTGCAGTCCCATCTGATGCACCGAGAGCTTGCTGGCGAAGGCCCGCGGCACTTCCTCCCCTTCGAGACGGAAGACTGTGCCCGGCCGAGCCCCCATCTCCAGAGCGTCGATGACCAGCAGCCGCTCGATTCTTTCCAGACGTGGCAGCAGGTCGAGCCCGAGAGTGCCGCCGTCGAGCACGGCCACGTCGGCAGGGAAGTGGAAACGCTCCTGCAGCGCCTCGATCATCCGGTAGCCGAAGGCATCGTCGGTCATCAGGGCGTTGCCGAGACCCAAAACCAGAATGCTCACTTCAGATCCTCCGGCTCGATGAACTTGTACCCGCCGAAGATGCTGGAAAGTGTGCCGTTCTTCTCCTTCACATCCATCAGCCAGGCGCTGTAGACGTGGTGGACGGTGAAGCCGAGCAACAGCCACATGATCAGGTGATGGACGAGGCGCCCGCCCTGGAGGCCGAGCAGCGAAACAACCCAGCCGAAGCTGGCGGCCATGGCACCATCTGGAGCGTACAGGCCGTAAAGGCCGAAACCGGTCAGCATCTGCAGGACGAAGAGAGCGAAGACTACCGAGTAGGCCATCGCCGCCAAGGCGTTGTGCCCCACCACGTAGGGGACCTGCCGCTGCAGAAAAGTGTAGTATTTGAAGGTCCCCGTGATGTTCCGCCACCCCTCTTTCGAGGCCCAGGGAAAAAAGACTTTCCAGGAGGCGTGGCGGTTGCCGAGAAAGGCCCAGATCAGTCGGGCGATGATCGACATGGTGAAGAGGTAGGCAAAGGTGAAATGGATGAAGCGATTCCAGCCCATGACGTACTGGGCGGTATCGGTCGCCGTGTAGAAGGGATGACCGATATAGAAGCCGGTCACCGACAGTACGACGATGGCGAGCACGTTGATCCAGTGGGTCAGGCGGACCGGCCATTCCCAGACGTAGCGGATCTCAAGCATATTGAACCTCCTTGGGAGGGTGAGGGCCTTACCCCCTCACTCCTCACCCCTCACTCCTTGCGGGGTTAAAGCACCTTGACCCGGATGATCTCCGTTCCCCGGCCGTCGAGCACGTGTACCGCGCAGGCGAGGCAGGGGTCGAAGGAGTGGATGGTGCGCAGGATCTCCAGCGGCTGCTCGGCGTCGGCGACGGGGGTGCCGACCAGGGCCGATTCGTATGGTCCCATCTGCCCCATCGGATCGCGTGGTCCGGCGTTCCAGGTGGAGGGGACCACCGCCTGGAAATTGGCGATCTGGCCGTTCTCGATGCGGATCCAGTGGCCCAGGGCGCCGCGCGGCGCTTCGTGATAACCGAAGCCGCGCGCCTCCTTCGGCCAGGTGGACGGCTCCCACTTCTCCTTGTTGTGCACCTCGTAGATGCCACGCCCCATATTGTCGGCTAACTGGTCGAGCCAGACTTCGCTCTTCTGCGCCAGCAGCAGCGTCTCGATGCCGCGGGCGGCGGTGCGCCCCAAGGTCGAGAAAAGGGCAGTCGGGCCGACCCCCAGCTTGCCGAGCACGAAATTGACCGTATCCTGCACCTCCTTGTGCCCCTTGGCATAGGCGATCACCATGCGCGCCAGCGGCCCGACCTCCATCGGCTGGTCCATATAGCGAGGCGCCTTGACCCAGGAGTATTTCTCGTCGGTGTTGAGCCATTCGTAGGGGGGCTGCGGTCCGGTGTACTTGTGGTTGGTCTCGCCGTCATAGGGGTGCAACCCCTTGTCGTCTCCCTTCGAGTAGGTGTACCACGACCTGGTGACGTACTCGGTGATTTTCGTCTCATCCATCGGCTGGACGTTGGCCAGATCCTTGGCCATAATGACGCCGCGGGGGAAATAGTGGCTTTCCGTGCCGCCGCTGTTGTCCATGGGGAAATCGCCGTAGGCGAGGAAGTTCCCCACCCCGCCGCCGATTCCGGCCCACTCTTTGTAGAACGAGGCGACCGCCAGCAGGTCGGGGATGTAGACCTGCTCGACGAAGAGTCTGGCTTGGCGCAGCAGCTTGCGGATATGGGCGACCTTGTCGGCGTTGATGGCGTTCTGGCTGTCGGGGTCGACCGGAATCGACATGCCGCCGACCAGGAAGGTTTGTGGGTGTGGATTTTTCGAGCCGAGGATGGCGTGGATCTTGATGATGTCTTTTTGCCACTCCAGGGCCTCCAGGTAGTGGGCGAGCGCCATCAGGTTCGCCTCGGGCGGCAGACGATAGGCGCTATGCCCCCAGTAGGCGTTCTGAAAGGGGCCGAGCCGGCCGGTGCCGGCGAAGGCGGCGACGCGCTCCTGGATCCCCTTGAAGTAGACGGCGCTCGACTTCGGCCAGTCGGAGATCGACTGGGCGAGCTGGGCGGTCTTGGCCGGGTCGGCCTTGAGGGCGCTGACGATGTCGACCCAGTCGAGGGCGTGCAGATGGTAGAAGTGGATGACGTGGTCCTGGACGTTCTGCGAGGCCATGATCAGGTTGCGGATGAGCCGGGCGTTGTCCGGAATCCGGATCTTCAGGGCGTCCTCAACGCAGCGGATGCTGGCCATCGAGTGAACGGTGGTGCAGACACCGCAGAAGCGCTGGGTGAAGTGGTGGGCATCGCGGGGGTCGCGCCCCTTGAGGATGGTCTCGATGCCGCGAAAGGAAGTGGAGGAGCTCCAGGCATTGGTGATCTTCCCCTCTTCGATCTGAGCCTCGATGCGCAGGTGACCCTCGATGCGGGTAATCGGGTCGACGGCAATTCTTTTGGACATCTCTTATTCCTCCTTTTTCACCTTATCGGATTCCATCTCGTCGCCCTTGCGGAAGGCGCTGGCGATGCCGTGAGCGCCGAAGGCGACAGCCGTGGCCGCCACCAGCCCGAGACCGATTTTGTCGGCCGTCGCCTCGACACCGAAGCCGGGGACCTGCGGCAAGCGCCGGTAGAAGGGGGTCATCGTGTCCCAGAACTGCGGCTCGGAGCAGCCGATGCAGCCGTGGCCAGCCATGACCGGCCAGCTCTGTCCTTCGTTGTAGCGCACGGTGGGACAGTTGTGGAAGGTTTCGGGCCCCTTGCACCCCAGCTTGTAGAGGCAGTACCCCTTGCGGTGCCCTTCGTCGCCAAAGGCCTCGGCATACTGACCGGCGTCGAAGTGGGAGCGCCGCTCGCAGTTGTCGTGGATTCGCTTGCCATAGGCGAAGAGGGGGCGGCCGAGACGGTCGACGGCGGGGAGTTTGCCGAAGGTGAGGAAATGGACGATCGCCGCAGTGAGATTCTCGGCATTCAGCGGGCAGCCCGGCAGGTTGAGGACCGTGGCGCCGGGAACCGCCTCCTGGACGCCCACCGCCCCGGTCGGGTTGGGCGCGGCGGCGGGGATGTTGCCGAAGGATGCGCAGCTTCCCACCGCGATGGTCGCCGCGGCATTGCCGCAGACCTTGCGGGCGATATTGAGGGCGCTCTCACCGCCGATGGTACAGTAGACGCCACCGTCCTTCATAGGAATCGACCCCTCGACCACGGCGATGTATTTCCCCTTGTATTTCTCCATGGCGTCGTGCTTCGCCTTCTCGGCTTGGTGGCCGGCGGCGGCCATGATCACCTCGGCGTATTCGATTGAGAGGTAGTCGAGGATGAGTTCGGCGGCCGTCGGCTGGTTGGCCCGCAACAGCGCCTCAATATCGCCGCTGCAGCCCTGGAATTCCAGCCAGATCACCGGCGGCCGGTTGTCGGCCTCCAGCGCCTCGGCGATTCTGGGAATGAAGGTGACGGGAAGGGCCAGAGCGGCGGTCATGCTGGAGCAGAACTTCATGAAGTCGCGGCGGCTGACCCCCCTCGCCTCCCACTTCTTCAGGGTCTCCTCCGGCAGCGAGACCGACATCGGGAGTTGGTCGTTGTTCATGAATCACGCCTCCTTTCAGAAGTTAGCAAGTCCAGATAGAACATCTTTAGTGCTCGTTTTATGGTCTTTTGAAGTGAATATCTAAAGTCAAGTCATAAAAATTATAACATCTTTATAATGTTGTCCGGACCCCTGTCAAGCGTTTAATTAAGCGGTGATGTACCCATCTTGCCGGATATGGTAATGCGTGCGGTATGTTTCTGGAGAATCCAGTTTCCAAGTATAGTTCGCCTGTGCGCCTCGGCAAGGAGCCGCTATACTTTTTGCACCGAAAGCATACGCCTGACCGCGAGGAGATACGCCATGATCCTGTACGACATCAGCGTCTCCATCTCTCCTTCTCTGCCCCGTTATCCCGGTGACCCGCCGGTCCGGATCTCTCCGCTGCCGGCGCCGGTCGAAGGTGAGCCGTTCTGTGTCACCCGTCTTTCCTTTGGCAGCCACACCGGCACCCACATCGATGCGCCGGCGCACCTGCTGGCCGACGGCATGACGGTGGACGAGATTCCCCTGACGCGGCTGATCGGACCTTCCCTGGTAGTCGATCTGACTGCGCACGATGGCGAGGTCGATGCCGGTCTGCTCAAAAAACTCCCTCTCAAGGGGGAATCCAGGCTGTTGTTTCACACGCGCAACTCCAAACTCTGGGAGCATCCCGGCTTCGTTGAGGAGTACGCCGCCCTGACCCCGGCAGCGGCGACCTACCTGGTCGCACTCGGCGTGCAACTGGTGGGGATCGACTATCTGTCGGTGGAACACAGCCGGAGCCAGGGAGAGGTGCATCGGATTTTGCTCGAGGCCGGCGTAGTCATCCTCGAAGGACTCAATCTCACCGCCGTCGAGCGGGGGGAATACGAACTGATCTGCCTCCCCTTGAAGATCAGCGGCGGCGACGGCGCCCCCTGTCGGGCGGTTCTGCGTAGTCGACAGGTACCGCCGCCGGAACCGGAACACCACACCCGCTGGCCAATGTAGCGGCTGGCCCATGGGCTCTGGCCAAGACCCGGCGTGGTGCTATACTGGAACTGGAGGGGCGAGAAAGAAACCGGAAAGGAGGGTCATCTATGCAGAGAGACGTCAGAAAGTTTGGCATCAGCGACAAGCGCGGCCGGGTCAAAACCAGTGCCGACCCCTATATTCCCGAGGAAGGACCGCCGGCACTTTCGCTGTGCGAGAGCTGTCATGCCCTCTACCACAACAAGCGCTGGTATCTCGATGTCGAGGCCTTCGAGGCGGCGAAGGCGGGAGGCGATTTTCACTGGGCGACCTGTCCCGCCTGCCAGAAGATCGCCGAACGCTATCCGGAAGGGGTGGTGACCCTGCGCGGCGACTATGTCTGGGACCACGAGGAGGAGATCCGCAACATCCTGAAGCACGAGGAAGAGAGGGCGATGGCCAAGAACCCCCTGCAGCGCATCATCCGCATGGAGCGCGAGGGGGATGATCTGGTGATCGAAACCACCGAAGAGAAGCTCGCCGAGCACCTCGGCAGGGCGCTGCACAAGTCGCACCAGGGCGATCTTAAGGTTTCCTGGACCGAGGAACATTCAGTCTGCCGGGTGACCTGGGAGCGGATGGTTTGACCGCACCTCAGAGCGGCAAATCGATTGAACCGGAAAAGGGCTTTTTTCCGGTTCACTAATTTTTTTCATCTACGGCAAGGACCAATGGGGACCCACCGCCTGCTGGAACATACCGCCGACATGGGGATCGAGGCGAGCGGCGAAACGCTCGAGGACCTCTTTGCCCAGGCGGCCTACGGCCTGCTGGAGATCATCGCCGGCACCCCGGAAGCCCTCTGCCGTGAGGAAATGATTGTCACCGTGGAAGGAGGGGACGCCGAAGAGTTGCTCGTAAACTGGCTCAACGAAATCCTCTACTTGTTCGAAATCAAAAGATTCTTCCCCCTCGACTTCGAGATCGAGGAGGTGCGCGGCAATCATCTGTTGGCTCGGGTCCGCGGCGAACCCTTCGACCCGCAGCGCCACCCCGTCGAGCGCGAGGTCAAGGCGGTGACCTATCACCAGCTGCGGGTGGAGAAGACCGACGGGCTCTGGCACGCGCGGGTCTACGTGGATCTGTAGGAGCGGGATTGCCCGTTAGCTATTTGCAGTCAGCAACGTGACCCCCCCTCCCTAACCCTCTCCCACAATGGGGAGAGGGGAATTAAGCCCCCCTCCCTTCGATAGGAGAGGCAGGGAGAGGGTGCGAGGAGAAAGAACATGGCCGTCAAGGTAGAACGTATCGATGCCTGCCGCTGGCGCATCCCGAAGACAGGGGCGATGCGCACTGAGGGGCTGGTCTTTGCCAGCGAGGCGCTGATGCGGGTGCTGGAGAAGGAGCAGGCTCTGGAGCAGGTGCGCAACGTCGCCACCCTCCCCGGGATCGTCGGCCCCTCCATCGCCATGCCCGACATCCACTGGGGGTACGGCTTTCCCATCGGCGGCGTGGCGGCCTTCGACCCCGACGAGGACGGGGTGGTCTCCCCCGGCGGCGTCGGCTACGACATCAACTGCGGGGTGCGCCTGTTGCGCAGCGCCCTGTCGGCGGAGGAAATCCGGCCTCAACTGGGGCGACTGGCCGACCGGCTCTTCCACAACGTCCCCTCGGGGGTCGGCTCGCAGCGCCGCGACCTGAAGCTCTCTGTCCACGAGGAGCGCAAGGTCCTGCAGCAGGGGGCGCGCTGGGCGGTGGAGCACGGCTTCGGCAGCGAGGAGGACCTGCGCCACATCGAGGAGGGCGGGGTCATCCCCGGCGCCGACCCGGAACTGGTCTCCGAGCGGGCTCTGGAGCGGGGGCGGGCGCAGTTGGGGACCCTCGGCAGCGGCAACCACTTCATCGAGGTGCAGACGGTCGATGAGATCGGCGACGCCGAGGCCGCCGAGGCCCTCGGGCTCTTCCCCGGTCAGGTGACGGTCACCATCCACACCGGCAGCCGCGGCTTCGGCTACCAGGTCTGCGACGACTATCTGCGGATGATGCTGGCCGCCAGCCGCAAATACGGCATCGAGCTCCCCGACCGCCAGCTCTGCTGCGCCCCGCTGCTCAGCCCCGAGGGGCGGCAGTACCTCCATGCCATGGCCTGCGCCGCCAACTTCGCCTTCGCCAACCGCCAGTTGATCACCGCCTGGGTGCGCGAGTCCTTCGCGCAGGCACTGGAAAGGGGGCCGGGCGAGTTGCGCCTGTCGCTCATCTATGACGTCTGCCACAACATCGCCAAGTACGAGACGCACAAGGTGGGCAAGAAGGAACGGCGCCTCTGCGTCCACCGCAAGGGAGCGACCCGTGCCTTCCCTCCTGGCCATCCGGAGACCCCCGAGCTCTACCGCAAGGTCGGCCAGCCGGTGCTCATCCCCGGCGACATGGGACGCTACTCCTACGTGCTGGTCGGCACCCAGGGGGCGTTCGAGGAGACCTTCGGCTCCACCTGCCACGGCGCCGGCCGCGTCCTCTCCCGCCACGCCTCCAAGAAGGAGGCCAGAGGCCGCAACATCGAGGCGGAGCTGGCGGCCCGCGGCATCATTATCCGCGCCGCCAGCCGCGCCACGGTGGCCGAGGAGATTTCCGAGGCCTACAAGGACGTCATGGAAGTGGTCAACGTGGTGCAGCAGGCGGGTATCGGCAAGATCGTGGCGCGGCTGAAGCCGATGGCAGTTATCAAAGGGTAGGGGCGTGATTCATCACGCCCAGGGCGCAATAAATTGCGCCCCTACGCCAGAACGCACCTGGAGGAGGGTTGAATGAAAGTATTTTTGACCGGCGGAACCGGTTTCGTGGGGAGCGAGGTTCTGCGGCAGTTGGTCGCAGCGGGGCATGCGGTCCGCTGCCTGGTGCGGGCCGGTTCGGAAGGAAAGCTTGCCGTGCGCGAAGGTGTGGAGGTGCATCGGGGGGACGCCACCGAGCCCGACACCCTGAAGGGGGCACTTGCGGGGTGCGAAGCGGTCGTGCACCTGGTCGGCATCATCCGCGAGTTCCCGGGAAAGGGGATCACCTTCCGGAAGCTCCACTTCGAGGCGACCCGCAACATGGTCGCGGCCGCAGAAAGCCAGGGGGTGAATCGCTACCTGCAGATGAGCACCAACGGTACCCGGGAGAACGCATCCACCCCCTATCACCGCACCAAGTGGCAGGCGGAGGAGGCGGTGCGCGCCTCCTCGCTGGCATGGACGATCTTTCGCCCCTCGCTGATCTTCGGGCCGGGCGACGCCTTCGTCAACATGCTGGCCGACATGATGCGCAAGCTGCCGGTGCTGCCGGTGATCGGCGATGGCAAGTACCGGATGAGCCCGGTGGCGGTCGAAGACGTCGCGGCCTCCTTCGTCAAGGCCCTGACCCTGCCCGACATGGTCGGCAAAACCTTCCACTGCTGCGGCCCGCAGAGTTACACCTACGACGAGGTTCTCGACCTGATCGGGGCGGCCCTGGGGAAACAGCACGTGCCCAAGCTGCACCACCCGGTATTCCTGATGAAGCCGGTGGTCGCTCTGCTCGAATCGTTTCCCGCCTTTCCCCTCACCTCCAGCCAGATGACCATGCTGCTCGAAGGCAACGAGTGCGACCCGAAGGAGTGGGCCGAGGCCTTCGGGATCACGCCGGCGCCGTTCGCTGAGGGGATCCGGCGCTACGTCAAACCCTAACCCTGCAGGGGAAAGAACGGCCGCACGCCCCCCCTGCGACGGCTCTCCCCCTACCCTCGCACCGCCAGCTCCCGTTTCTCCAACACCAGCATCCGGTCGCGCAGCACGACGGCACGTTCGAACTCCAGGTCGGCCGCCGCCTTCAGCATCTCCTTCTTCACCCGCTCGATCTCCCGCCGCAGCTCGGCCGGCGAGCGATATTCCCCCTCTTCCTCGGCCACCAGCGGCAGCTCCACGTAGTCCTTCTCGGCGATGTCCTCGAGGATGGTGCGCAGCGACTTTTTCACCGTTTCCGGGGTGATGCCGTGCTCGGCGTTGTAGGCGAGCTGGGCGGTGCGGCGGCGGCCGGTCTCGTCGATGCAGGCCTGCATCGAGCGGGTTATCCTGTCGGCGTACATGATGACCCGGCCGTCGACGTTGCGGGCGGCGCGGCCGCAGATCTGGATGAGGGAGCGCGCGGAGCGCAGGAACCCTTCCTTGTCGGCGTCGAGGATCGCCACCAGTGCCACCTCCGGAAGGTCAAGGCCCTCGCGCAGCAGGTTGATCCCGACCAGCACGTCGAACTTTCCCTGGCGCAGGTCGCGGATGATCTCCATCCGTTCCACCGTATGGATATCCGAGTGCAGGTAACGCACCCGGATTCCCAACTCCTCCAGGTAGCCGGTGAGATCCTCGGCCATCCGCTTGGTCAGGGTGGTGACCAGAACGCGGTAGTCCTTTTGGACCGTCGCGCGGATCTCGTGGATCAGATCGTCGACCTGCTCTTTGGCCGGCCGCACCTCGATCGGCGGGTCGACCAGGCCGGTGGGCCGCACGATCTGCTCGACCACCACCCCCTGCGCCTTCTGCAGCTCGTAGTCGGCCGGGGTGGCCGAGACGTAGAGGGTCTGCAGCTCCCTGGCTTCGAACTCCTCGAAGGTCAGCGGCCGGTTGTCGAGGGCCGATGGGAGGCGGAAGCCGTAGTTGACCAGCGTCTCCTTGCGCGAGCGGTCGCCGCGGTACATGGCGCCGACCTGGGAGACCGAAACGTGGCTCTCGTCGATGAAGAGCATGGCATCCCCGGGGAAGTAATCGAATAGTGTAGCCGGTGGCTCGCCGGGACGGCGGCCGTCGAGAAAGCGCGAGTAGTTCTCGATCCCCTGGCAGTAACCCATCTCTTCCATCATCTCGATGTCGAACAGAGTGCGCTGCTCGATGCGCTGCGCCTCGAGCAGCATGTTGCGCTCGCGGAAATACTGGATGCGCTCGCGGAGTTCCACCTGGATTTCCTTGATCGCCCGCTCCAGGGTGGGACGGGTAGCAACGTAGTGGCTGGCCGGAAAGATGGTCGTGCGGACGATGCGATCGAGAACCCGGCCGCGCAGCGGGTCGATCTCGGAAACCGCCTCGATCTCGTCGCCGAAAAACTCGACGCGCAGCGCCCGGTCCTCCTCGTAGGCAGGGAAGATCTCCACCGTGTCGC
>Ga0256865_1000273_pt1 | contig 18112 bp, 15 predicted proteins | sample RVTome_14_FD_187337 | JGI IMG/M metagenome (GOLD analysis project Ga0256865, IMG submission 187337) | Soil microbial communities from uranium-contaminated site in the Upper Colorado River Basin, Wyoming, United States - RVT145D125 HiSeq ... | reverse complement strand
GAGATCATGGAGCTCATCATCCACGTCGGGCACTACGCCGGCTGGCCCGCGATCGCCCATGCCATCATCCAGTACGATGAAGTCCTGAAGGAGGACGCGGCGAAGACCACGAAAGGTAAGGGATGAGGGCTTTTGATTCCTGTATGAAAGCCTCGGCGCTCTCGGCGGTTCAATATCGGGTCTGTCTGCGTGTAACTGCATTCATCGGCGGCTGAATTCGGGCCTCAAGCAAGACTCTATTCACGATTCACCATTCACGATTCACGCTGTCGGAAGGGGGACAAAGATGATTCTGGAAGTCGCGATTCTGCACATCAAGCCCGAGGAGACATCGAAGTTCGAGGCGGTGTTTCCCAGGGCCGAGGCCATCGTCAGCAGCATTCCGGGCTACATCTCGCACGAGCTGCAGCGCTGCGTCGAGACCAGGGGGCGCTACCACTTTCTCATCCGCTGGGAGAACATCGACGCGCACATGGTGAATTTCCGGCAGTCGCCCAGGTTCCAGGACTTCCGCGCGCTGGTCGGACCATTCTTTGCTCAGCCTCCCGTCGCCGAGCACTTCGAGCGCGTTACCGCGAATCACATCTGATTGTCGTAATGCGGCGGCGAATGCGCCGGGCTACGGGCGAATTGCCCATTTCAGCGCGAGAGGGTGGTTATGGCAGGAGCGCTTGAGGGGAAGGTTGCGCTGGTCACCGGGGCGGTGCGACGCAATGGCCGCGCGATTGCTCACGCGCTCGCGCGTGAAGGCGCGTCGATCGTCATCAACACGCGCCGCTCGAAAGACGAGGCGGAAGCCCTTCGCGCCGAGCTGGAACGCGCGGGCGCTCAGGCGTTCGTCTGCATCGCCGACATCACGGACGAAGCCGCCGTGGCGCGGATGTTCGCGGCGATCGGCAAGCGTTTCGGCGGCGTCGATATCCTCGTCAACAATGCGGCGGACCGCGAGCGCGTGAAATTCACCGACATGACGATGGCGCAGTGGCGCCATATCGTCTCGATCATCCTCGATGGCGCGTTTCTCTGCTCGCGCGCGGCGATTCCGCACATGCTGAAGCAGGGATGGGGAAGGATCGTCAATATCGGCGGCGCGGGCCACCGCCTGCCGAACTACGTCGGCCGCGCCCATGCGGCGGCGGCCAAGGCAGGCCTCGAAGGCTTGACCCGCGCGCTCGCCATGGAATACGCGCAGCAGGGCATCACGGTCAACTGCGTCTCGCCGGGCCGCATCGGCGGCGAGCGCTCCAGGACCTCCGGCGAGGTTCCGCCCGTCGAGATCCCGGTGGGCTTCGAAGGCGTCCCCGATGACATCGCCGCGACGGTGAGCTTCATTTGCAGCCCGGCCGCGCGCTTCATCACCGGCCAGAATATCCATGTCAACGGCGGCCAGGTCCTGGTCTGATTCCCGCGGGACCGCGATTCGAGTCCACATCGCGAGAAAGAGTACCCGCGACTGTCATATCGAAGTGATAAGCTTACGCCCCCGGTAAACAGCAGAAAAACCAACAAGCAGGCGGAAACTTCGCGCCGAACGCTGCAAACGGCAAACGGCAAACGGCAAACTGTCGACTTCCTCGTCACCCATCACGCATCACGCTTCTGGAGCAAGAAATGCCCGACACGTCGAAAACCGTATCCCAGCCCAGGGACTACAAGCTCGTCATCGAGAAGGACGTGCAGATTCCCCTGCGCGACGGAACACTGCTCTACGCCGACATCTTCCGACCGGAGAGCACCAGCGAGCGCTTTCCCGCGATCATCAACATCGGCGTCTACCAGAAGGACAAGCTGTGGATCCCGCCGGCGGACCTCGAGGAGAAAGCCAATCCTCACATGAACTGGGAGACCGTGAATCCCGAGTGGTGGTGCCCGCGCGGCTACGCGTGCGTGCGGGTGGATTCGCGCGGGACCGGCAAGTCGCCCGGCCGCTCCGATCCGAGCTCGTACCAGGAGGCGGTCGATTTCTACGATGCCATCGAGTGGACGGCGAAGCAGCCGTGGTGTTCGGGAAAAATCGGCACGCTCGGCATCTCGTATCACGCGAGCTCGCAGTGGCGCGTCGCGAACCTGCAGCCGCCGTCGCTGAAGTGCGTCATTCCGTGGGAGGGCCGAGCCGACCAGTACCGCGACCAGGCCTATCACGGGGGCATTTTCGCGCTCGGCTTCATCGGAAACTGGTGGTTGACGCACACGGCGCACCATCTCCTCGGGCGCCCGAGGAGCTACAACCCGGACGCGTTCCAGAACGACATGCTCTGGAACATGATGCGCAACGACCTCGACTCGGAATGGTGGCGCCTCTGCAGCGCGCGCTGGGACAGGATCAACGTGCCGCTCTACAGCGTGGGCAACTGGGGCGGCTATTCGCTGCACCTGCGCGGAAACACCGAAGGCTTCATGAACGCGGCTTCAAAACACAAGAAGCTGCGCATCCACACCGGCACGCATTTTCACCCGTTCCATTCGGAGGAAGGCCGTCTCGACCAGCTGCGTTTCCTCGACTACTGGCTGAAAGGCGTCGACACCGGCATCATGGACGAGCCGCCGGTCAAGCTCGAGATCCGCACCGGAGGCAGCGCGCGTCCTTATGCGTTTCGTTACGAGAATGAGTGGCCGCTCGCGCGCACACAGTGGACGAAGTGGTACCTCCAGATCGACCGCCAGCCCTCCTCGGATGAGCACGGCATCGAAGGCGCGCTCGTTCCGAAGCCGCACAGGACGGTGGGAAGAGCGACCTACCCGGCGAGCGGGGCGACTCGCGCTGGTGTCGCCTCCGGTTCCTCGCTCTCGACGAGCCACGGCGGCAGTGCGCGCACCGGGATATCGCTCGAGACCCCGCCCATGGAGCGGGATACGGAGATCACGGGACCGCTCGTGCTCAATCTTTGGGTATCGAGCACGTCGGAGGACATGGATATTTTCGCGACGCTCCGCAATATCGGGCCGGACGGCAAGGACGTGTGGGAAGTGGGCCAGCACGGACAGCCCGTGCCGCTCACCAAGGGATGGCTCCGCGCGTCCCACCGCAAGCTCGACCCCGAGCGCGCGCGGCCCTATCGCCCCTACCATGCGCACAACGAGCGCTGGTGGTTGACGCCCAACGAGCCCGTCGAGTGCCAGGTCGAGATCTGGCCGACCTGCATCGTGCTGCGGAAGGGACACAAGCTGCGCCTCGACATCCAGCCGCGCGACGGCGTCGGCAGCGCGCCCTACACGCACTACCACGGCGACTACAACGCCGGCGCCGAGAACACGATCTACTCCGGCGGGGACAAGGCCTCCTACCTCCTGGTGCCCATCATTCCCCCAAAGTAACGGCGCCCCGTGACCGCTGACCGGAAACGTACCAAGGAGAGGAAGGATGCTGCGCAAGCTGAGAACGCAACGCGACAACCAGCAGTGGATGCTCGATCTGGCGCTCAACATGCGCGGGCGCGTGCAGAACTTCGAGCGCGACGATCTCGAGGTGCCCGCGGGCAAGCGGGCGCGCAACTACCGGATGCTGCCCAAGGTCTGGCGCGAGGCGGGCGAGCGCCACGAGAAGCTCGCGCGGCGCGCGGAAGCGGTAGGGGCGAGGGAGACTGCGACCTGTCACTACGATCACGCGATCGAGGCCTACCGCATGGCCCAGCACCCGATCTTCTTCGACGACCATCCCGTCAAGCAGTATCTGTACAAGAAGCTATCGGAGATGGTGGACCGCCGCTCGAAGGTGGCGAGCTATCCGATCGAGCGCGTCGAGGTGCCGTTCGGGGGCGGAAAGACGATTTCGTGCCTGCTGCACCTGCTGCCCGACCGGCGACGCGCGCCGTGCGTCATCTACGTGCCGGGCATGGACCAGACAAAGGAGGTGTTCCCCAAGGCCTTCCACAACATCGCCCTCTCGCGTGGTTTCCACGTGCTGGCGATGGACGGGCCCGGGCAGGGCAATTCCAACCTGCAGAAGATCCGCGCGGTGAAGGACAACTACGAGCGCGCGGGCGCGGCGGTGATCGGCTATCTCCAGAAGCGGAAAGAGGTGGACCCGAAGAAGATTGCCATCTACGGGATCAGCATGGGCAGCTACTGGTCGCTGCGGCTCTCGAGCTACGATCACCGCGCGGCAGCTGTCGTGAGCTCGGTCGCGTGCTTCAACCCGAACAACACGATCTTCACGCAGTCGTCACCCCGCTTCAAGCAGATGTTCATGTACATGGCGGGCTACGACGACGAGGCGAAGTTCGACCGCGACGTGGCGAGCGGCATGACGGTGCGCGGCTACCTCGGCAAGGTGAAGTGCCCGACGCTTCTTGTCACCGGCGAGTTTGATCCCCTGTGCCCGCTGGAGGACGCGGTCGAGGCCTTCCGCGATCTCAAGGTGCCCAAGGAGATGTGGGTGATCGAGAACCAGTATCACCCGCTCTGGGGCATTCAGAATCTCGGCGGCATGGACTGCCACGACTATGTGATGGACTGGCTGCAACTTCTCTTTTCCGGAAAGCGGAAGCCCACCAAGGGCGGCCGCATCGCCTACATCCGCGAACAGGGCGACGGCCCGTGGGGCCGGTGCGAGTGGATGCCGCCCGTCAAAGCCGGGCAGGCTTACTTTTGAGTGACCCGGTACGGCTTCCAGGTACGCTCAGCGCCAACAATCGGCTTGACCGGTGGGTGACGGTCAACGCGGACGGCACTATCACCGTGCGCACTGGCAAGGTCGAGATCGGGCAGGGCATCGTATCCGCCATGGCGCAGATCGCCGCCGAGGAGCTCGACGTCGATTACGCCCGGATCCACATGGTCGCGGTCGACACGACGCTGAGCCCCAACGAGGGCTCCACCACGGGCAGCCGCTCGGTCGAGGAAGGGGGCGAATCGATGCGGCAGGCGTGCGCCGAGGTCCGCGATCTCTTTCTCCATGCCGCGGCGCGAAGGCTCAGTGCCGGTATCGAGAGCCTCGCGGTCGAGGACGGCACGGTGCGGCTGCGCGACGGCGGCGAAAGCGTCACCTACTGGGAGCTCGCGCCCGAGGTCGATCTCGAGCGCGAAGCAACGGGTGAGGCGCGGCCCAAGCATGCCGAGGAGCTGCGTGTGGCCGGTAGGACGCTCCCGCGGCTCGACATTCCCGGCAAGGTCGCAGGCGCAGCCTTCATCCAGGACCTGGAGCTGCCGCAGATGCTGCACGGGCGCATCGCGCGCCCGCCTTCCTATCGCGCACAGCTCGTAGCGCTCGATGAGGCGCCGGTGCGGGCGATGCCGGGCGTGCGCGCGATCGTACGCGACGGCCGTTTCCTCGGCGTAATCGCCGAGCGCGAGGAGCAGGCGATCCGTGCGATGCGCGCGCTGGCGCGGCGCTGCGAGTGGCGCGAGAGCCCCGATCTTCCTGGCGATAACGCGATCCACGATTTCCTGCGCTCGCAGCCGACTGAGGACGAGATCCTCGTGAAGAGAAACAGCGCCGGGGCAAAAGGTGCAAGGAAAGTTGGCGCCACCTATACGCGGCCGTACCTCGCGCACGCGTCGATCGGCCCGTCATGCGCGATCGCGTGGTGGCATGACGGCAGGCTCGAGGTGTGGTCGCACAGCCAGGCGATCTATCCGCTGCGCGACGAGATCGCGAGCATTCTGAAGATGGACCCGGAGGACATCGTCTGCCGGCACGCGGAGGGGGCGGGCTGCTACGGCCAGAACGGGGCCGACGATGTGGCGTTCGACGCCGTGCTTCTCGCCCGCGCGGTCCACGGTTTTCCGGTGCGCGTGCAGTGGATGCGCGAGGACGAGTTCGGCTGGGAGCCCTTCGGCCCTGCCATGGCGGTGAGGATCGAGGGGAGCGTCGGCGAGGAGGGGCAGGTCGCCGCGTGGAAGGAGGAGATCTGGGGCAACCGGCACATCACGCGGCCCGGACGCCACCCGAACCCCGGGCTCCTCGCGGCGTGGCATGTCGAGAACGGCTCCGATCCGCCGCCCGCCGTGGATTTTCCGCTCGCGATGGGCGGAGGCAGCCAGAGGAATGCCGTGCCGTACTACGAGTTTCGCGACGAGCTGGTGCTGAACCATGTCGTGACGGCAGAGCCCGTGCGCGTGAGCGTGCTGCGCGCGCTCGCCGCCTATCTCAACGTCTTCGCGATCGAATGCTTCATGGACGAGCTCGCGCAGTCCGCGGGCCTCGACCCGTTGGATTTCCGCCTGCGCCACTTGACCGACGAGCGCGCGCGCGCGGTTGTGCGCACCGCGGCCGACAAGGCGGGCTGGACACCCGGGGCCGGGGGCGACGGCACCCGCGGCATGGGGATGGGCTTTGCGCGCTACAAAAATATCGGCGACTACGTGGCGGTCGTCGCCGAAGTTGTGCTCGGGGACACGCTTCGGGTGCCGCGCGTGGTGGCCGCCATAGACTGCGGGCGCGTCGTCAATCCCGGCGGCGTCGTGAACCAGGCCGAGGGCGGCATCGTTCAATCGGTCAGCTGGACGCTCAAGGAGCAGGTGCGGTTCGATCGCACGCGCATCACGAGCCGCACCTGGGACGACTATCCGATTCTCACGTTCGAGGAATCACCCGCGATCGAAATCGTGTTGCTCGATCGTCCCGAAGAGCGCTCCCTGGGCGTCGGCGAGGGCATGCAGGGGCCGACCGCGGCCGCGATCGGAAATGCCGTCTTCAACGCGCTTGGCGCGCGCGTGCGCGATCTGCCGCTGACGCGCGAGCGCATCCTGGCAGCGATCGCCGCCTGAGTCACGAGAACCGCTCTCAACCACAGCCACGGAAGCACACGGACTGGAACACAATCCTGCCGCGGCTCGGCGGAAATGAAAGAGTTTCTGGATGGTTCCGTGTGTTTCCGTGGCCGAAGTGGTTTACGGGGACAGCTTCTTACTCCGCCGCTGGGAGCGCGCGGCGCACTTAGCGTGCGGGGTGGTCGATGCGGCGTGCGTGGCCGGGCCCGAACCGGCCGTCGAGCGCGTCCCGCATCCAGTCGGCGACCTGGAGATAGAAATCGGGCAGGCGGCTGCCGAAAGTGTGGGTCTCGTTCTCGTAGACCCACAGCTCCTTCGGGCACTGGAGCATGTCGAAGAGACGCTCGGCGTCCTCGAGCGGACAGAGCTCGTCGAACTCTCCCATCGCGAGCAGCGTCGGGCACCGGATCTTCCCGGCCACCGGCTCGAGCGTCATTTTTTCCGCCATCTCGTCGAACGCATCCTCGTCGTGGATGTTCGACATGTACTGGTAGTTCGCGCGATAGGCTGGCTTGCCGTGCTGGAAGATGGTGTCCTTCTGCAGGTACACGCCCATCGCTCCGACCATTGCCTTGACGCGCCGGTCGTGGGCCGCGATGCGCGGGCCCCAGTAGCTGCCCATGCTCCAGCCGTAGACGCCGATCTTCTTCGAGTCTATCTCGGGGCGCGTCTCGAGAAAATCGAGCGCAGCCGATCCGGCGCGCTCGAAATTGTCGAGCGTCACCCAGGTCTCGCGCACGTTGCTCTCGCCCTGCCCCGGCCCGTCGATGGTGAGGGTCGCCATCCCGCGCCGGCGGAAGTGGTTGTGATACGGGCTCGGCATGTACTCCTTGATCGTGTCCATGCCCGGTATGACGAGCACGCAGGGCGCGGGCTTTTCTCCGGGCGCCGTCTGCAGGATCGCCGGGATCGTCTTGCCGTTCTCGAAGGGGATCTCGACGCGGCGCACGAACGCCTCGTCGAAGAGCTCCGTGAACTTCTGATAGCAGCGCACGAGGCGCCCGTAGAGCTCGCGCTTCCTCGGCGTATTCTCGTGAATGACACCACAGGCCGGGCCGTAATAGAGCGCCGCGCGGTAGTAGAACTCCGCCGCGCTCTCGCGGTGCCCGTCGGCCTCGGCCGCGCGCGCGAGCTCCTCCTCCTGCTGCGCGGTTCTTACCCATTCCTTGACCACCGCCGCCGGCGCCTTGATGCGCTCGGTCGTGCGCCGCACGTCCGCCGGGCGAAAGCCCCACTCGACGAACATCACCGCGCGGAAGCCGAAGACGTCGAGGACCTTGTAGAACTCCTCGGTGATCCACTTCTGTCCCCTGCGGGCGTGATCGAACATCGCGCTAGACGCTAGACGAGGACGCCGTTCTTCTCCCAGCGGAAAATGCGCAGCGGCGGTATGTTCAGGAACTCGAATTGCGCCTCGTCCGGCTCCGGGAACAGCTGGCTCAACGTCGCGACCCGTCTGTTCACCTGATAGGCCACGAAGCGCCCGCCCGGGGCGAGCGCCGAATGAATCGCCTCCAGGATCTGGTTGCCGATCTGCGGGGTAATGGTGGAGAAGGGTATGCCCGAGACGACGGCGTCCGGCGCGTCAAGCCCATGGCTGGAAATGATCCTGCTCAGCTCGCGGGCGTCTCCGAAATGGGGGATGAGACGGGGGTCCCCGATTCGGCTGACCAGCGCGTGGAGGTGGGGGTTCAGCTCGATGGTCAGCAGCCTGGCATCCTGCCCGATGGCGCGCAGCATCGCCCGGGTCGTGCCGCCGGTGCCCGGGCCAAGCTCGACGACGGTTTTCGCCGAGCGGATACCGGCAGCCTCCACGATGCGGCGCTCGAGAAACCGGGAGCTCGGCACGACCGATGCCACCTGGCGCGGATGGCGCACGAATTCCTGGAGAAAGGTACACCAGCCGTTCATCATTGGTTTTCTCAGCGGTAGGCCTCGGGGCGGAACACCAGGAAGTACTGGTTGGGCAGAAACTTGTGCTCCTCGACCAGCCGGTAGCCCGCGCGCGCCAGCTCCTGCTTGACCCGCCCCCCCGGGATGCGGGACCGCACCGACGGGCCCACGGGCGACTCCAGCGTGAAGTCGATGATCGCAAGCCGGCCGCCGGTCTTGAACGATTTCTGCAGCATCTGGAAATAGCGCTCGCGCTGCGGAATGTGATGATAGGTGTCCACCATTATGACGACGTCAACACGAGCGGGGATAACCGGATCATCCGGTCTGGCCAGCACCGGCGTCAAGTTGGCAAGATTTTCGCGCTGCGCCCGCTCGCCGAGATAGCGCACCATATCAGGCTCGGCATCCACGCCGTAGACCCGGCCTCGCGGCAGCGCGCGAGCGAGCCTCGCCGCGAAGTAGCCCGTGCCGGCGCCGATGTCGGCCACGGTCGCGTCCGGCGCGAGCTTGAGGGCACGCAGCACCTCATCGGGCTTCTGCCATTCATCGCGTGCCGGATCATCGAATATGGCGGCCCAGCGCTCCGCCCCGCTGAACCCGTGCTGATGGTGGTCGACTGCCTGCCCGGCCGCGGGCCCTGCGAGGCCGACCAGCAGCAGGAGCGCCCGCGTGCCGAGTGCGGCCCATACGGATGGAACGGTCTGGTGAACAGTCATTTTCGGGGTCTGGCGGTATCGAAAGCGGCGCCCAGCGCGTGGGCGCTGCGGCATCAGGTCACCGGTCACGGTATTTGAATCTTACCGCCCCCCGGCAGCCCGCCCGGCCCCATGCCGCCCATTCCACCCACGCCGCCCTGCGGGACCACGATGGAAGAAGCCGCCTGCCGGCGCAGTTCCTGGATGTCCTTGACGGTGCGTTCGACCGCCTCCTTGGCGTGCTCGGAGAACTTCTTGACGGCCTCGTTGAGCGAGGCTGCGTCGATCTCAAAGGTGATCGGGACCGCTCCCATGCTCGTCAGGAGCTGGGCTTCGCCCACGTACACCACCTGGCGGCTCGAGTCGTTCGAGCCATCCGCCTTGACCGGGGTCAGCGTGCGGATCGTGCCGACCTTGCGATCGGTGAACAGTTCCTCGCGGTAGAGCGCCGCCGGATCCATTTTGGGTTCGGTCGTCCTGTCCTCGGGTCTCTGTGCCATGTCGAAGTCCGTATTGCGCTGGGTACACCGGATTATCGCACGAGTGACGGCCTGCCGAGTCCGGGGCACGGGCCGCAATCCCGACCTGTCGTAGAATCGCGACGGGGCTGTCGTGCGTCTCGACAGCGCAAAGATGCGAGGGCGCGCCGCCCCGCGCCGGAAAAAAGGAGAGGAGATGAGCGAGTACAAGAGCGAGATTCGAGACAACATGCGTATCGACTGGGACGTGCCAGTCCCCATGGACGACGGGCTCACGCTGCGCGCCGACGTGTTCCGCCCGGTCGCCGACGGCAAATATCCCGCGCTGGTGAGCTACGGGCCCTACGGCAAGGGCCTCGCGTTCCAGGAAGGCTACAAGACTGCCTGGGAGATCATGTCGCGCGATTTCCCGGACGCGGTGCGCGGCACCACCAACCAGCACCAGAACTGGGAGGTCGTCGATCCCGAGAAATGGGTGCCCGACGGCTATGCCTGCGTGCGCGTCGACTCGCGCGGGGCCGGGCGCTCGCCCGGATTCCTCGATCACAACAACGCGCGCGAGAATCGCGATTTCTACAACTGCATCGAATGGGCCGCGGCGCAGCCCTGGTGCAGCGGCAAGGTGGGCCTCAACGGAATCTCGTACTACGCGAGCAGCCAGTGGCGCGCTGCGGCGCTGCAGCCGCCGCATCTCGCGGCGATCTGCGTGTGGGAGGGCTGGGCCGACAACTATCGCGACTCGACGCATCACGGCGGCATTGTCTGCACGTTCCGCAAGCACTGGCAGGACATGCAGGTGAAGACGGTGCAGCACGGCGTGGGCACCCGCGGGCCGAAGAGCCGCATCACGGGCGAGCTCGTCTGCGGCCCCGAGACGCTCTCCGAGGAAGAGCTTGCGCGCAACCGCTCGGACATGTGGGCAGATGTCCTCTCGCACGAGCTCGACGGGCCCTACTACCGCGAGCGCTCGGGCGATCTCTCGAAGGTCGTGGTGCCGCTGCTCTCCTGCGCGAACTGGGGCGGGCAGGGACTGCACATGCGCGGAAATTCGGAAGGCTTCATGCGCGCCGCCTCGAAGGAGAAGTGGCTCGAGATCCACGGCGGGTCGCACTGGGCGCCTTTCTACACGGACTACGGCGTCGCGCTGCAGAAGCGCTTCTTCGATTACTTTCTCAAAGGCGCGCGCAATGGATGGGACAAGCAGCCGCGCGTGCAGCTGAACGTGCGCCATCCGGGAGAAAAGTTCGTGCTGCGGCAGGAGAACGAATGGCCGCTCGCCCGGACGAAGTGGACCCGGTTCTACCTCGATCCCGGGGAGATGCGCCTTTCGCCCAAGCCGGTTGCGGCGACGCAGGCGATCGGCTACGAGGCGATGGGCAAGGGCCTCACGTTCTCGACGCCGCCGCTCGACGAAGAGACCGAGATTACCGGGCCCTCGGCGCTCAAGCTGTGGGCCTCCTCTTCGACCACGGATACGGATTTCTTCATCGTGCTTCGGGTGTTTGCGCCGGATGGCGAGGAAGTGCTGTTCCAGGGCGCGCTCGATCCGAAGACGCCGGTCGGGCAGGGCTGGCTGCGCGCCTCGCACCGAAAGCTCGACCCGAAGCTCTCGCTGCCGTACCGTCCGTATCACACGCATACCGGGAAGCAGCCGCTCAAGCCCGGGGAGATGGTCGAGCTCGATATCGAGATCTGGCCCACCTGCATCGTCGTGCCGCGAGGCTACCGAATCGCGTTGACGATCCTCGGGCGGGACTACGAGCACGAAGGGGCGGCGGCGACGCTTTCGAACATGAAGAATCCGATGCGGGGCTGCGGGCCCTTCATACACGACGACCCCACCGACCGGCCGCCCGGGGTCTTCGGCGGCAAGGTGACGCTGCACGTGGGCCCGGACCGGCCGGCGCATCTCCTCCTGCCGATCATTCCGCCCGCGAGATAGCGGGTGTCCGGTGATCCTACACTCGTGAAACGTGAAACGTGCTTTTCGAACCGCATGCGTGGTCCACGCCTGAACTTTCAACACTACGGGCACCTAAGACTCTCGAGAGATCACAGAAGCACGGCATGCGCCGTGCGTTCTACGTGATATCTAGAATTCTCTGTGTCCTCGGTGTCCTTGGTGTCAAAGCTTTGCGGTTCGCCAATGTTTCACGTTTAACGTTTCACGTTTCACGGATGTAATACGTGCGGATCGACAAGTGGCTGTGGGCGGCGCGTTTTTTCAAGACACGGTCGGCCGCGCAGCAGGCGGTCGAAGGCGGGCGGGTCAAGCTGAACGGCGAGCGCACGAAGCCCGCCCGCGATCTCAAGGCGGGCGACACCCTGCTCATCCACATAGGGGCCTACGAGTGGCTGGTTACCGTGGCGCGGCTCGCGGACCGGCGCGGCCCGGCCCCGATCGCCCGCACGCTCTACGAGGAAGATCCCGCCAGCCACGCGAAGCGCCAGGAGCAGGTGGCAAACCGCAGGCTCATGTCGGAGCCCGCAGCCGAGAGGCATGGCCGCCCGACGAAGAAGGAGCGGCGGCAGCTCGAGCGCTGGCGCCGGGGCTAGTCCTTGCGACCCGCCGCGCGAGATCGCACGCGTTCAGTGCGGCGTACGCGAGCTGATCGTTGTCGAAGTAGCAGAATGCCGATCGTCCTTCCGCAGACCCCCTGTGCCGTAACATCGCGGAACGCGTCGGGTTGTGCCTACACCACGTGCCAACGCGCGGCGCGCACCACTGCTTTCTCGATTTCCACCAGCACGTAGATGGAAAGCCCGATCAGCACGACACGCAGCCAGGTATCGCCGCCGAGCGCGGCCGAGTGAAAAAGCGTCTGCATGAATGGCGCGTAGGTATAGACAAGCTGCAATGCGATGACCAGCAGGATCATCATCGGAACGTACACGTTGCCGGTGAGGGCGGCACGTGGCGATGCAGCCTCGATCAGGAAACGCGCGTTCAGCAGATAGAACGCCTCGAACACGACCAGCGTATTGACGGCGGCCGTGCGCGCCGCTTCCAGGCTCGCGCCTTGCCCCTGCTCCCACAGGAACATGCCAAGGGTGCCGGTGCTCACCACGACCGACACGAAAACGGTCCGCCACATAAAGTAGCGCGAGAAGAGCGGCGCACGGGGGTCGCGCGGGGCGCGGCGCATGACGCCCGGTTCCATCGGCTCGAAGACGAGCGCAAGGGAGAGCGTCACGGCGGTGATCATGTTCACCCACAGGATCTGCACCGGCAGGATGGGGAGGGTGATGCCCAGCGCGATCGCCATCAGCAGCGTTCCGGCCTCGCCGCCGTTGGTCGGCATCATGAAGAGGATGGTCTTGCGCAGGTTGTCGTAGACCGTCCGGCCTTCCTCGATCGCGTGCTCGATCGAGGCGAAATTGTCGTCGGCGAGCACCATTTCGGCGGCTTCCTTGGCGGCTTCGGTGCCCGCGATGCCCATTGCGATGCCGATATCGGCCCGCCTCAGCGCCGGCGCATCATTGACGCCGTCGCCGGTCATCGCCACGACTTCCCCGCGCGCCTGTAACGCCTTGACGAGCCGCAGTTTGTGCTCCGGGCTGACGCGCGCAAAGACGTCGACCTGGGGCACCAGCCGGTGAAGCTTCTCCTCGCTCGTCGCCTCGAGCTCCGTCCCGGTGAGCACGGTCTCACCGTCTCCGATGCCGAGCTGCGCGCCCACGGCCACGGCTGTCGCCGCGTGGTCGCCGGTGATGAGCTTCACCCGCACGCCGGCCTGGCGGCAGGTAGCGACGGCATGGATCGCCTCCTCGCGCGGCGGGTCGCTCATGCCCATCAGTCCCAGCAGCGAGAGGCCGTTCGCGACGTCTTCATAAGAGAGGTCGTTCTGGCCGCGCGGCAGCGGCTTCACCGCAAGCGCGAGTACGCGCTCGCCCTTCGCGGCAAGAGCGTGCGCGCGGCTCTCCCATTGCGCGCGCTCGAGCGGCCGGTCCTCGCTGCCGTGCCGCTCGTGGCTGCACATCTCGAGCACGCGCTCGGGGGCGCCTTTGACATAGGCGAATGCGCGCCCCGCGTGGTCGTGGTGCAGCGTCGCCATGTAGCGGTACTCCGACTCGAACGGGATGACGTCGCGGCGCGGCAGGCGCTCGCTTTCCAGCACGGCGTCCATGCCCGCCTTGCCGGCGGCAACGATGAGCGCGCCCTCGGTCGGGTCGCCCTCTATCGCCCACGTGCCGTCGCGTGCCGCGAGCCGCGCATCGTTGCAGAGGAGGCCCGCGCGCAGGATCTCCGTGAGCACCGGATCAGCTGCCGGGTCGACAGGACCCTCATCCGTGGAGAACTCGCCGCGCGGCTCGTAGCCCGCGCCGCCCACCGAGTAGGAAGCCTCGCCGGTGATGATGGTCTGAACGGTCATTTCGTTGCGCGTCAGCGTTCCGGTCTTGTCGGAGCAGATCACCGTCACGCTGCCGAGCGCCTCGACGGCAGGCAGCACCCGCACAATGGCGTTGCGGCGCGCCATGCGTTGCACTCCAATCGCTAGCGTGATGGTCATCACCGCGGGCAGCCCCTCCGGGATAGCGGCCACGGCCAGGCCAACCGCCGCCATGAACATATCCACGGCCGGATAGCCGCGCGCGATGCCAACGCCGAAGATGGCCGCGGCAATGGCGACGATGGCCGCGCTCAGCCACTTGCTGAAGACCGCGATCCGGCGCAGCAGGGGCGTCTCGAGCCGCTCCACCTCCGCGAGCAGCGTTGAGACGCGCCCGAGCTCGGTCGCGTCGCCGGTCGCGACGACGACGCCACGCCCCTGCCCGAAAGTGACGAGCGTGCCCGAATAGGCCAGGCAGGTTCGATCGCCGAGAGAGGTGTCCGCAGCGACGGCCTCGAGGCGCTTGTCTACCGGAACCGACTCGCCCGTGAGAGAGGCCTCCTCGATCCGAAGGTTCTTGACGGCAACCAGGCGCAGGTCGGCGGGCACCCGGTCGCCCGACTGAACCAGCACGACGTCGCCCGGGACGAGATCCGATGCCGGCAACGTCGACGCGTGGCCGTCACGCAGGGCGACCGCCTTCAGCGAGAGGACGCGGCGGATTGCTTCAAGCGCGCGCTCGGCCTTCCCTTCCTGGATGAAGCCGACGATGGCATTGATGAGGACGACGGCAATGATGACCCCGGTATCGATCCAATGCCCGAGCGATGCTGTCACGACAGCCGCGCCGAGGAGAACATAGATGAGAACGTTGTGGAATTGCATCAGGAACCGCTCGGCTGGCGTGCGGCCGCGCCGGACGGTGAGCTGGTTCGGGCCGAAGCGCTCCAGCCGCTCGCGCGCGTCGTCCCGCGTCAGCCCGCGCGGCGAGCTCTCGAGCAGGGCAACGGTCTCCTCCGCACTGAGCGCGTGCGGATGGCGCAGTAACTCGCCGGGCGGGCCCCTGAGCTCTTGTTTACGGGTATCGTTCATATCGATCGGTGCAACGCGCGAAAGCGGACCGATCCCTTGCGCTGGATCGTGTGAGTCCCCAGCATATCGTATGGACATTGCGGCGCGGCTTGATGTGCATCAACAATAAAGGGTCGCGTCCCGGTACAATTTCGGAATGGGCTTCATGCCGGCCGTTTGAGGCAAATTTTCCAGGGAGTTTTCAATACCATGACGCGGCTCGTGCTTCTGATCGTTGCGGTACCCGTCCTGCTGTTCATCCTGCAAAACATCCAGATCACGGAAATGCGCTTCCTGGTGTGGCGCATCGCGATGCCTCAAGCGCTGCTGCTGCTCCTTGTTCTCACCGCGGGCGTCCTGGTGGGCTGGGTATTGCACGCTCTCCTGTCGGAAAGGAAATCGAAAGACGAGAAGCGAGCGGATTGATCTGAACGAGTGTCGCTGCCAGACGTCACCCGGCCTTCATCACCCATCACCCATCACGCATCACGCTTTTGGCCGATACTGATGCGCGGTTCCTCAATGACGTGAAACTCGGGCACAATTGGCCTCGTGCCGGCCATCGTACTTGCCACGATCAACGCGCGCTACGCGCATGCGTCGCTGGGATTGCGCTACCTCGCCGCGAATATGGGCGCGCTTGCGGACGAGACGCGGATCGTGGAATTCGTCCTGGGCGAGCGGCCCGCCGACATCGTCGAGCGGATTCTTGCGGCTGCGCCGCGCATCGTCGGGTTCGGCGTCTACATCTGGAATGTCGAGGAGACGACGCGCGTCGTGGCGCAGTTGAAATGTGTGGCGCCCGACGTGACCGTCGTCGTCGGCGGGCCCGAGGTGAGCCACGAGCTGGAAGAGCAGCGTATTTGTGCGCTTGCCGATCATGTGGTGACGGGTTGGGGCGATCTCACATTCCCGCAGCTTTGCGCCGATATCGTGGCCGGCCGGATCCCCGGGCAAAAGGTGATGGCGGGCGAGCAGCCCGATGTCGCGCGAATCGCGATGCCGTACGGGCACTACACCGCCGAGGACATCGCCAAGCGCTTTCTTTACGTCGAAGCGTCGCGGGGCTGCCCGTTCAAATGCGAGTTCTGCCTGTCGGCGCTCGACAAGACGGCCTGGCCTTTCGATCTCGACGCGTTCCTGGCGGGCCTTCAAGCCCTGCACGCGCGCGGCGCTCGCCATTTCCGCTTCGTCGACCGGACCTTCAATCTCAAGGTTGCCTCGAGCGTGCGGATTCTCGAGTTCTTCCTCGAGCGGATGGACGGGCGCCTCTTTGTGCACTTCGAGGTCATCCCGGATCACCTGCCGGACCGCTTGAAGGAGGTGATCGCGCGCTTTCCGCGCGGCTCTCTGCAGTTCGAGGTCGGCATCCAGACCTGGAATCCCGAGGTGCAGGCGCTGATCTCGCGCAGGCAGGACAACGCCAGGGCCGAAGCGAACCTTGCGTGGCTGCGGCAGCATTCGAACGCGTTCGTCCATGCCGATCTCATCGCCGGACTCCCGGGCGAGGATCTCGAAACCTTCGGGCGGGGATTTGACCGGCTCTACGCCCTTCACCCGCATGAGATTCAGGTGGGAATTCTCAAGCGCCTGCGCGGCACGCCGATCGCGCGGCACACCGAGTCGTTCAACCTGCGTTTCAACCCGGACCCGCCCTACAACGTGCTCTCCACGGACCGGGTGGGCTTTGCCGACATGCAGCGCATCGCGCGCTTCGCGCGTTACTGGGAGCTCACGGGAAATTCCGGACGTTTCCAGCGCGCGCTGCCGCTCCTCCTCGGGCTGAGCCCATTCGAGCGGTTCATGCAGTTCTCCGATTGGCTCTACGCGCGCACCGGCAAGACGCACGAGTTTGCGCTCGAGCGGCTCCACCAGTTCCTGTTCGACTTTCTCACGGCTGAGCTCGGCGTTGAGCGCGGTGCCGCGGGCGGCACTTTGCTTGCCGACTACCAGGCGAGCGGCGCACGCGGGCGGCTCGGCTTCGCCGACCCGGGATTGCGGGTCGTCGACGAGGGCGGTCCAGCGGATCCGGGTGCTGGCCTGCCACGGCGAACGGCGCGCCATGCGCGGTCCTGAGCCGCTTTCAGTCGCCGATGCACGCCGATGCAAAAAAGACAGACGCATTGACGTTTGCCGGTGAAACGATGTGCGGTCGTTCGCGGTCTACTATGGTGATTTCGACGGGACGCTCTCGTGAGAGCTCTGTGAAGGCATGAAGATGATACTCAGACCACATGAATTCCTGTTGGGGAGATGCATCGGTGTTGCGCTGATCGTGATGGTGGCGGGCTGTGCGACCCAGCGGCCGGTCCTGTATCCCAACGCCAAGCTGCAGCGCGTTGGAAACGAGGTCGCGCAGCAGGATATCGATGAATGCATCCGCCTGGCCGAGCAGTATGGCGTCACGCCCGGCCGCGGCGACAGGGTCGCCCGTGGTGCCGGTGGGGGCGCGGCAGTCGGGGGCGCAACCGGCGCCGTCGCGGGCGCGATCGGCGGACGCAATGTCCTCGACTCTGCGGCCCGCGGCGCGGCGGTCGGCGCAACCGCCGGTGGCGTGGGCGGCGCCGTGCGCTCCGACCGGCCGAGCGAGCCCTATCGCGGTTTCGTGCAGCGCTGCCTGCGCGAGCGCGGCTACGACGTCATCGGCTGGCAATAGCTGGCGCCCCATGCTCGCATACGCCGGTCTTCCGATCTTGCTTGAACCATGAGCCTGGAGAAGAGCCTGGCCGCGAGCCATCCTGTTTTGGGCCGTCGTTGACACAACGGGAAACGCCGAAGTTATACTGGATCGCCGGTTCACTCGAATAACGCCATAACCGAGAACGGAGGAGCGCCATGACCCGAAGCACGCCGGCTGCATCCCATCTCCGCGGACGTGATTGTCTCGCGGCATTTGGCCTGATGGCCGCGTTTGCCGCTCCCGCGGCTG
>Ga0256865_1000269_pt1 | contig 18345 bp, 14 predicted proteins | sample RVTome_14_FD_187337 | JGI IMG/M metagenome (GOLD analysis project Ga0256865, IMG submission 187337) | Soil microbial communities from uranium-contaminated site in the Upper Colorado River Basin, Wyoming, United States - RVT145D125 HiSeq ... | reverse complement strand
GGACCCCAGCGCCTGCCGGCTCGTGGCCAAGAGGCTTATGCCTTCGGTACGGGTCGCCAAAACCTCCGCTACCTCCATGGCCTCGTCCGCAAGGTGCTCGCAGTTGTCGAGAACGATCAGGCACTCTTGGTCCTGGGCCCTCGCCACCAAGGCCGCCAGCGGGGTCCGATGACTATCGACGGAGCCACCTAGGGTCCCCAGCATTTGTGTTGCCACCAACCCGGTGGCACTCAGCGGAGCCAGGTCGACGAGCCATACACCGTCGCGGTAATCGTCGAGCTGGGTCAGACCGAACTCAAGGGCCAAGCGGGTCTTGCCGACTCCGGGTGGCCCAACCAAGGTACTGAGCCGGTTATCTGCCACGAGGACTTCAAGATCTCCAAGCTGGTCGTCGCGGCCTACGAAAGAGGTGGGGATTCGGGGAAGATTGTGCTTGGTGCCAGAGAGCAGAAGGGTCGCCATGTCACCGAGCTCCCTCCGATCGGTAGCGCCGAGCTTCGTGAGTAGCGCCGAGACGTGGCTCTCGACCGTTCGTATCGAAATGTAGAGCTGCTCGGCAATCTCGGCATTGGTCAGACGCCGGTTCAAGAGCGCCAGCACGTCGCTCTCGCGCGCCGTGATACCGGCTCGCTGCAGTGCGTCCATTCCGAAAGGAACCATAACCGGGAGTGCAGATGGGCCGCTCCTCGAGCCATGTCCCAACGAATGGCCATCCAGGAGGTAGCGACTCAATCCGTGGTTACCACGGATGTGGAATGTCTCGGCGCTCGGTATTCATCTACTCATGAGAAAAAGGCGAACGTAGTGAGCGCGACGACAGTGGCTTCGATGATCGCTGAGGCCAGATCACGAGTGCAAAATCTGTCACCGGTGGAGGTGGCGGCCTGTCTCGATGACGACACGCTATTGGTCGACATCAGAGAAGCCGATGAGCGGCAGAGCCAGGGGGCCATCCCGGGTGCCGTGTACGCCCCACGGGGAATGCTCGAATTCTGGGCCGACCCCGCCAGTCCCTATCACCGTGCCGAGTTCGACCGAGACCGCCGGATAGTCCTGTATTGCGCCTCGGGTGCGCGGTCGGCGCTGGCCACCGACACCCTGCAACAGATGGGCTACAGGCGCGTGGCGCACCTCGACGGCGGGCTCGTGGCGTGGAAAGGGGAGGGACATCCAATAGAACACCCGTAATAGCCGAATTACCAAACGCCGCGACCGACCGAATTCCCTCGGTTGAGCGGATCCGTCAATCGAGAAGGAGAAGAACGGATATGAACAAGAAATCGACCGGAATTGCCGCCGCGACGGTGATCGCACTCATCTTGGGCGCAGTAGCTGTCCTGCCGTTGGCAGCCCAGGAGCCACCGCCTCCCATAGCAGTTGAATTGCTCACGCCAAGGAGTGAGTTCACCGACGACGTCGCCCTCCAGATCAGATACAAATTGGACGGCCAGGCGACCAACGTGCTCCAGCTCAACGACGCTTCGCGGACCGTGGTGGCAAGGCTCACCATCCAGCCGGGAGCACAGTTCCCCTGGCACACTCACCCAGGCCCGGTGATCGTCAACGTCACCCAAGGCGAGCTGGTATATGTCCAGGCCAGCGACTGTGTGGAGCGCGACTACTTGGCGGGGACGGCCTTTATCGATCCCGGCCAGGGCAACGTCCACACCGCCTTCAACCCCAGCGACGGGGTCACAGTCCTTGTGGCCACCTTCTTTGATGCTCCGGCGGCGGGTCCTCTCACGATCACCGAGGGCATCGAGCCACCTGCTGATTGCCAGATCGTGGTTGGCTAGCACGGGTCCCGCTGAACGGGTCTGCCCGGCCCGCAGGGTGGCGACGACCACCCTGCGGGTCGCTCCGCGTCCACGCCTTCCCTTAGGTAGCTCAGGTGTCGAGAATGTGACTCTGGCTCCGTCCCAGGGACAAGACCGCTTTGCTAGACGCCTACGAGATCTGCCCGGCCGGCGTTGAGTTTGGTCCCCCCATATTTGAGACTCGACCTCGACGCAATCTTATGATGTAAGGTACCTCCCTGCGACGTGATATCGGAGGGAAAGGGAGCGCCACGTCCGATGAGGACGTGGATTGCCCTGCCGGGTTCGGTCGCAGACATGTGACCTTTGTCGTCTGGGGTCCGTGGTTTGATAGGACGCTCCTCAGACTGGAGATCGAGAACAGGAGAATTGCACGATGCCGGCCGAACACACCGAAAGAGCTTGGTTGCCCCCGCGTTGGTTCATTCGCCTCGCCTGGCAGGTACACCGAGGCTTGTACGGCATCACCGGCGGCCGATTCGGGCTGCGGCCCCCGCTGAGGGATCGCTACGGGACGATGAGACTCACCACCACCGGACGTCACAGTGGTGAGGACCGGAGTGTGATCCTTGGCTACTTCGAGGATGGTCCCAACCTGGTCACTATGGCCATGAACGGATGGGCCGACCCCGAGCCGGCCTGGTGGCTCAACCTCCAAGCCCACCCAGAAGCCACCGTGGACCTCCCCAATCGCAGGATGACCGTACGCGGGTGGGCTGCTGACGGTAACGAACGGGACCGTCTATGGATTCGGTGGCGCGAGATCGACACCAAGCTCGACGCGTACGCCGCCCGCCGATCTCGGGAGACCGCGGTCGTGGTCCTGGAACCCTCGCCCGGTGACCAGGACGATGCGTTCGATTGACGGGTTTCACTACCTCAAGCCCTAAGAATCCGTAGCGATCGGTCATCTTCAGGTTTCGGACATCCTATCTCGTCCGTTGTCACCACAACTGCAGGCGGCGCATGCAGCGGCCAGCACGTCGACCACTTCGGTGTTGTCGAATTCGACGGTGTGGGTTAGGGCGGTCCCGCCGGCGCAGGCCTGACCACTCCGAACGATTACAGGAAGGACACATCATGATTACCACAGATCCGACAGTCGTCACCGGTGTCCGTGTCACGCATCTGTGCTATCCCGTGCACACGTCATGGACCTAGTGGGAGACCCGGTCGCCTGGCACGATCGTGGTCGGGTTCTCTAGCCGCAGCGGCTCGGCCAGGCGCCGGTGGCGACGAACGCTCGACCAATCTTCGTGCTCCCCGGATCCGCAAGTGCTGCGCGGCCAAACCTTCCACCACACGGCCATCTCAAATGACAGAAGAGAATGGCAACTCGTTCGATACCACATCATCTCCTACGCGGCTGGCCAGATGAATCTGAACCTGGTGTCACAAACGCGTGCCGGCCGGTGTCTTCATGTCAAGACCCATCCACAGGAGAAAACGTGTCTAACACCACTCGAATCCCCATGGCCGAGATCACCGGCCTCTACGGGGGGATCGTGAAGAGATTCAGCAAAAAGATGCTCGGCGACGTCGCAGAGCCGGTTGGCGTGTATTGGCACAACCCCAAGGTTTTCAAGTTCTACTTCGGCCTCGGTCAGAAGTCCCGGAAGTGGGACCAGTGCGACGAGAACCTGAAGTCGCTCGCCCACATGGCGGTCGCATCTCTGCTCGGCTGCACCTGGTGCCTCGACTTCGGCTATTTCATGGCGCACAACGAGGGCCTCGACGAGGCCAAGGCTCGGGAGGTGCCCCGATGGCGAGAGACTGCCGTCTTCACCCCACTGGAGCGCGATGTGATGGAGTACGCCGAGGCGATGAGCCAGACCCCGCCCACCGTCACCGACGACCTGTCGGCGCGGCTGCTCGACGCGCTCGGGACACCGGGGCTGGTGGAACTGTCCGCCTTCATCGCACTCGCCAACGTGTACACCAGGACCAACATCGCCTTTGGCATCGAGGCCCAGGGGTTCGCGGCCGCATGCGGGCTGAAGCCGCTAGCCGCGCCTTCCTCTCACATAGCCTCAGCCTCGTGACCGATCCGTTCGTCACCCACCGCAGCCTGCTGTTCACGGTCGCCTACGAGATGCTCGGCTCGGCGGTCGACGCCGAGGACGTGGTGCAGGAGACGTGGTTGCGGTGGGTCGACGTTGACCAGACCGAGGTGCGCGACCCGCGCGCCTACCTGGTTCGGATGGTCACCCGACAAGCGCTCAACCGCGTGCGCACTCTGGCCCGTCGGCGGGAGGACTACGTGGGCGAGTGGCTCCCCGAGCCGGTACTCACCAGCCCAGATATCGCCGACGACTTGGTGCTCGCCGAGAGCGTCTCGATGGCGATGCTCACCGTTCTGGAGACACTCGAGCCTACCGGCCGAGCCGTGTTCGTTCTCCGCGAGGTCTTCGAGATGCCGTACGAGGAAATCGCCCAGGCGGTGGACAAGACACCGGCGGCGGTGCGCCAGATCGCCCACCGTGCCCGGGAGCACGTCGCGGCGCGGCGACCGCGGGTGCAGGTGAGCCCGACCGAGCAACAGGCGGCGGTAGAGCGGTTCCTGGCTGCGCTCCACTCGGGCGATATCCAGGGCCTCATCGACGTCCTCGCCCCCGACGTCGTCATGGCCGCCGACGGCGGCGGTCGGGTGGCCGCAATCCGCGAACCGGTGCAGGGCGCCGAACGAGTTGGAAGGCTCCTCTCCGGCTTCGCAAAGGTCTCTCCCGGTGCCGAGGTCAGGATGGTATGGGTAAACGGGGCGCCTGCGCTCCGGATCGACCTCTACGGAAAGCTCGACACGGTGATCAGCGTGTCCGTCGAAGACGGCCGGATTGCCCGGATATACGCCGTCCGCAACCCGGAGAAGCTCTCGCTTGTCCGAGCTGAGATGCAACTCAGCCGGATCGAGTGACTGTCGAGCCTCGTCGGAGAGCGATGGTACGACCATTAGGAGTAGGTGTGGGGATGTGAGGCCGATTACTCGTGCCCAGATTCAGGGCACGGGCAAACCCGCCCGCGCAGAGGAGGCTCAAAGCACGCGTCCCCCATCCCCGCACATAGCCCCCAGTTCGCCCTCCGCCGCTGGTCGCTGCGAGGTCGGCACGGCATCGCCAGAGCCATTTACATGTTTCTGGATCCGACCGACTGGTTGGGCGGTGCTTCAGCGGCTTTGTAGGGCGTCGAGGGCGACGGCGATTGACGCGGCGACCCGAAAATCAAGCCGTGGGTCCGGGACCGTGATTGTGTATTTGTCACGAACCGTTTTCTGACGTTCACTGGTGAAAACCGTGGCTCCATCCAGGTCAACGAAGTCGAAGTGGAAGATGAATGGAATCCAGACTTCGCCCACGACGGGGATCAATTCCCAGATCCGACGGAGGATGGCGACCCAGGGGCGGCGTTCCTTGCCCAGGGCGTTCACCGCTCCGTATGACAGCCGCCAGGTTGAACGAATCAGGCTGGCGCCGAACTCCTTCTTGAAATACCCGATGGCCTGTCCATCCGAGTCGAATACGTCGTGTTCTGCCCTCACATCGAGGCCTTGTCGCGCCTTGAAGGAGAACAGAGCCTCAGATTTGGACTCATCCCGATAGAAGGTGACCTTCTCTTTGAACGACATCCGCTTCTGCTGGGCGAAAGCGATGACCTCGCCTTCTCCGCCGGCCTCATTCGGAGCGATGATCTCGTAGCGGTTGACCATCAGAGTGATCTTCTGGCGGACATAGAACTTTGGCAGGTGAGTCGGAAGCATCCGCAGCATCGTAGATGCCGGGTTAGTGGAAGAACGACCCGCGGGGCTCCCTGAATTTTCGGGATGGTCCTCCAGGATCAAGTCTCTGCCGGCTAGGTCATATGTTGATCGATGAGGGCTACTTCCGCGTTTACGACGGGCCTGGTCCCTGAGGAATGAGGCACCACGTGGTGCGTCAGGCACCTGGTGCCGTGCAGCTCTTGAGGAGGTAGAGCTGACATTCCTCCTCCGTGAAAGTGCGAGTGAGACGTGACTTCGCGATCTCCATGAGCTCATCGGTGTCGAGCGTGTGGATGGCGACCTGGCTGTCGCCAACAGTCACGTATAGCCACGGCTCGGTCGGATGGAAAGCGGCAGCCGGAGGTAAGTTGGCAGCGGGATCTTGTGTTCCGAACTCACCAAGCAGTTCACCGGTGTCGGCGTCCCAGAGCTTGACCGGCTCATCCCAGGCGCGGCTGAAAATCATGGACCCATCCGGTGAGACGACCGCGGAAATGACGAATGCTGTGTGAGCCGGGATGCGGCGCACAGCGGCCTGCTCTTCGTCGACGCCAGACGCTCGGCTGCATCCGGCTGCCCAATGAGATGATCACCGCGCTTCACCGGATCGTCCCGGTAGGGACCAGAGTGACCATCGACGCCGGAGGCCCCTCGGCCCAGCGGGCACCAAAGTAGGGCCAGGTTCACGCGACGATCGGCCCCGCCCGTTGGGGCGGGGCCGCTTCGTCGGGTGAGGGCTGGTGGTCAGGGAGCCAGCTGTTGCATCCGGCGATACTCGTTGGTCTCGAAGGACCCATTCTCGGACACCGTCTCCGCAGGCGCCAGACTCTGGAACCTGCCGAACTCCGCCTCCTCATGCGAGCTGTCCGACTGGGCGGGGGCGTACCGCATGAATCGATTCCCCTCAGCGATATCGAATCCGTCCTCGATGTCTGCGACCTGGCCTCCGATGCGGAGATGCCGGGCCAACTCGGCCTGGTCCGAGGACCCGTCTCCGTCCCCGGTTTGGATGACCTGGCCGACCAGGGTTGCGACTGCCAAGAGCAGTGCCCCGACGACCGACCAGCCGATCCAGCCGAGCGTCTTGCTCTTCCCGCCCTCGACCGGGGTCAAGTCGGGCTGGGGCTCCCTCTGCTGCTGCTTAGTTGTCTGTGGGAGTGCCATCTCTCGTCTCCTGTCTCTCCGAGGCCCGATCTGAGCCTCCCGAGGATCGTCGATGGCACCCGTGGCAGACCGGTTGCATCTACGGGCCCCGACCCGCGATCGGTATCCGGGCCGGCGGCCGGACTGCAAGAAAGCACTGCAGACCAGGGGTTTCATGACGCAACCGAATTGCAACATCGTGGCCGTACTCATCACTGCATGGGATCGGATAACGTCGCAACGCAGAGAAGGGCTGCAACGATGCAATTCGGTGTTCTGGGACCGCTCAGCGTGTCCGGGCACGACGAGACGATCGATGTGGGCGGTCCTCGTCAACGGCGAATGTTGGCGGCGCTCATCGCAAATTCCGATCAGGTGGTGTCGACCGATCGGCTCATCGACATCGTCTTCGAAGGCGCGGCGCCAGACGGTGCCGGCACCACGATCCGCAGCTACGTGGCACGGCTGCGAAAGTCCCTAGCAAGGCCGGGCATCGATGATGAGCCGATACGGACCAAGGCCCCCGGCTACATGTTCGACAGCGAAGGCCACACCATCGACGCGGTTGCATTCGAACGGCTCATGAGAACCGGGCGGGCGCAGTTGGAGGATGGCGACGCTGTCGGTGCGATCGGGGCGCTGAGCCAGGCGCTGGACGTGTGGCGGGGCGAGGCCTACGAGGAGTTCATCTACGAGGATTGGGCGCGGGCAGAGGCGGCACGACTGGAGGAGATGCGACTCACGACGGCGGAGAGTCTCATCGAGGCACGACTCGCCTGTGGTTTGCACGATCAGGCGATTCCCGAGTTGATGGCACTCGTCACCGAGCACCCCGTCCAGGAGCGGTTCCGTTCGCTTCTCGTCCTGGCCCTCTACCGGGCAGGACGACAGGTCGAAGCCCTCCGGGCGGCCGAGTCCTACCGCAGCGAACTGGTCGAAGTAGGGCTGGAGCCATCCTCGGACTTCGCCGCGCTGGAGAGAGGAGTGGCGAGCCACGACCCGGGGCTTCATCTCGCCGTTCCCGCCGGCAAGGCGCTACACGGCTACCGACTGGGAGTGACACTGGGTGAGGGTGCCCACGGGATCGTGTACGAGGGTGTGCAGCCGAGCACAGGCAGAGATGTCGCCGTCAAGGCCATGCGGTCCGAATTGGTCGACGAGCCGGGCTTCATCCGGCGGTTCGATACCGAGGCGCGAGTCGTCTCGAATCTCGAGCACCCACACATCGTTCCGTTGTACGACTACTGGCGTGAGCCGGGCGGCGCCTACTTGGTCATGCGTCGTCTGGATCGAAGTCTTGCCGATGAGCTGGCGGCGGGGCCTCTGGATCTCCATGAGGTGAGCATCCTGGCAAGCCAGCTGGGATCGGCGCTCGAGAGGGCACACACCTCCGGTGTCGTGCACGGGGACATCAAGTCGAGCAACGTTCTCTGCGATCGCGACGGGAACTTCTACCTCTCCGACTTCGGAGTGGCCACGCTGATCGACGAGGAGAGCAACACAGCTCCGACGGGCCCGAGCTCCGGCTATCGAGCCCCGGAGACCATATCGGGCGAGCGACCGACTCCTGCCAGCGATCAGTTCGCCCTCGCCGTTCTCCTCATCCAGGCGATGACGGGAACCCTCCCGTTCGGCGCCGCCGGGATGACGACGCCGCTCGACCGCCCCGGCTCGGTGCACAGCAGACGGAGTGGAGTCCCTCTCGAGGTCGACCATGTCCTGGGACGGGCGACCTCATGGGAAGCCACGAATCGCTTCGAGAACGTGCGGGCACTCATCGCCGGCTTCGTGTCGGCACTGACCGGGGCCTCCCCGACGCCCGCCCCCGCGGCCGTCATCAACCCGTTCAAAGGGCTCGAGCCATTCGCCGAGTCCGACTCGGATCGCTTCTTCGGCCGCGAGCCCGTAGTCGAAGAGGTCATCGAGTGTCTCCGCGCACCGAGCGCATTCGTCACCTTGATCGGCGCCTCCGGCTCGGGAAAGTCGAGCATCGTCCTCGCCGGGGTGTTACCACGTCTGCGAGCAGGAGCGATTCCTGGTTCCGAGGAATGGCTGATCGCGTCGATGTTCCCGGGGCCGGAGCCATTCGCCTCGCTCCGCGCCGCCTTGAGACCCATCTCGATCGCGGAGCCGGCCTCACCTCCTGCCAGACCCGACCCCACCTGGGTGGGCACGATGATCGAGAGCGCCTTGCCACCGGAAAGCTCTTTGCTCCTGGTCGTGGACCAGTTCGAAGAGCTGTTCACGATGGTTCCAGACGGCGCCGAACGGGAAGCCTTCATCGAAGGGCTCGCCGACCTCAGGCACAATCCGCGGACGAGAGTGGTCTGCACCCTGCGCGCCGACTTCTATGACCGCCCTCTACGCCACCCCGAACTCGGCGAGCTGGTGAAGAGACAGGGGATCACCGTGGTCGCGATGGGTGTCTCCGACATCGACAGGGCAATCCGCGAGCCGGCTGCGCGTGTCGGAGTCGACATCGAGCCATCTCTGACATCGAACTTGGTGGCGACCCTGACAGACGAGCCGGCATCCCTCCCCCTTCTCCAATTCACTCTGACCGAGCTGTTCGAACGCAGACGTGGAAGGGTCATCACCCTCGACACCTACCGTGAGATGGGTGGCATCGAGACCGCCGTCTCCGACCATGCAGAGCGTGTCTTCGCCCGATTGGGGCTTTCGGCCGCGGAGACGGCGAGACGCGTCTTTCTTCGCCTGGTCTCCCACTCAGAGGAGGGTTCGCCTACTCGCCGCCGACTTCGTCGCGCCCAGCTGGCCGAATCGTCCATGCCTGGCCTCGATGAGGTGCTCGACACCTTTGGGACGGCACGGCTGCTCACCTTCGACCGGGACCCGGCGAGCAGAGAACCCACGGTGGAATTGGCTCACGAGGCGCTGATAACGCATTGGCCGAGGCTGCGTCGCTGGGTGGCCGAAGCCGGTGAGGGGCTGATCATCCAGAGTCGGCTCGGTGAGGGTTCGCTGGCGTGGGATGGCGGAGGCCGTGATCCCGGAGAGTTGCTGCGGGGTGCTCGTCTGGAAGCGACCCAAACGTGGGCTCAGGATAACCCGAGCTCGCTCAGCCATCTCGAGCAGGAATATCTCGAAGCCAGTTTGCGGCTTCGTGACGAGGTGCAAGCTGCCGAGCTAGAACGGGTCGAACAGCGAGAACGCACCAACAAGAGGCTGCGCCGCATGCTCCTCAGCGTTGGCCTAGCTCTGCTGGTCGCGGTCGTTGCCGGATTCGTAGCCGTCGGCCAACGCAACGATGCGAGTCGCTCCGCCGCAGTGGCGACGGTCAGGGAGCTGTCGTCCGCCTCTCGAGCCAATCTCGAATCGGACCCCGACCTGAGCCTGCTCCTCGCCATCGAGGCCGCGGAGACCATGCAGGCCAACGATCTGTATGTAGCCGAGGCCGAGGAGTCCCTGCATAGGGCCTTGAGCGGCCACAGGGGGATCCTGACCGTCCCCAACCACGAGAACGGTCTTGCTCACTTCTCCCCGGACGGTTCACGATTCATCGCCCTGACCCACCCCACCGACGGCTCGATCCTCCAGGTGTGGGACACCGATGCCCGCTCACCGATCCTCGATCTCGTTGGTCACGAAGACGACATCCTGGATGCGGTGTACGACCCCGCCGGGGGGCGCATCGCCACCACGAGTTTCGATGGCACGGTGCGTCTTTGGGATGCCGTAACCGGAGTGATGGAACGAGTCTTCGACGGAGGATCGTCCGGACCGATCATCCCCGCCTTCAGTCATGACGGCACGCTGCTAGCCGCCAATACCTTTGGCGGGGAAGTCCTGGTATGGGACATCGCCACTGCCAATCTCATCATGACACTCCCGCCACCCGAGGGCTTCGACGATTCTGAAGGCGACATCGGGATCAATCTGGCGTTCAGCCCCGACGACGCGACTCTCGCGGCCGCCTACGAAAGCAATGCCGTTCTAGGCCCGGTCTTGTGGGGTCTCGACGACGCTCAGCCGATTGCGATCTTCGAGGGCGGCCACCAGGAACCTGTGATCGACGTCGGCTTCACCCCCGACGGCACGAGACTCGTCAGCTCCAGTGACGACGGGACCGTGGTGATCTGGGACGTATCGACGGGAGAGATCGTTTCCACATTCACCGGACATGACCACGAGGTGAGAGATCTGCAGATTTCCGCCGACGGACGATTCGTGGCCAGTGCGGGGACACCTCTGGTTCTGGTATGGGACCTGCAGACCCTCGAAGTCGTTCACCGTTTGCCGGGGCACAGCGGAGAGGTCGACGGGATCGACATCAGCTCCGACGGCCGGTACGTCCTCTCGGGGAGTTCGGCCGATCGGACCACCCGGCTATGGGACATCTCGCCCACAGGCGTCGGAGAGCTGGCCGGCTTCCCCGGCTCCGATGTCTTTCCGGCCGGGATAGACGTCACGCGCACCCTCCCAACTGGTGCGGTCTCTTTCAGTCCAGATGGTACCGAGTTGGCGGCGACCAACGGCCCTGGCATCACACTTTGGGATCCGTGGACCGGAGAGAACCTCGACGGTTTCGCCGGCCTTGGCATAGGAACCTTCGATCTCGCCTTCAGCCCCGACGGAAGTCTGATCCTGACCGCCGATTGGGAAGGAGCCAAACTGTGGAACCGGGAGACCGGAAGCGACTCGAGCACCCTCCTCGAGGGCGACACCGTCTATCGGGCAGCGTTTCACCCCGACGGCGATCGGGTTGCCTTTGTCGCCAGGAACCACGGAGTGCAGATGTGGTCACTCGTAACAGAGAGAGCCCACCAATTGCGGGACTACGACGCGCAGGCAATCGCTTTCAGCCCTGACGGCTCCATGCTCGCAGTCGCCGCATTCTTCGGAGTGGAGGTGTTGAGCACCGAAACCGAAGAGCAGATCGTCGTGCTTCCCCTGGGGTCTGTGGTTGGAGAACAACAGGATTTCGTGATCATGGATCTCGCCTTCTCTCCTGACGGCGACACTTTGACCACGGTGAGCGAGAATGCCCTCGGTGTCGTCTGGGACACGACCAGCTGGGCTCCGATCCTCCGGCTGGAGGGTCACGACCATTGGATCCTCAACGTCGCTTACGATCCGAGTCGCGAAGAGATTGCCACCGCCAGTCGTGATGGCACGGTCAAGATATGGGATTTGGCGACCGGGACGACACGATTGACCTTGGAGGGCCAGCCCTGGGCCGGCGTCTCCTACAGTCCCGACGGCGGGTATTTGGCGGCGGTGGGGGAACATGGCCCGGTCCAAGTCTTCATCCTCGACCTCGAGGAGCTCGTCTCGGTGGGAAGAGCCAGGTTGACCCGCGACTTCACCGAGGCCGAATGCGTCCAGTATCTGCATGTGCCTTCCTGCCCCTGACGATGACACCATCCCTACTCGGAGAGCACACCCACCAGCACCTGACCACCCCGCGTTTTCGTCTTTGACTCGACGACCCGCTCTCCGTCTTCCACCCACATCGACGTCACCAGCGTCTCGCCACGGAACACATGGCCGGTGAACCGGGCCGAGTAGGACGCCACCCGCCCCGGGTCACCCCCGAGGCCGCCTTCGAACCATCACCTTGCACACGATGCCGTAGGTGCATAGACCATGGAGGATCGGCTTGGCGAAACCACCCAGGGCAGCGAAGGCCGGGTCGGCGTGCAGAGGGTTCTTGTCTCCCGAGGCCATGCGGTACAACAGGGCTTGCTGGGGCAGCGTGCCGGTCTCGACCCTGACGTCGGGAGCACGAGCTGGAGGGTGGATTCTGGTGGACGGGCCAGGATCCCCGCCAAAACCGCCCTCGCCCCTGGCGAAGATCCCGGCCCGGTTGGTGAAGAGCTTCTCACCGCTGTCCAGCTTCGACACCATCTCGAGCACGATGAGCGCGCCTCTGCCCTTGTCGAAGATTCCGGTGATCGAACCCTCCTGGGTCACACTCCCCGAGGTGGGGATGGACCGATGGACCGTCAAGGTCTGGTCCTTCCGGGCTGACCGTGACCGCTCGCCAACCAGCAAGGAACTTGCGGCCGAACTCATCCGCCGATACGCCCAGCCCTGGCGGGTCGAGATCAGGCGGCGGATACTCGACCACCAGCCAGGAGTACCGTCGTAGTCACGTGTCTTACATGCTCGGCGGTCGTCTCCACGGGACCAGACAGACAACCATCTCCTCCGCCACGGCCGAGTACCTGTGGAGCACCGACGCGTTGTCTTGGATCCAGCTTTCACGGAGTGCGACGCGGTCGGTCAGGACGTCGCGCTGCGCCTGTAGGAACTGGACTTGGGCTCGTGCTCCGGTCGTTCTGAGCCGGTCGGCGGTCTCGCGGGCTTCGGCGATGGCGGCGTCGACGGAAACGATCTGGTGGGTCGGGTCTGTTGCGATGGGGCTGCGTCGGATGGTCCCCTCCAGCTCATCACGCCATTCTCGAAGCTGCCGATCGGTGGCGGTTTCCACGGGGAGACCCTGGTCGTGAGCTGGTGGCTCGATGACCGACTGCGCAAGCTGACGCGCCAAAGCGACGACTCGATCCTCGGTTAGAGGGTCGCCGTGGATGTAAGTGCACTCGCCGAGAGGGCCTGGCCTGTCGTTGACCCATAGGTGGGTCTCGCCGCGCGCACGGGATAGTGCGGTGTAGCCGTGCTCGGCTCGCATCCCGGTGTCGGCGTAGACATGGGTGGCATGGAAAGTCTGGCCTTGGGCGGTGTGAATGGTCTGGGCGTAGGCCTGGTCGACGTTGCTGTCGATGTAACGCTTGGGTAGCTGGATCACCTCGCCGTCGAGGTCTCGCCGGAAGGTGAGGGTGCCAGCTATGGGCTGGACGGCGACGACTGTCCCGGTCTGCCCGTTGCGGAGGTCGGCGTGGGCGTACCAGTTGTCCCGGACCACGATGCGGTCACCAGCTTGGAACTGCGTTCCCCACCGGTTAACGACGGCCGGACCCCGGAGCTCCCCAGCGTCCACCATGCGGACGCGGGCGAGCTCGTTGAGCATCTGCACCTCGTCCTGGCGGGAGGCGAGCATCCGCACGCCGTCGAGTCCGTGCTGTTGAACGTCTGCCCGCCAGGCGTCGACCATGGTGGCCTTGGTGGCATACTCGTCTCGACCGAGGTGGAGGCGTCCGGCCCCGGCGTAGTCGTGGACCGCCTTCTCGACCTCGCCCGCTCTCAGTTGGGCGAGGGCACTCCGGTCGAAGTCGAGTTGCTGCCGCTGGTTGATCTGGACCAGGTCGTCGACCACCTGTTCGCCTGAAGCAACGATCCGGTGGTACAGCCCGCCGGAGTCGACTGACGGGAGTTGCTTGGGATCACCGACAAGGATGAGCTTTCCATCGCACGTCTCAACCTCTCGACCAGCCATGCCAGGTCCGCTGTGGAGACCATGGAGGCTTCGTCGACGACGATCAGGGTTCCGGGGCGTAGCGGCTCGGGGAAGGAGTCGAGGTGATGGCGGAGCATGGCGATGGTACCCGTCCATCGCTCGCCGAGATCCTCCCCCAGCTTGCGGGCGGCCGCCGCCGAGGTCGCCACCCCTAAGACGGGATGACCGGCGGCCGCAATAGCGTCGGCGTAGGCGCCGATGGAGTAGGTCTTGCCCGATCCGCCGGGACCGACTACTGCGACTATTCGGCCGGCAAGCTCTGCCAGATGCCGGACCGCGTCGACCTGACCCTGCACTAGCTCGCGGACACCGATGGCGTGCTCCAATGCCTCTCGGTCGGGCGTGATCGGCGAGTGTGTCTTGACCGCATCGAGTAACGCTCCCGCCGCAACTCGGCCGACGAGCAATAGCTGCTCGCCACCCTCGACACCCTCCGGGTTCCTCCTCCCCCCTCGAGCCAACCGTTTACCGAGGTCGAGGTGGGGTTGCTCGGCGACATAAACCCGGGCGTGTCAAGTCTCGGTACCCGGACGACACCTTGGCTCCGGTACCTACACGACACTCTCCCGCGGGTTTAGCTGGCGGCGTTGATCCGGTCGGGTTTGTCTCCTGGGTTGGCGAAGACTCGTGACCGCCTGCTGAGACCTCTGATGGGCTCATCGCCATTGACCACGGGGCCCGAGTAGCTTTTGGTGATGGCCACGCGAACGGTTCTCGTCGGCGCCGGGGGAGCCGCTCTTGTCGTGGCCATAGCGGGAGTCCTCATCGTGTCGCTGGGTGACGACCCCGAGGCCCTCCGGGTAACACATGAGTGGGTGGAGGCCCGTAATGACGGGGACATCGAGGCCGTCTTTAGGCTCCTGGCAGGTGATGCCAGCGTCATTGACTTCTCGTTGAACATCCCCGATCGCCGAGATGCATTTGCGGAGTTGCTCCGAGTGCAGCAGGCGGCGGAGTGGAAGATATCGGACTCGAATTGTGTGGTCGACCAGGAAGTCGTGACCTGTCGGTATGAGCAGAGCGACCGCTTCCTTCGAGCGCTCAATATCAGCCTGGCAGGAACGCATCGATACATGGTCCGCGAAGGCGTCATCACATCGGTGGAGAGGGAGCATGACACAGGGTCGAGAAACGAGGTGTTCGGAGCCTGGAATCGCGTGCAACTCTGGGTGGAGGAGCATCATCCCGACTTGGAGGCGGTGATCTGGGTGAACCGTCGTGACATCGCTTACTCCACTGTGGAAGGGGTGGAGGCGTTGCTGACGGTATTCGACGACTATCTCGCCGGCCTTCCAACAATCTCAGGCTGACTCAAGTCGCACATCCCCTTCCAGATTCCGGACATCCGTCTTGTCAAGTCTCGGTATCCCGGACGACATTCTGGCTCCGGTACCTCCACGACACTGAGTCGCGGATTTAGGACGCGGCGTTGATCCGGTCGGGTTTGCCTCCGGGGTTGGCGAAGGCTCCGTGGGCTTTGATCGGATCGTGTTTTACGGCGTGGACTCGGAGCAGTTTCCCATCCTTTGAGATTTCTACGGTGTCGCCGACCACTCTGACTTGGACCTGCTGTCGGCGGTATGGGTTGCCAACCCGGTAGGAGACACCGGCGAAGCTGATACCACCTGACGAGTCGACCTTCCGCACCACCGGCTGGCCCATCGTGGGAGGTCGGATCGGCCGGGCTCGAGGTTGACGACGCCACACCTGGGGTTCTGCTTCAGGGGGATGTTGGCGGGCGTGGGTGGCGACCAGCACACCCCGATGTGAGATCTCAACGAGACCATCGGTGGTGACGACCACGTCGACGGTCTCACCGGCCAGCCACCGGCCCACGTGATAGCGGAAGTTGGCCAGACTGATCCGACCCGTCTGACCCACCTTCCGGGTCACCCGACGCGGCTCATCGGCTACGACCTCAACTGGGTCAGGAGCTGGTGGAGGATCCTGGTTGACCACCACCTCGAAGGGCTCTGGGTCGGCGAGTTCGAACCGTCGGATCGGTGGCACCATGCCGATCCCCTGATGCGGGCGCTCGCTGTTGTAATAGGTCACCCACTCGTCGATGATCTTCTGGGCCACCCCGAGCGACTCGAATCGTCTATCGGCGAGGAGCTCTTTCTTGATTGTCTTGTGGAACCGCTCCACCTTCCCCGTAGTGGTCGGCGACCGAGGAGCCGTCAACAGGTGTCGAACACCGTTTTCACGGCAGATCCTGTCAAACAGCACCTCTCCCTTGCCAGGGCCGAACCGGCCGGTGAACACCTTCCCGTTATCGGTCAGAATCTGATCAGGAATCCCATGGGCCCGCATCCCCGCAGCCAAGGCATCACACACCGGCCGGGCTGTGGCCCTCCGCACCACTTTCGCAGACACACAGAACCTCGAGTGGTCGTCGATACCGGTGACCACCTTCAACTCGGTGCCATCCACCAAGAACACTCCACCCATGACATCCATCTGCCACAACTCCATGGATCGGGCCCGCTCCCAGCGCTTGTAATCAGACCGACGCTTCCGCCGCTGCTGCGGGTCGATGAGCTTGTGGCGAACCAACGCCCGATAGATCGACGACCTCGACGGAGCCGGCTCCACACCCTCCCGTTCCAGGTGATAGCCAATCGTCCGAGGACCCCAACCAGGATGAGCACGACGCATCTCCACGATCCCAGCCTCGATCTGAGCTGACGTCTGATGCGGACACGACTCAGGCTTCGACGACCGGTCAACCAGACCCGCCAGACCCTGATCGGCGTAACGGCGCAGCCACACATGCACCGTCTGCCGGGCCACCCCATAACGACGAGCCACCCCCGTAACCGAAGCTCCGCCCAGGAGGTCCAACACCGCCTGATACCGCTGCTCCACAACACCCAGCTCCACCAACACGACCAGACCCTCCTTCGACGACGGCTCTCGCCGCTATCGAAGAAGAGGTGGAACCAGAAGCCGAGGATCAACCAGTGTCAGGCACCTACCGGGGCCACTGTCGCCTAGGAACCGGAGCCGCGTCCACAAACTGTCGCCCACCTACTGGAGCCACAGTGTCCATCATGAACCGAAGTCGCACACGTCCGGGATGTTCGCGGACTGGAATCCGCAGGTCAGCTGCACCTAAGCGCTCGATGAGGCACATGCGAAAAACCCAGGCATTGCCTGGGTTTTTCGTGGTAGCGGTGGCGGGATTTGAACCCGCGACCTTCGGGTTATGAGCCCGAGTTCGGGGTACCCGCCTACCTGGGCAAACGCGCGAAACACCTGGTCAGGCCACGTTTTCACTTCGCGTAGTTTCGCGTTCTTTCACATCCCATCGCACCTTCTCGCGCGATGGACGCCCGATGGGAATGCCGTCGGGGAGTCGATGCTTCGGCCCTAGACCGGACCAATCGGCAGCCCATCCCTCGGTCGGTGATGAAGCTGATTGGTTGGCTCAGATTGGGTTCGCGCTTGTGGCCGCTCTGGGCCGGTCAGGAATCTAGAGAAGGCTGCCGATGCGGTCTGCGGGTCCTTTTCAACGCCCAATGCCTCAGCGCGGCGGTAATCAGCTTGGCTCGATCTCGAAAGTGCCAATAGAAGCTGCCCTTGGTGACGCCAAGTTGCTCGGCCAACCGCTCAACAGCCACCTCGTCGACAGCCTCGGTGGCGAGGATGTTCAGCGCGGCGCCGATCCAGACCTCACGAGTCAGCCGACGAGTCGCAGCCGTGCTCACCTTTCTCCGCGACTACCAGCCCGGCCCGATAATGTGAGAGGCTCAAAGATTGGCCGAGCCCGCAAAGGCTAAGACACCTGCAGCTCGAGGAGTCGCTACCTGCCTTCAGCGAGAATGAGCCGTTCAAGCATCGTGGCCAGCCAGGTCTCGTAGTCGTCATAACTCCAACCGAAGTCATTGACCAAGGTGCGGACGAGATAGGCGCTGTCGATGGCCGTGATGAGATCGACGATCTTGTCGAAAGAGGAAGAATCCTTCGTACGGATCTCTTCGGGGACTAAGACGGCAGCGATCGCTTCGGTGTCGCGTCGTTTCTGTTGGATGGCCTGCTGGAGCATGTCGCGAAGTCGGGAGTCGTTGGCCGCGGCTTCGTAGGTCATCCATTCGAAGTCGACCATCCCCTCTTCCCACATCTCACGAGACATCCTCGCCACCATTCGAACCCGCTCATGTGGGTCGGGCTCGTCAACCAACGCGCCCCAGCGCTCAGACTCCGCTATGGGTCCCGGCACGTCTTGGCTCATGACGACTCGCTCTCCCACCGCG
>Ga0256865_1000268_pt1 | contig 18371 bp, 16 predicted proteins | sample RVTome_14_FD_187337 | JGI IMG/M metagenome (GOLD analysis project Ga0256865, IMG submission 187337) | Soil microbial communities from uranium-contaminated site in the Upper Colorado River Basin, Wyoming, United States - RVT145D125 HiSeq ... | reverse complement strand
TCCCCAAAGGGAAATGAGAACCAATTGCGTCAGGAAATTGAGAACCCAATGAGGGAAGGTCTTGATAATACCATTAAGGAATTGCGGACCGCTATTCGCCTAAACCCAAAAGATGGAAACAACCATTATAATCTTGGAACAGCCCTTTTAGAAAAAGGGGATCTTGATGGTGCAATCGAGGAGTTTCGTATTGCAATTCCCCTAAACCCAAATGATGCAATGGGCCACTTTGGCTTGGGCGGGGCACTGTTTGAAAAAGGGGATGGAGCGGGGGCGGTGGGAGCGTTTCGTGGCGCGATAGGGATAAACCCCCGCTTTGCAGCGGCCCATGAGGGTCTTGGATATGTACTTCTTAGCCAAGAGGATTTTGATAGGGCGATTGAGGAATTTCGCACCGCGATTCGCCTGAACCCCAACTTTGCAGAAGCCCATGAAGGCCTCGGAATTTCACTTTTTAAAAAAGAGGATCTTGATGGAGCGGTTGAGGAGTTTCGTTTAGCGACCCGCCTAAAGCCGGAAGATATGATGATTCACTTTGGGCTCGGGAGTGCTCTATTTAAAAAAGAGGATTTTGATGGAGCGATTGAAGAATTCAGGACTATTATTCGCATCAATCCAAAAAATGCAATGGCCCAATCCAATTTAATGTTTGCACTAATTGAAAAAGGAAATTTTGTGGAAGCAGAAAAGGAGTTAGAAAATTTTAAAAAATTGGCCCCCGATACCCCTTCTAATCGGATAAAAATTGAAAAAGCAACCGGATTACTTAACACTTCCAGGGGTTCTGAGAAAACCTTGGAGGATTTCTAAAAAAGTTTCCCAAAGGGAATTCCTCGTTTCCGGTGTCCCAACCCCTAAAAATTCCTTAAATAGGTCCGAAACACAACTTAAAAGATAAATTAACGTTTTTTTTATAAAGTCTCCTCTGTTGGAGTTTTGGGATTCGATTTAGTTTTAGGTGTTTTCCGTAAAACTTGAATCTACCCTAAAGCCTCAAGAAAAATGTAGTATCCTTTTGAGGCTTGTAATTGGAAAAAGGACTTTTATATTAACTGGTTGATATGGTCCTAAACATTTCCCCCCCCCATCTTTATACTTTCTTATATAAATTTATTAGTAATTTTTTAAGAATAAATGATTAGGATCTATTTGAAATAATAGAAAAAGTTTATGATTTTTATTGACTATTTTTTTTATAATAAATATGATTGAACCTTCTCCCTATACGGATTATTCTGCCTACCGTTTCCGAAACCTTTAAAAGGAGCAGGGTTGTGTTCTCAGCCCTTCACCGTTTTTATTTTCCTCTTTTTTCTTTTAACTCCTATATAGGCCTTAATGGGTGGTTTGAGCAATTATCATTATATTTCTTAAATTGTAAGTTCTTTTCCAAAATCAATTTTCAAAAAGATGAATAAGAAGTTATCTTAACTTACCCTTAGGAAATTTTTTATTTTTGTGAGATTTCCTAGGTTGAAAAGAGGTATAAGATGTTTTTTGAAAATGAAAATACCTCAAAAGGTGGGGAAACCATCCTTCGAAAACTGAATTTGATTCAATCCCATTTAAATTCACAAGTCCAAGAAAAGAATAACCAACAAATCCCCCAAGTTTTTGTTGAAGCTCTAAATTCTGTTTGGGAGGACCATTTTTGGGCTGTTGCCCTCCGACCTGAAGAAAAAGGGGGGGCCTGGAAAGGACATGGTTTTCAAACACAACTTTTTTCGGAAAAAGCGATTCAGGATTTCCTTGATCAGGGAGAATTTCTTACAAAAAATATTAGCGGGACCTTCAGTAAACGACCGCCCCCTCCGGCACTTCGTCATTTAAATTTAAAAAATCTTTTTGTTTTTCCCATTGTGCATTTTGAAAGGGATTTGGGTCTCCTCATCCTTGGGGTTTTTGAAAACATTGATATCAGCGAAGAACAGGTTACAGTTTTAGAAACCCTTACAAGGAATCTTGGATTTGTGCTGGAAATAACCCGTTCCAGCCGTATCTATCATCATAAAAACAGGATTTTAAAAGAAAGATTAAGCCGACGGGTACTACAAGTCAAACGCATCCTGGCGGAGCGGAATACTATTTTCAGGGTCCTGGAAGCCGGGTTGTTTCAAAATGATTTGAGTTCCATGTTCGGGAAAATTGCCGACGCGGTTCGTAAGACCGTTCCTTTTGATGAAATGGGGCTTCTTTTGCCCAGTCCCGACGGAACGGATTTGGAATGCTTTTTTATCCATATCGAAAATAAACAGATTCATTCCAATTCGATTCTGGTGATCCCCCAAACTGGAACATCCGCCGAGTGGATCCTCAAAAACAAAAAATCCTTTTTCATGAAGGAAATAGAAGATTTAAAGAAGTTTCCCTTTTGTTACGAAAATTGCTCGAAAAATTATTTTCAATCCTATTGCGCTTTTCCGCTTCTGAATGGGGATAAAGTGATTGGAGTCCTGAACTATGCTTCTAGGGGCCGTGATCGCTTTCCCATGGAATCAATACCCTACATGGAGGATTTATCCCATACGATCGCTCTGGTCTTAAACAATTCTAAAAATATTGAAAGGGAAGCAAAAAATAGAATTTCTTTAATAGAAAACGTATACATTCAAAGAAAAATGAAGGCCGAGTCTAAATTTAAGGAAATCATTGGAAAAAGTCCAGTGATCCAGGAGGTTTTGAAACGTGTCGAAATGGTTGCCGGAACGGAATCCTCCGTTCTCATTACGGGAGAAACAGGGACAGGCAAGGGGCTGTTGGCAAAGGCAATCTTTCAGCTCAGCTCACGTAAAAATAATTCTCTGATCACCGTGGATTGTGCGTCACTTCCACCCGGCCTGGTCGAAAGTGAATTATTCGGTCATGAAAAAGGGGCATTTACCAGTGCGATTATCCGAAGGGTGGGGCGTTTTGAATTGGCGGACGGCGGAACCATTTTTTTGGATGAAATCGGAGAGCTACCCAAAGAAGCGCAGGCGAAACTTTTGAGGGTATTAGAGCACCGGAAATTCGAAAGGGTAGGAGGAACGAGAACCATCAGTATCAATGTACGGGTGATCGCCGCCACGAACCGAAACTTGTCTAAGGTCACTGAAGATGACAGCTTTCGGGCGGATTTATTTTACCGGTTGAATGTGTTTCCCATCAATCTGCCGCCTCTGCGGGAACGGCGGGAGGACATTCCGATGCTGGCTTATTATTTTATCAAAAAATATTCAGACATAATGAATAAGAAGATTATAGATGTGGATAAAGAAACCATGAATAAGTTGGTTTCTTATCCCTGGCCCGGAAATGTCCGGGAACTCGAACATATGATTGAACGGGCGGTGATTTTGTGCGCCGGGTCCGTTTTAGAAATAAACGAAGAAGTGCTCTCTTCCCCGGAACCTTCTGACCCTAAGGGAAAAGCTGTTGAAGCATTCAATGCCGGTGAAGGGAAGAAAATAGGGAAAGACGGCGATTTTCTTAAAGTCCTTGATCAGGTGGGCGGTAAACGATCCAAGGCGGCGCAACTTTTGGGAATCAGCAGGACCACCCTTTGGAGAAAATTGAAAGACCATAATGCCCCGATCATCCTCCTTTCCGTGATTTGCCTTTAAATCCTTTAAAATAAAAAAGCCCTTTGTTTAAATTTCCGAAAGGATATATTTCATCTGTTACATTCGTTGCAAATGTAACAGTTGCAACTGTTACATGAAACAAATCCTTATTTCCCACCCTTTTTGACCCCCCTTTTCCTATCCTTTATTAAAAAGAAAATTTTCAATCGGTTGGGTCAGTTTTTTAGACAAGTTTGATCATTTTTTTCTATTGGCATTCGGATTGCTTTAATTAATTGTAAACATGAAAGTGTTTAGGTGGGGTTTCTCTATCAATTTTAAGGTTATTTTTAGAACGGGATATTTTTCATTATGATTTTATTGAACTTTTATCGTTTGGAATTTTGCCGTCCCGGGAAAAGGGAGAAAATTTGAAAAAATAAATAAATTCGTGGACAAGTATTGCGGAGGAATTTTTTTGAGGCGGAGGAACTTTTATTAATCAGAGGAGGATTAACAATGAAGTCTAAATATAGCTTGAAGGCTTTTTTAGGGGTTGTCCTAGGGCTTGGACTCTTTTTCGGAGTTGCGGGTTCTGGTTTAACGCCCGCACTTGCCCATGACGAAGAGCCGCCCCCAGCGCCGGGCACGACATGGGAACCCGAAACATGTACGGACGACTCAAAATGTGGTGAATTGTCGCCATTGATTCCAATGACTTACAATGCTGTGGGTTCCGGTTTTATTTGGTCCAGTAGTGATTGGGAAACCCCCAAAATTCTCTATAAGGGGCGGCACTCGGAGTTTTTACCAACGGATGTCGCAACGGAAGAATGTTATGAACAACTGGTATTGAATTCAGTGATTCCGGGGAGCAATACAACCTATTCGGCCTGGCCTATTCCCCGGAGTGAATGGGGGGCCCAGTTTCCGAGTAATGCAGTAGAGCCTAACAATATCTTTTTCGATTCAGAAGACGTCGTTAGAACTGACCCTGTGGGAAATACCCATAGCACACAAAGCAACAATCCATGTTTAAGATCTTCTTTTAAACATCTCGTATATGGGGGTTACAGGCTGCGACAAGGCCAGACACAATTTATCCAGAATCGCATTAGGGCTTATTGGGGACTGGAGAACGCACAGGTTTGGGATCTCGGCCATCCGGATGCTTTTAAGACAAGAGACCCGGAGGATTCCCCAACTGGAGAAGGTATTTTTGACAACGCCCTGATCGATGAAGAGGACGCCCTGTTGAACATCGCTAGCTTTTCGAATGCAGGCTTTTCTAAGGGCCTCAAATACAACGTCTACTCCCTCGGGTATGCGACACTGACGGATGGAAAAGTTGTTCACATCGGCGGCCATAACATGCAGAGCAACAGCGGGTTTAGAAAGATGAACATCTATGACCCTGAAACCGGTACTTGGGCGAACAGGCCGGAGCCCTGCCAAAACGCCAATTGGCGGATGAATAAGTCGAATATAATAAACAAATATCTAACATTTGCGGATAATTTTGTGGAAGCACAGACCGGCCAAGACGGAACCGGTTTGGGTGATCGCCTGGTCAATCCCCCAATCGGCGCCCCGACCTGGAAGGATTGCTCACAGCGGATAAGAGAAGATACGGATCCTTCTCATCCCTCCGATATGCGGACTGGTGTCTGGTATCCCAGCGGGTGGACCCTTCCAAATGGGTGGGCGATCAGGGTTGCCGGTGACGATGAGGATCAATCCGTAGGACCGGACGAAACAATTTCTAACCGCAACCAGCGTGATCAGGATTTCAGAAATACACTGGTTTTTCCTGCGGTTGCCGATGTATACGATCCCGTTACGGATACAGGCTTTGCCCTGGAAAATGCGAGGAGGACATTTCCCTTATATCCCCCCGGCACGGTGGTCCAAACCGGACCTGGTGTAGATGATTGGAAGCTTTGTGTTCTATCCGGCGAACCCGCACCTGTAAATTTTCCCTCAGGGGACCCCAACTATCCGGGCTCGCAAGTCTCCATGCCCAGGAGCGATGCCACAGATCCGGCCGCGGAGTGGAGAAATTTCTGCGCGACCCCTGGATGTGCGAATGACACACGGGCGATCCGGCGACGGGTGGACCCCAATCGTGCATCCAGTCTGGATTGTCTTAATGTCCAGGCGGCAATGGCCGACCCCAACCGGAACATACCGGCCGAGAACCACTGGACGCACATCGATACGGCTCAAAATGGCTATGGCTACTGCTGCGGGACAGGCGATTTTGTGGAACTTGATGAAAACGGCAACACCAAGTCCCATAAATGGTTTGTGATTGATGGCAATGTGGCCGGTTCGGGCACCCGGACTGCGGATATTGAGGGGATCGATTTTACCGATGAGAATCCAGAATTTAAGGTCGTGGCGCAGACGTATCAGGCAGGCCGTTTTGTCCACGGGGTCATGCTGCCCGATGGGACGTTGGCGATCCGTGGCGGTGCCGGACCCGGAGGAGGGACGTATGAGCTGAGGAATTATACAAAGTGGGCGATCTTTAATCCCAAGAACAACAGCTATAAGACATTGGCCAAGACGACGCATGCCGGGAGTATACACCTGACCGTAAACCTAATGCCTGACGGAACGGTGATTACGATGGCCGGGGACCGGGCATCGATGGTCCGTCTAGGGGATCGGACATATGAACCAGGGGACGTAGATATGGGCGTTTCTGTCGCCCAGATCTTTAGTCCGCCCTATTTGTTCGCTGATGCGGACGGCACTCCAGCCCCTCGCCCGGTGATCGAGACTGGACCTGATTTCACCGAGTATGGGGAAACGTTCCAGGTCATGGTTGACCTGGGTGCGGAAGTCCCCGGTCAAAGGGAAATCGACTCGGTTTCCATCATTCGAACCGGGTCTCGAACGCACACACTGCATAATGATGACAGATATGTGAAGCTGCCGTTCACTACGCAAAGCGGGCCCAACGCCGACATGTTGACCGTACGAGCGCCGTCGTTACCCGCTCAGGCGATTGCTGGAGACTACATGCTTTTCGTTGTAAATAAAAAAGGCACCCCTAGTGTGGCCAAGCATGTACGCCTTCTTTTGGATGACGACAACGGCTAATAGGAAACACGGAGACAGGATAATTAAACGCTATACTTTGCCCTGTGTGGGAAAAAGGGCCGGGTATGAAATACGACTGAGAGAAATTGTTGGGAAAAGAAGGGCGAGGTGAAGAGCTTCGCCCTTCTTGGCATTTTTTGTTTTTCTAATTCGGAAAGATCGGGTTTTTTTTGAATTTTTCAGGAGCTTAAATATGAAAAAGAATTTTATTAAACCAATAAAAAAAACCTTAATTTTACTAAAGTACTTTTGGGTATTATGCATAGGACTGCAGTTCGCTTTCCCAGCCGCGGCAATCGCCGGATCAGATTCGGCTTCGGAATTTTTCGCTGTTTTGAATGGTGAGAACGCGGTTCCCAGTCAAGATACACCTGCTACAGGGAAGGCGGTCTTTCGGTTTGATGAGGCAAAAAAACTGTTCAATTATAAATTGACCGTAAACAAAATTGAACATGTGGTCTCTGCAAATCTCCACCTTGGAACCCCCGGGAAGGGTGGACCGATGGTGGCCACCCTTGCTGGACCGTTTCCTCCGGGGAAGGGGCAGCGCGAGGGTGTCCTGGCGGAGGGAACATTAAGCGTATTTAATCTGGTCGGACCTATGCTTGCCGAACAGACCGGGGAGGATGATGAACGGCTGCTGGCCGAACTGCTTGGGAAAATGCGGAAAGGAAAGACCTATATCAATATCGTGACCGATCCGGGTTGGGATCCAAACCAAAATAAACCGGGTAGGTTCCCGAAAAATGAGATCCGGGGCCAGATTGAACCGGTCGACAAATAATTCGTTACATTCGGGTGTTACGGTTTATGCAATGGAGGGGTATGATGTTACCGATACTTAGAATGACGATCATCGGAATTATCTTTTTGACGCTGTCGAGCGTCGGTCCGTTGCTCTCCTGGGTTTACGGCGCCGATGGGGCGGATTTAGTTGTGGCCACTGTAAAACGCCTGTCTGCCGAGGATATCGATAACAATCGAATTGATCTCCAAAGGGGGCAGTTCGTTAAAACCGAGGCTTTTGTGGCGAATCTGGGGCCGGCCAGATCGGGCCCATTCTCCGTAGGAATTTATTTATCGGATGATCCAGATGGTCAGAATAGGGTTCATGAATTTGATGTCATCACTAATCTTGATCTTAAGGGTTCGGAATATAAACTCATCAAGGGAGAATATATCATTCCCGTCTATAATATTCTCCCTGCCAGGTTCTATTGGGTGGTGGTAGAAGCAGATTACGAAAAGAACGTGGCCGAGGAGGATGAAAAAAACAAGAAAATCATCCAAAAAATTAATGTTTTGTGTGATGATCTCAACTTAAATTACTCAAACACTTACTTGTGTCCCTCCAAAAAAGAGAAATTTCACTTTAATGACTAACCATTTCTTTCACAAAACATTCCGCATCTTTTTTCCATCATGTTTTTGGAAAAATTTCTTTGATGAAAGAACGCGGGATGGAGGGATCACAACCGTAGGAACCTTTCTTGGAAATTATATTTAAGACCGAAACTGGGAAATCGTCCGATGAGGGAGCGTCTTATTGAATTAAGGAGGCAAAAATGAACTGGAAACATTACGGAACAATCTTTACCCTTGTGGTGATCGTTGGATTAGGGTGTGGCGTTGCGTTTGGTCATGATGAAGAAGACGAGCATATGCCTCCTGGAAACCCGGATGCATTGCCGGCATTACCCCCATCCATTCTGGACGAAATGACCAAGCGCAAGGAGATGCCGACTGAGGAAGTTGTCCGGGCAAAAAGGTTTGAACTGGTGGATTCAAACGGGAAGGTTCGGGCCCTATTTGAAATGACCCCAGATGACGAACCCCGCTTGGCCCTTGCAGACCGGGCAGGGAAAATCCAGGCCACGTTGGGTGTTGAGCCGGTTCCCAGGCATCGTGATGGAATCCCTGCGCTCCGTCTGTTTGACAAGGCAGGCAAGAAGCGCCTCGACATTGACCTGACCAGTGAGGGAAACCCGGAGATCTCCCTTCGCAACAAGAATGGGGGACATATTGCCTCCCTGAGTGGTGTTCCGACTGTTGATGGTGGAACACAGTGGCTTTTGAGCGACGCGGAGGGTAACGTAACTGTTAATTTGAGTATCAATCATGCCGGAGCAAACTTAGTGTTTCTAGATAAGAACAGTAAGATGCGCGCAAAGTTTGGACTTAAGCCGGACGGGAGTCCCGGGTTAGTGATCCTGGATGAAACCGGAAAAGAACGTGCTGTGCTTGGGTACCCTGAGACGAAAAAGGCAGGCATGGATTCAAAAGATGAAAAGAGTGGCTCCCCGCTTGCACTTTATGATCAAAATGGGAAAATGATTTGGAAAGCCCCATAGAAAGGCAAATCAACACCACAACAGCTCCAACGACACATCCGATGACAACAACCATACCCTATATATAAGGGAGGTAAGGTAAATCAAGGTGTGAGGATAACCTTACTGAGGGTTTAAAAATTAATTGAATAGGAAGGGGCGTTTACAGGGTGACCCAAACTCCCAGGGCAATATGGGTTTCGTTGGCCTGAAAGAATTCCCCCATGGTGGGTCGGCCCTTGTAGACCTCAATCCCAATGCGGTACCTTCGCTCTTGATCAGAATGGGAAAAGCCCGCCTGGACCGCCGAATCCAGCCTCCAATCCCGTTCTTCCATGGTAGATAGATCAATCGCAGTATACCAGTTAAAAAAATCCCATAAAATCATTTTTTGGGGTTCCCATTGGATCCCCGTTTGTAGACGAATCGGTTTTTGCACATCATGGTTTCCGGGGTTGTATCCCCAACCGAGTTCCCCATAGGTACGCAATTCTGGAGTGAGCTGCTTGCTGATCCCCAATGCCAACTCACGGCGTGTGTATCCAATCCGCCTTCGCCCGGTGTCTTCGATGTGTTCATCCCCAAGGTGGCTTGAAGTGTGAAGAAGAGCGATTTTATATGCCCATCCCTCCGGCCGTGCCATGGTCAAATGCCATCCGAAGTTTCCGTCCCAGCCCAGGTTATCTTGAGAATTATTCAAATCGAATTGGGCATCGATTCCTGCTTCAAAACTGAATTGAATTCCTAACTCAGGACGGTTATGGGGATGAATTTGAAAAACCCCAAACAGACCACCTGCTTTGAGGGTAATGCGAAAATCCCCTACGCTATTAATGTCATTATCCGTGATTCCCCCCACAATGGCGGCAAAACCGGGACGGTGGGGACCGGCAATATAAGGGGGGTAGAGGTCCCCTCTGGGTAGAAATCTGAGAGTCTTCCCCTCTTTAAGGTTGAGGGTATATTCTTTTGGTGGTTCCTCCTCCGGAGTCGTTAGTGCAAAGGTTTTCTGGGCAATCCCAAATTGCCCTATCAAAATCAAAATTCCTACCCAGAAAAAACGATTCAAAAAATCCTCTAATTGGAAATAGAGAAGCAAAGCCGCAATTTTAGCTCAATACCCCTTTTGTCCATAATCGCCATACGTAAATGCATATGATCAGCCCAATGCCTAACCCCAGGGCTATACCCAAAACACCGGTGCCTCCCGTGGCCTCAGCCAATTCCTTGGTTGATGCCTGCCAGAGGGTTGAACCCATATTTAGAACAAAGGCCCCAGAAAAAACATAAAATGAATCTTTCCGAAGTAAAAATAGGGCGATCGCCCCCAGAAGATGGAGAAAGGTGATGAGAACCGTTAGTGCATGGTCAAAAAGGGTAAGGCTGTCAAAAAAGGCCTGTTCTTCCGGGCCTAGGGAAATTAACCCGGAAAAGATCATGTGGAGGGAAAAAAATGTCCCCAGAACAGATAAAAAATAAAATACGCAGATGATCCAAATCCCAATGGGCCTTTTTCTTTTTTTTGGGGGGTTGTTTTCTAATTCAATGGACATTTTTTTTAAAAAAATTATTTAATTTTCAGAATGGAAAATGGTGATGACCCGAATGATATCAAACCTTTGAAAAAGGGACAAGAAAAAAGGTAAAGGGGCGACCTTTATGGGAAAAACGTGGTTTCCCTAAATGATTTGTGTGTTTCCAATCTTTTCCTCTTTTTTTTATTTCCTGAAGTTTTAATTTGGAATAAGGTTTAAAACCACTTGGAATGTCATTTTTTATCAAATCTGTTTCTGATCTACACCTTTTTTACAACCAAAATACTCTAAAAAGAGTATTGACGGTTTGGGAATGTCGTAGTAGAAAGAGGTAGTTTTTTACCTCACTTGTTTTTCCTATCGCTAATGGTGCCCCATTTGAGTTCGAAGAATTTGGTTTTATTAAAAAAATTTTCATTTGTTTTATTAATGTTTGTTTTAATTTCTTGCGGGAGCGGGAACAACGGAGACCAAGGGGGAGGTGCTTCTTCCTTTCAGGATCTTTTTTTCTTCACGGCGGATGACGGGGAGGGAGTAAGAACCCTTTGGAAAACCGACGGAACTGAAGGAGGGACGGGAATGGTCAAAAAGATTCAGCCCAGCGGAGGCTTGGCCGCACAGAACTTTCTGGTGGAAGTGGGAGGGGTTCTTTTTTTTGTGGCCAATGATGGCCAAAATGGGGCTGAGCTTTGGAGGAGTGACGGGACGGAAGCGGGAACGTTGTTGGTCAAAGATATATTTCCGGGATCGAAATCTTCCAATCCCTCCTCTCTGACACACCTCAATGGAATACTCTTATTTGTGGCCAATGACGGACTTAATGGATTGGAGCTTTGGAGAAGTGACGGGACCGAGAAGGGTACCTTTATGGTCAAGGATATTCAACCCTTAGGGGATTCCCTTCCCGGATTTCTGACCTCTGTTAATGGGACATTATATTTTGTAGCATTTCATGAACTTTTTGGGGTTGAGCTATGGAAAAGTGACGGGACGGAATCAGGCACGGTGATGGTGAAGGACATCTACCCAGGGAGGTCTTCGTCCCAACCGGGGTTTCTTATCGGATTGAAACAAACCCTCTATTTTTGGGCGGAGGACCCTGCAAACGGTTCGGAGCTTTGGAGAAGCGATGGGAGTGAATCGGGAACCAAAATGGTTAAAGATATTAACCGGGGAGTGAACCATTCTCTCCCATTTTCTCTGGGGGAACTTAAGGGAGGGTTACTTTTTTCCTCCAATGATGGGTCCTTTGGTTTTGAGCTTTGGAGAAGTGATGGAACGGAGGGAGGAACCCGGATTGTGAAAGATATCAATCCGGGACCCGGAGACTCCTATCCGTTTTCTTTGAGTCATATCCATGTGGCCCGCCTAAACGATTTCTTATTTTTCCCGGCCCGGGAAGAGAAAAGCGGTTTTGAGCTCTGGAGAACCGATGGAACACAAAACGGAACCGGCCTGGTCAAAGATATTAATCCAGGGACACGATCTTCCTTTCCCACCTATCTTCAGGGTTTGGACGCCAAACTGTATTTTGTGGCAACCGACGAGGTGCTGGGTACGGAGCTTTGGCAAAGTGATGGCACCCCAGAGGGAACATCCATCGTCAAAAATATTAATCCCCTGGGAAGCGCTTACCCTGCCTTGCTGACAAAAGTTAATCATTCCCTTTTTTTCGTTGCAAACGATGGCCAAAGTGGTTTTGAACTCTGGAAAAGCGATGGAACCTCGGGTGGGACCATTAGGGTAAAAGATATCTTTCCAGGGTTAAAAGGAGGGTTGGCCTATGGGTTTTAGTGTTCCTTTCTTCCGCCATTCAAATCAAACCAAGTAGGCTGCCAAAATTCCCGACAACACAATTCCATCAAAAGTCCCAGCTCCTCCAATGCTGGCCATTCCAGTTGAAATTCGGGGAATATCCCGTAAATGCATAAGGTCCGCACCGATCAATGGCCCCAGCACCCCTGCAACGAATGCAACAGGGGGGCCATCACCCGGAATCAGAATTAAGGCCGAAAGGGCCGCAACCAGGGGAGGGATCAACGCGGGCATCGCGATGCCGATGCCTCTAACCGGTTTCGCCAAGCGGTAGCAAACCCATGTGTTGATTAATACGGCAACCCCCACCAGGGTGGCTGCCCCGATTCCTTTGGAAAATATAAAAAGGATTTCATACAAAGCAATACCGGTTGGGATCACACATCCCCCTACATTGACTGCGACCACCGTTACTTTTTGGGCGCTTTTTAGTTCCGGGAAAAATCCTGTAAGACCAAAAACGGCTAAAGGGTGGGATTCTACCTCCTGTACTCTGATCATTCGTTTCACGGGAATATTGATGAGGCTTCCAAAAAGGATTCCCATCAGGAGAAGAAGGGCGGTTTGAGTATCCAGCTGAAGCTTGAGTAAAGCCCCCACCATGATTTCTCCAAAAATAACGGGAAGTAAAACCAGTAAAAGGAGAAATAGTAAAATGGGAAGACAGCCTAAGGGAAACATTATTTTTTGTCGAAGTTTTATGGAAACAGTTTGGGTTAAGCTGGTACTTTATTATGGTAAGGCTTTAACTATATTTTCCCTTAACCGGTCATAGTACCGGGTTAGCCCTTTGTTGGATGAAACCAGCAGGGTTGATTTGAACATGGTGGAATAAACCGAGGCATGAGAAATTTTGACCGTAGTGTTGGGGTCAAGTAATTTATCGGAATGGTAAATTTCACCGATGGTTTTTAAAGCAAAAAGGTGAGGCCAAAGGCAAGCGAGGCGGAGACGGATTTCTCCTTTTGGAATGGCCATGATATAGTCCCATCCTTTTTCCAAGTGGTCCAATGTTAAACGGATTAATGAGGCGAGAAGGGGCCTTAATTGATGAATGGTGGATGGTTCAAGGAGATCATGAGGTTTTAATTCGAATCGATCCAATAGGGTTTTAGGAATATAACACCGACCTTTTGAGAGGTCTTTAGAGAGATCCTTGAGAATATTGGTCATCTGAAGCCCTTTTCCAAATCGTATCCCAAGCTTACACATTTCATCTTCCTTCCAATTTCTCAAAGCCTGAAAGTGTCCCACGGACATCCGGGTCCAGAATTCTCCCACCACACCCGCCACATAATAGGTATATTGATCCATTTCATCCTCGATGGAAAGAGGAAAAGGGTCCCTGGCGTTCTGGAGGGGAAAACGGATCAGGTCCATTTCCATCCCTTTTGTTAAGGTTGAGACCAATGAGCGGATTCGGTCCTGATCCTCAGAAGAAAATGTCAGAAAGGTTTGAAAACAGTCATCTAAATGGGTCAAAAGGGTTTCCTCGGCCGTGTTTTTCTGGAAATCCCTGAGGCTGGTTTGAATTTCCTTAACCGTTTTCCAAGAAACCGAGGGGCACTGAAACTGTTCCCTGAATAATTCCAGATATTTTAATCGTTCACCTTCGGGAATTAAGGACGTGTCTGCGATGGTGTCTGCAGCTCGGCAGAAAAGATAAGCCAAACCGATCTGGGGCCTCACCTTGGAGGGTAGAACCCATAGGGTTAAATAAAAGGACCTGGAGACTCCTTTTAGAATAGTTTGGAATGGAATCGGTGGCATTTTTAAATATATTGCCCATTTTTATTTAAATTAAAGGAAATTGCAAGAGGGTATGATTTTTGGCCAAAATGGAAAGTTTGAGGTAGTTGCGGAAAAAAACATATTGTTTGATCAAATGGAATATCTCAAAAATATCCCCCTCCCCTCCAAAAATACCCTCAAAAATCGATAAAAATATCCTAAACAGGGTATGAAGAGAACTTCCGGGAAATATAAAAATTTTAAAAAAAATAAGGGGTAAGAAACTGTTTTAAATCCTACGTCTTGGTCATGAAATTTAGGGTCTGGATAGGTCTTATTCATTGATATTTTTTTAAAAAAAACCATCCTAATTGTGAGGAAGAGTGCTGTCCTGACCTAACATTTTTATCAAGGGGGGGTCCTATGAAGATTAATGTTTTCCTAAAAGAGAATGCCTTGATTCGAATAAAAAAAATAGTTTTAGGTTTTTTCATTCTTTTTTTAATTTTACCTGTTTCCGGGAATGCCCAGGAGGAACCCTTTGCAAAAAATGGGTTTTATATTGGTGGAATGTTTCCCTTTAATACCATTGGCGGAGATTTTGATGGGGAAATGATTTTGGTTGGGGGCAGCGATGTGATCCTGGTTCCTGAGGTCGAAAGTGGAACCGGTTTTGGCATTTCGTTGGGTTTAAGGTCTTACCAGGGGGCCATAGAGCTTGATTATCTGAGATCCCGCCATGATGTGAAATTTCTGGGAATAAAATTTGGGGAAGCCGATTACAACATGGTCAATATCAATGGAAAATATTTTTTTAACATGAGCCAACCTGCCCAACCTTTTCTAATGGCGGGTATGAACATTCCCTGGTTAGTGGTTGAAAATGGATCTGCTAATGCAACCACGGTAGGAGACGGGTTCTTTTATGGCGTTGGCCTGAACCTTGGCGGGGGTCTCTCCTATTATTTTACCCCAAGAATCGTTCTCAATTTAGCTCTTATCTATCGGGTGATTGGGTATTATACTGCCGAGGGGGTGAACGGAACCAGGGATGAGATCAAAGATCCCCTTTTTGGCGGAGGGTTGGGGATCAACACCGGAATGGCCTTTACCTTCTAATTGGCTGAGGCATTTTTGAAAATGTTATTCAAATGTAAAATGTTTTTTAACTGCGGATAAAATTTCCCAGGTACAAGACATACCAGACGGAAAGGTGACCAAATCCCCTTTGCCCATTTTTACAGATTTTCCATTCTTTAGGGTAACAATAACCTTCCCTTCCAGGAAATAGCAGGTTTCCGTTTCGGAATAGGTCCACGGGAATTTTGATGCTTCTTTGGCCCAGATTGGCCAATCGGTTACACCAAGGTCTCTCAGTTTTTTTTCGGTTGGGTTTTGTTCGACTTTTATTTCGCTCATCATTTCATCTCTAAAATATGGTTTAAAAGAAGGTTGATTTTATTTCCAATCCTCAGATAGAGTCAACTTAAGATTTTTTTTCACTTTTCGGGATAGTACAATAGGGCTTAAAATTGGTTTGCCCCAAAATTGGACCACGGGGTTGGCGCCTTTGGGGTTAATTTGTACCTATAAAGGGGGAACGAAACCCGAAATTCAGATGAGGCGGGTATGATCTTTGCTTATTTTTGGAGGAAGGGTTTAAGTTTTAAAAAAAATTTTGATATTTCCGGGAGGATAAGTGATGGGGGGTGAAAACGCTCAAAAAGGAATTTTGGAGGAGATTAATCGGTTCGGACTTTTCATTGTTTTAAAAGCCATTGACCCCAAAAAAAATGGGCCGAGCATTGCCAGACATTGCGCCAAACTTTCTTCTTTGATTAAGACGGTTCATCATTTGGATCCTTCCAGCGGTCTTTCCGGGGCGGTGAGTTTTGGATCCGATTTTTGGGATATTATCTCCCCTGGAAAACGGCCTAAACATTTACACCCTTTTCATTCCATTGAGTCCGGGGAACGAAGGGCCCCCCGGTCAGGGGGGGATATCCTGTTTCATATTCATTCCGGCAGGGAGGATCTGAATTTTGAATTGGCTAGGCGTATGAATCTGCTTTTAGAGGGGTCGGTCACTGTTTTGGAAGAGGTTCATGGTTTTTCCTACCTCGACTCCCGCGACCTTACGGGGTTTATCGATGGAACGGCCAATCCCCAGGGTGAGGAACGGTCAAATGCGGCCCTAATTGGATCCGAAGATCCGGAGTTTAAGGATGGTAGCTATGTCCTTACCCAAAGGTATGTCCATAACCTTTCAGGATGGGAAACACTTTCGGAAAAGGATCAGGAAAAGATCATTGGCCGTAGAAAAAAAGACAGTGAGGAATTGGGGGGAGGTGAAAAGGCCCCAACCGCCCACATTAGCCGCGTAGAAATTGAAGAGGGCGGAGAGGAGCTTAAAATCCTTCGTCATAGTCTTCCTTATGGAAAAGCCATGGGAGAATCGGGGCTTTTTTTCCTTGCTTATGCGAAGAATTCTGAAATTTTTGAAAAAATGTTAAACCGGATGTTTGGTGTATCGGGGGACGGGGTCCACGACCATCTCATGGATTTTTCCCAGCCGGTTTCTGGGGCCTTGTTTTTTTCACCCTCCCTTAATCTCTTAAAAAGTTTTTCCAATTAACCACTCCACAGGGATTGCCGTTTGATAGGTTTTTTTTCAATTTATCATTTCCGTTGAGGTTAAATTGGTTTATTCCCTTCTCAAAACCACCTTGATTATTATTTTTATGGGAGTTTCCTTATTAACTTGTGCGGAAGAGACCCCTTTTTCAGATTTTTCCGGTTCTTTGAACGGTAAGATTGTGGTCCTTACCCGCAATGCCCCTACCACCTATTTTACAGATCGGGATGGACACCTTTCCGGCCCGGAACACGATATGGTTTCCGCCTTTGCCCGTGAACAAGGCTTTGATGTAACGTTTAAGGTTTTAGATACGGTGGAAGAAATTCTCAGTGAACTTCAGCGAGGGGGAGGAGATTTTGCAGCAGCGGGGCTTAGCAAAACAAAAGAGCGGTCGGATCACTTTGTATTTGGTCCAGTTTACCAGGAAATCGAACAACAGGTGATCTGTCAGAAAGGGAACCGGATCAGGAAAATAAAAGATCTTATCGGGAAAGATGTTTTGGTCATAAAAAAAAGCAGCTATGAATCTAGATTGAGGCAATTAAAATCGAAACACCCAAAACTGGAATGGCGGACCACAAGCGATTTATCGACGGAGCAGATTCTGCATTTGGTTTGGAAGGGGGAGGTGGACTGTACGGTGGCTGATTCCAATATTGTTTCGATTCACCGGCGGTTTATGCCCGAATTAAATGTTTCCATTTCCCTTTCCCCAAAAGATTCATTGGTATGGCTTTTTCCAAAAGAAACAGAAATTTTAAAAAATTCAGTTAAGCCCTGGTTCTCCCATGTGACCAAAAATGGAAAGTTGAAAGCCTTGATGGAAAAATATTATGGGCATGTGGATTTCTTTGATTATTATGATCTTAAGGTTTTTAAAAAAAGAATCAAGAAGCGCCTGCCGAAGTTTCATCAACAGATCAAATCCGCAGCCAAACAGCATCAATTCCCATGGGAATTATTGGCCGCCATTTCTTATCAAGAATCTCATTGGGATCCCAGGGCCAAAAGCCCCACGGGTGTCCGTGGGTTTATGATGTTGACCCAAACCACGGCGGCGTCTCTCGGGGTCACCGACCGCTTGAACCCACGACAAAGCATATCCGGCGGGGCTAAATACCTAAGAAGAATGATTAATCGAATTCCAGAACATATTCAGGAACCGGATCGAACATGGATGGGTTTAGCCTCTTATAATGTAGGGTTTTCTCACCTTAAAGATGCCCGGAAAATTGCCGCTGAATTAAACCAAAATCCAAACAGCTGGCACTCGGTGAAAAACGCTTTGCCCCTACTTTCTCAAAAAAAGTATTATCGACATCTAAAATACGGTTATGCGAGGGGAGTTGAACCGGTTATATATGTTGAACGGATCAGGAATTATTACGACATCCTTTTAATTCTGGAAAAGGATTTTTCTTAAGGGAGAAAAGGTTGACAAAAGTCGAGTTTTTTTGAATGACAAATAGTTGTGGGGAATTTATAATATAATCCTCTAACAATTGGGGAAAAAAAGGTATGAAGAGAAACTATTGTTATGAAAGGAGGCTCATCGTGGAAGTGAGTGGGTAAATTTTGTCATTACCCGCCTGTCCGGCGGGCACTTGCAGGCAGGGGAAAGCGGAAATCCAGGCCCTTCCCGTCATTCCCGCGAAAGCGGGAATCCAGAAGA
>Ga0256865_1000266_pt1 | contig 18394 bp, 16 predicted proteins | sample RVTome_14_FD_187337 | JGI IMG/M metagenome (GOLD analysis project Ga0256865, IMG submission 187337) | Soil microbial communities from uranium-contaminated site in the Upper Colorado River Basin, Wyoming, United States - RVT145D125 HiSeq ... | reverse complement strand
CTGGCTGGTGGACAGGGAAATTCCGCCGCAGGCCGGCAATCGCCATCCGACGGGGATTCCAACCGACGCCTTCAAGACCGCCGACGGCGTCATCAATATCGCGGCATCGGGCGATCTCTATCCGCGGTTGTGCCACGCGATCGGAATGCCCGAGCTCATTACCCACCCGGACTACTGCGACTTCAAGGTGCGCTCCAGGAACCGGGATGCGCTGCACAAGGTGATCGGAGAGCGCCTGTTGACGCGAAAGTCCGGGGAGTGGATCGAGCTCCTCAACAAGGCCGGCGTCGCGTGCGGCCCCATATACAACGTGAAGGAGGTGTTCTCCGATCCGCACGTGCAGACGCTCGGCATGGCGCAGGCGGTGGATCATCCCAAGCTCGGGTGGCTCAATCTCGTCGGACAGGGCGTAACGCTCACTCGCACTCCGCCCCGTCTGCGTGTGGCGGCGCCGGACCGGGGACAGCACACGCAGGAGGTCCTCAAGGAGTTCGGGGTGGACGCAGGGGACATTCAGGACCTCAAGAAGCGCGGAATCATCTGATTTTCCGATGAGCAATAAGTCTGCGGCACGAACGCGCAAGGACACGCGCGCCGCGCGAATGCGCAGCGCCCGTGGGATTTTTGACGTCGGCTTGCCGCACGCGCTGGGAGTCCGGCTGCGTTCGCTCACGCCGCACCGCGCGGTCGCAGACATGCGCGTGAAGCGCGCTCACCTCAATCGCAACGGGCGGGTGGGCGGCGGCGTGCTCATGGCGTTTGCCGATGTCATGGGCGCGGCGGGCGCGGTCGCGAACAAGCCGATCGGGTTTCGCGGCGGAACGCTCGAGTCGAAAACCAACTTCTTCGCGGCCGCCACGGGTCCCGTCCTGGTCGCCGAATCGGTGCCCCTTCACATTGGCCGCACGACCTCGGTGTGGCAGACGACGATCCGCAACAAGGGCGGGCGCATCGTTGCGATCGTGACGCAAACGCAAATGAGCCTTCCTCCAAGTCTGCGCAGCAACGGCGCAGACTCCGAATGATGAACTCGGAATGATGAATGATGAATAGAGGGCCCCAACTGTTCATCATTCATCATTCATCATTCATCATTCATCATTTGTCACTCATCGACCACCACGGTTTAAAGAAATGAAATCGTACTGGATCAGGTCAGACCACGGAAAAACCGCGCTGGAACTGCGCGAGGTGCCCATCCCGCGGCCCAAGAAGGGCGAGATCGTCATCCGCATGCATGCCGCGTCGCTCAATCGCGGCGAGTTGCTGGCAAGCATCGGCTTGCACAGCGCCGCTGAACCGCGGCCTGCGGGCGGCGATGGAGCAGGCGAGGTGCACGCGGTCGGCGAAGGCGTCACGGGCTTCAAGCCGGGCGACCGCGTGATGGCGCGTGCGCGCGGCTCCTTCTCGGAGTACGCCATCGCGCGCGCCGAGCAGGTGTTTCCTGCCCCGGAGCGCCTCTCGTGGGAGCAGGCGGGCGCGATCCCGACTGCGTTCATCACGGCCTACGAGATGCTGATTCCCCACGGCAGGCTGAAAGCCGGCGAGTGGCTTCTCGTCGCGGGGGCCTCATCGGGTGTGGGCGTTGCCTGCGTGCAGATCGGCAGGATGCTCGGCGCACGCACGATTGGAACGTCGGGATCGCGCGAGAAGCTCGAGCGCCTCAAGGCCGCCGGTCTCGAGGTTGCGATCCAGGCGCGCGGACCGGGATTCGCCGACGAGGCGCTGAAGGCGACCGGCGGTTCGGGCGTCAATCTCGCCATCGATCTCGTGGGCGGGACGGCCTTTCCCGACTGCCTGCGCGCGCTGGCGAATCAGGGTCGGCTTGCGATCGTGGGCTACGTGGATGGCGTGCTGAAGTCCGAGATCGATCTCGAGCCGGTGCACGGAAAACGCCTCCAGATCTTCGGGATCTCCAATACGCATCTGACGGCCGCCGAGCGCGCCGAGGCCACGCGCGGTTTCGTGCGCGACATCATGCCCGCGGTCGCGGATGGGCGGATTACGCCCGTGATCGACAAGGTCTTTCCATTCTCCGAGCTGCCAGCGGCGAAAGCCTATGCGGAATCCAACGCCCAGGTGGGCAAGGTCGTTGTCCGCCTCGATTGACGGGAGCCTTTTCGGGAACGAAAAGTGCGGGTAGGCTCACGCAGTGGCAGACGAGCGCCTGTCCACGTCTGCCGCTACCAAAGGAGGAGAAGATGCTGGGAACCAAGCCGTCGCTGCCGATGAAGATGGTGCCAAAACGGCCGCTCAAGCAGGACGTTACATTGAAGACGCTCGAGCAAATGGCCGGAAAGTGCAAAAACTGGGGCAAATGGGGCCCGGAAGACCAGGCGGGCACCCTCAACTACGTGACCCCGGAGGATATCGTCAAGGCGTCCGCGCTCGTGAAGAAGGGCAAGGCGTTTGCCCTCGGGCTCGACTTCAACTCAAACGGCCCGCAGCGAACCGGCTGGGGCGGGCGCTTCAACCCGATCCACACCATGCTGGCGACCGGTACCGATGCCGTGGCGGGCACCCAGGACGGCGGGAAGATCCGCTACGCCGATGACATGGTCTCGATGCCGCTCCAGTGCGGCACGCAATGGGACGCGCTCGGCCACATCTTCTACGGCGACAGGATGTGGAACGGCTACGATGCGCGGCTCGTCGATTCGACCGGCGCGAAGAAGAACGGCATCCACAAAGTGCGCGACCGCATGATCGGCCGCGGCGTGCTGCTCGACATACCGCGCCATCTTGGGGGCGATTACCTCGAGGACGGTTTCGGCGTCGGCAACGCGGAGCTCGACGGCTGCGCGAAGGCGCAGGGCGTGGAGGTGCGCCGCGGAGATTTCGTGATCGTGCGCACCGGCCAGATGGAGCACTGCCTGGTGCAGGGCGATTGGGGCACCTACGCGGCGGGAGACGCGCCCGGGCTGCGCTTCGAGACCTGCGAGTGGATCCACAGGAAGGAGATCGCCGCGATCTGCTTCGATACCTGGGGCTGCGAAGTGCGCCCGAACGAGAGCACGGAAGCGTTCCAGCCGTGGCACTGGATCGTGATACCGATGATCGGCATCACCATGGGCGAGATCTTCTATCTCAAGGACCTCGCCGACGACTGCGCGAAGGACAAGGTCTACGAGTTTCTCTTCTGCGGGCCACCCCTCCCCATCACCGGGGCTGTCGGCTCTCCCATCAACCCGATGGCCATCAAGTGACCGTTCCGGTCCCTTGATAAGGATGAAGGATGAAGGCGGTAGAGTGCGAACGGAGCTGATCTCGATTCCGACGCCGACGGCGCCCGTCGCGGGCCTCTATTACGAGCCGGACGGGGGCGCGACGGCGGGTGCCGCCATCTATTTTCACGGCAACACGATGAACTTCTACGTCTGTGCCGCACGGTTTCTCCCGCCGGTGCTGACCCGGCTCGGTTTTGCCTTTCTGGCATTCAACCGGCGGGGGCACGATGTTCTCAGCACGCGCAACAGCCGCATCGTTGAAGGCGGCGCACTACAGACGAACCGCGAAGCGATCGAGGACAACCGGCTTGCCGCCGAATGGCTCGCGCAGCGCGGATTTTCGCGGGCGGTTGTGATCGGCCACAGCTACGGCGGCATGCTGGGCGTGCGGCACGTCACGGACCACCCTGACACGCCGGCGCTCGTGCTGCTCTCCGCGGGGCGCGGCGGGGTGCGGCAGGACCAGGCAGGGGGGACGGAGCGGCTCTTTGCCGTCGACCGGTTCGATGAGTTGAAGGCGCGCGCGGAGAAGCTCGTCAAGGCCGGCCGCGGCAGGGAACTCATGTTCCTGCCGGGATGGTGGTACGTGATCAGCGCGGAGAGCTTTCTCGACCGCATCGCCAACGTCCCGGACACGATCGCGCTCGCGCCGAAGATCAAATGTCCGGTGCTCGCCATCCGTGGCGACAAGGAAGACGTCCACCGCTACCCGGCCGAGGAATTCCAGCGCGCGGCGGGCGGCCCGTGCCAGGTCGAGATCGTGCCGAACTGCGACCATTTCTATAACGGGCGCGAGGACACGATCTGCGACGTCGTGTCGTCGTGGCTCGTGCGGACGCTGCGCCTCCCGAAGGCGGCTTGATGGCGCCGGCCACGTCTTCGCAGGTTCCCGAACTGGGCTATCGGCCGGTTCCGGAGAGCTTCAAGCTTCCCAAGGGAGTCCACTTCGGCCCCTGCTCCGGCGTCGCCGTCAACTCGAAGGGAAACATCTTCGTCTTCCACCGCGGCCCGCGCTGCCTGATGGAGTTCGACCGCAAAGGCCGCTACCTGAGCTCGTACGCAGAGGGTGTTTTCTCGCGGCCGCACGGCCTGAGGATCGACCCCGCGGACAACATCTGGGCGACCGACATCGGCTCGCACATCGTGGTGAAATTCGACCCGCGCGGAAGAATTCTCATGGTGCTCGGCCTCAAGGACACCGCGGCGGAGTGGCACGCGTACCGCCATCTCCGCGCATTCGACGAGCCGAACGACGTCGCCTTCGGCCCGGCCGGGGAGGTCTACGTGAGCCAGGGCCACGGCAAGGGAGAATCGCGGGTGCTCAAGTTCGAGCCCGACGGCACGTTCGTGAAGACCTGGGGCGGGGAAGGCACCGCATCGGGGCAGTTCAGGCAGCCTCACTCGGTGGCGACCGATGCCGGAGGGCGGCTCTACGTTGCCGACCGCTCGAACCAGAGAATCCAGGTGTTCGACGGAGACGGGACCTGGCTCAGGGAATCACGCCACCCCGGCACGCCCTGCGGCCTTTGCATGAGCCGGGACCAGCATATCTTTCTTGCGCACGGCCACGCCGGGAAAATCATGAAGCTCGATCTCGAGGGCAACGTGCTGGGCGTGACTGGCCGACAGGGAAAGGGCCTGGGTGAGTACGGCGAGGCGCATTTTCTCGCCCTGAGCCGCGATGAAAAAGCGATCTACGTCGCCGATACGCTCAACTGGCGGGTCCAGAAGCTCGTCAAGAACAGGTGATATCCCTCGCTATTTGCGGACGGGGATCTTTGCCTGCTTCGCCACCTTGAGCCATTTCGCGCTCTCTTCGCGCATGAACGCCGCGAACGCGCCGGGTGAGCTGCCGACGGCGTCGGTGCCGTCGCGAGCGAGCCGGGTGGCGACATCGGGCTGCTTGAGCGCTCTTGCGAATTCCTGATGCAGGCGCTCGATCCGGCCCCGCGGCGTCCCTGCTGGTGCAATCACGCCGATCCATTGGGTGACCATGAAGTCCTTCACCCCCGCCTCGATCATCGTCGGAATGCCCGGCAGCACGGGCGAGCGCGCCGCGCCCGTCACCGCCAGCGGCCGAAGGCGCTTGGCCCGAACGTGCGGGTTCATCGAGGTGATGCTCGACATCGTCATCTGGATGCGGCCCGACACGAGGTCCGGTACCGCGGCCCCTACGCCCTTGTAGGGCACGTGCGTGAACTGCACACGCTCGATCGCGCCCAGATACTCGGTCGCGAGATGCTGCAGCGATGCGACGCCGGAGGACGCGTAGTTCATCTTTCCGGGGTTTGCCTTGGCGTAGGCGATGAGCTCGCGCACCGTCCTCGGAGAAAGCGAGGGGGTGACGACCAGCACGTAGTCCGCGGCCGTGACCTGCGAGATCGGCGCGAAATCCCTGAATAAATCGAACTTCGTCCTGTTGAGCGTTGTGTAGATTACGTGGGTTGCGCTGATGACCATCAGGTTGTAGCCGTCGGGCGTCGCGCGCGCCGTGATCTCGAGCCCGATGACGCCGCTCGCCCCGGGCCGGTTGTCGACGACGACGGTCTGGCCCATGCTCTCCGTGAGCTTCGGACCGATGAGGCGCGCGACGAAGTCGAGGCCGCCTCCGGGCACCGTCGGCACGATGACCCTCAACGGTCGCGTTGGAAAGTTCTGGGCGAGCGCCGCGGTGGTCGAGGCGCAAAGAACCAGGGCCGCGACGAGCCCCCGCAGGATGGATGGCATGATTGTCCTCCTCTTCGTTTTGTGGTTGGTGCGGCGTTGCGTCAGTCGGGTCGGCTGGGCGATCGAGGCTGCGCTCATCGGGCGGCGCGTTTGCTGATCTTACGCTTCCTGGATGTTCCGGGCATTCTCCGGCGCGGCTGCCGAATCCGCCCGCGCTCCGCAGCCTGCATGGCGCGCAGGCCGAGCTGCATCGAGATCATCCCGGTCATGGGCACGATGGCTGAAATCCCCTCCAGGACCTGGCGCCGCGTCATGCCGTAGTCGCAGGCGCGGCGGATGTGCTGCGCCGCGAGATCGACTTCGCCCCGGGTGCAGAGCGCCGCGATCACGATGAGCTCGCGGGGTCCCGGTCCAAGGAGCTGCTCCCGCGCGCCGCCCGCGAGCAGGCAATGCTCGAGCCAGCCGGTTGCGCGGCGTGCGAGCTCGGGATCGATCGATGCGGCGTAGCGCCACTCCGGCGCGCCGGGCAGCGTATCGCTCGTGGCAGCCTTTCGGCGGCGGCCGATCGCGAGCTCCGGAAACGGTGTGAGTGATTTTGGCTCGCCGCCTTCGGGAAGCGTGCCGAAAGGATAGTCGGGGTTCATCGCTTCCATGATCACGTAGCCGGTATTGGCGATCGTCGCCCAGCCCGTCACGGTTGCAAACGCCGCGGCAGCTTCCATGATGACCCGGTTCGTGAGTCCCATCCGATACATGCGCCGCACGTGGTTCGGCGCGTGGCGATAGTCTCCTTTGGAGGCGAGCGCCGGTGTCGCGATCAGCTCCCGCATGGAACCCGACAGCTGCTGCTCGTCGGACGACTCCCCGTGATACTTGTGGAAGTAGCCGCCGGTGTGTGTCACAAGGTCATAGGTCTGCGGCGACGCGTAGGCGAGGACCTTCCACTCGGGGAAGATGTCTCCGCGAGCCTTCGCGGCACGCGTGAGCACGGCGTCCGGGGACAGATCAGGCACGGTGGTTCTGTTGGCGCTCGACACGAATGTACCTCCTCTCCCAAAGGATGAAGGATGAAGGATGAAGGATGAGGGCGCGCCGTAGCAAGGTCCGGTGGCGGACGTTGCTACGGAGTCTCGATTCGGACGTGAAGCGGTCCCGTTACTCGAGGTTCTTCTTGAAGAAGGCGATGGTGCGCTGCCAGGCCAGGTCGGCCGCTCCCTTGTTGTAGCGCGGGGTCGAATTGTTGTGGAAGCCGTGCCGTGTTCCCGGATAGAAATGCGCCTCGTACCTGGCGTTGTTGGCCTTGAGCGCCGCCTCGTAGTCGGGCCACATTGCGTTGATACGCGGGTCGTCTTCCGCGAAGTGGATGAGAAGCGGGGCCTGGATCCTGGGTACATCGGCAGTTTCGGCGGCTTCCCCATAGAACGGCACGCCCGCCTGCAGATCGGCCCCGAGCGTCGCCGCCAGGAAGTTGGTAATGCCGCCGCCCCAGCAGAATCCGGTGGCGCCGAGCTTTCCGCTGGACAGCTTGCGTGACTTCAAGTAGCGCGCGCTGTTCACCATGTCCTGCTTGAGCTTGCCCTGATCAAGGCTCCTCTGCAGGGCGCGGCCATCGTCGTCGTTGCCGGGATAGCCTCCGACGGGCGAGAGCCCATCGGGCGCCAGGGCGAGAAACCCTTCGACGGCCGCGCGCCGCGCAACGTCCTCGATGTACGGATTCAGGCCCCGGTTCTCGTGGATCACGAGCACCGCCGGAAACGGGCCCTGGCCCGAGGGCTGCACCAGGTAGCCGCGCATCTTTCCCGATGTTCCGCCGGGCGAGGGGTAATCGACGTATACCGCCTTGATGCGTTTGTCGGTGAACGATATGGTTTGCGCCTCGGCATAACGCGGAAGGAGCGCCTGCGCGATCGCAAGTCCGGATACCCCGGCGATCGTGAGTGCCCCGGCCCGGCGCAGGAAGTCCCGCCGGTCCATGAAGCCGTGACAGTACTCGTCGTAGAGATCAAAAATCTGCTGCTCGATTTCCTGCTTCGTCGTGGGCGCGGTCGGCGTGATTTCGATGCTATCCATTGGCATTCTCCAGAACGATGTCAGTTCGGTAGCGGTCAGATCGGTAATCCGTCATGCAGTGGTGATGTGGTCTTTGCAGAACCCCTGATTCGAACACGGCAAGCTGTCGCGAAGCTTTCACCCAGCTCGGGTGATGCGTAAATTACCCATCACGGGGGTCTAACCCTTCATCCTTCATCCTTCATCCTTCCGCCGTTATGCGGGGACCCAGGCCAGCTGCGCCTGCCCGGCGAATTCTGTCTTGACGTCGATTACGGCCGGAAGTTCCGAGGCGAGAGCCGCCTCGAACGCCTTGCGGAAATCCTGAGGTTTCTCGACGGTTGCGCCGAAGCAGTCGAAGCCCTGCGCGATCCGGGCGAAGTCGCTATCGCGGTACTCGAAGCACTCGCCCTTGTTGGTCTCGTCGTGTCCCTGGTAGGCGATGGTGAGGTTGCGCAGGCCCTGTGCCAGGCCACGGTTGTTGTTGACGATGGTGACGGTCTTGATGCCGCGTCGGCGCGCGGTCTCAAGTTCCGGCAGGTGATAGTAGAAACCGCCGTCGCCGCAGAAGCAGATGACCGGCCGGTCGGGCGCAGCGCACTTCGCGCCGAGCGAGGCGGGGAACGACCAGCCGAGCGAGCCCGCGGCCCGGAAATAACGCTGCGTGGGATGGCGCAGATAGACAAGAGTGCCGGTCCAGATGGCGGCATAGCCGGTGTCGGCGATCAGGATCGCATCCCGGGGCAGCACGTCAGTCAGCTCGCGGCAAAGGCGCTCGGGCCTGAGCGGCAGCTTGTCCGAATCGCGTGCCTTGTCGGCTTCCTTGCGCCACTCGTCGACGAAGGCCCGGGTTCGTGAGAGCCACTCGTCGTGTTTGGACGCGGATGCCTTCACGGCAAGCGCTGCGAGCGCGGCACGCACGTCAGCCTGGATGCCGATGCTCCCCGGGTAATTGCGCCCGATCTCGACCGGGTCGATATCGATATGGATCGTTCGAGTGCCGTGCCTCGGCATCTTCCAGTTGGCTGTGGTGTGATCGCTCGTATTGCTGCCGGCGTAGATCACGAGGTCGGCTTCTGCGACGGCCCGATTGGCGCAGCTTCGGCCGTAGAGCCCGAGCATGCCCCGGAAGAGCGGATGCTCCTCGCTCACGCTCGCCTTGGCATCAAGGGTCGCGACGATCGGTGCCTGGATTTTCTCCGCGAGACGCGAGGCTGCTTCGCCGGCGCCGGAAATCTCCACGCCCCGGTCGGCAACGATGACGGGCCGCGACGCCTCCCCGATCGCAGTGGCCGCGCGCTCAACCGCGTCCGGATCGGGCTGCGGACGGAAAGCAGGAAAGCGCGTATGCGCCTCGTCCGCAACGACGTCGAACTCGCCTTCGAGCGGCGTCACCGCATCGCCGGTATAGCCGGCCATATCGATATGAACGGGCCGGGGCGTGCCAGTCGTCGCTTCCCGGAACGCCTGGCGCAGAAGGTGCGGAATCTGCTCGAGGGCGTCGACGCGGCCGCTGAACTTGGTCACGGCGGAGTAGAGCGGCTCGTGCGCGACTTCCTGGTAGGCATTGCGATACTGGTTCTGCGCCACGTGCCGCCCCGTGATCGCGACCACCGCCGAGTGCCCCAAGTAAGGGTCCTGCATGGCGGCCGCGAGATTCGCCGCGCCCACCGATTGCGCCATGCACACGCCGGGCCGGCCTGACACGCGCGCAAAGCCATCGGCCATGTAGGCGACCGCCTTTTCCGAGTGACCGAGGATGCGCTTGATCCCCGTCGTCTCGACCTCGGCCAGCGCCCGTCGCAGAATCGCGTCCATGAAAAACACGTGAGTCACGCCGTAGGCCTTGAGCGTCTGCGCGAAGAGGCGCGCCCCTGTCATTTTCTGCGCCATCGAGATCTCCTCCAGGTTTCAGTGCGAATGCCCCGTGCCCGTATGCGCCGAAGGCGCGCGCGGATCCACCGTGCGGTCACTTTGTGGACTCGTCAGGTGAACAGGGCCGGGGCATTATCGCACTCTGCCCGGCGGCGTCGATACGTGAGCGTCCCGGGCCGCTGCTAACATTCGCGTTGGGCCGCCAGAGCGGCATCCTCGCGCAATGCGCGCGTATTCGAGGAGAAACCATGAACACGCAAGGAGCGGTACACCTGCAGGTGCGCGACCGGCGGCTCGTCGATGTCGTGGGCGAGAGCGTCCGCGTCGAGCAGGTTGCGACGGGATTTGGCTTTACCGAGGGCCCTGTTTGGGACCGCGCCCGCAACCGCCTCATCTTCAGCGACATGAAGCACGATCACATGCGGAGCTGGCAGGACGGCGCCGGCGTCGCGACCTATCGCAAGCCGAGCAACAAGGGCAACGGCAACGCTTTCGACCGCGAAGGAAGGCTCATCACCTGCGAGCACGCGACGAGCCGGCTCGTGCGCGAAGAGCGCGACGGCTCGTTCACCGTGCTTGCCTCGCACTACGAGGGCAAGGAGCTCAACAGCCCGAACGACCTCACGGTGAAATCGAACGGCACGATCTACTTTTCCGATCCGACGTTCGGGCGCATCCGCGAGGACGTCGGTGTGCCGCGGCCCCTGACGCTCGATTTCCGCGGCGTCTACAGCGTCGCGCCCAGCGGCACGGACCTGCGGCTCCTCGTGGACGATTTCGAGCAGCCGAACGGGTTGTGCTTCTCGCCGGATGAATCGCGGCTCTTCATCAACGATACGCCGCGCCTGCATATTCGCGTCTTCGACGTGAAGCCCGACGGGGCGCTCACCGGCGGGAAGGTCTGGGCTGAGACTACGGGCGAAGGCGAAGGCCGCCCCGACGGCATGAAGATCGACAGCGCGGGTTTCCTCTACTGCACCGGCCCGGGCGGCGTGCACGTCTTCGACCCGGCGGGTGCCTGCCTGGGCGTGATCCTCACGCCCGAACGCCCGACGAACTTCGCGTGGGGCGACGCGGACCGGTGCAGCCTGTACATCACCGCGCAGACGTCGCTCTATCGCGCGCGGGTGAAGACGCCCGGACGACGCTAGAACCAAGGCGGAAGGATGAAGGATGAAGGATGAAACAAGCAGTCTGACTGCTCATCCCTCATCCCTAAAGAATCCGCTCCCCGAACTTCTTGAGCGCCGCTGCTGACAGCGTGAGTCCCAGCCCCGGCTGCTCCTTGAGCGTCAGCGTGCCGTTCGCAATTTTCGGCGGGTCTTCGAAAAGCTCGGCCTGAAGCGGATCGCGCTCGGGGTCGGTGAAGGATTCGACGATGCAGCCCGCCGGGCTCGCCGCGACGATGTGCGCGTGGATGAAGCAGTCGTGGTGCGGCGCGACCTGCACGTGGTTCAGCTCGCATAACGCGGCAAGCTTCCGTCCTTCGGTGTAACCACCCATCATCGTGCAGTCGAACTGGAGGATCTGGATCGCCTGCTCTTCCAGCAGAGCGCGGCAGCCGTAGCTCGTCAGCTCACTCTCGCCGGCGGAGAGCGGAATGCGGGTCTGCTGCGCAAGCAGCTTCAGCTCGCGACGGTCATCGGCCCAGCGCACCGGCTCCTCCAGCCAACGCGGCCGCAGCGGCTCGAGGAGACGCGCGCCTTCGATGGCGGTGGCGAGGTCCCAGGCGCGATTGACGTCGATCATCAGGTCCTTGTCGTCGCCGATGACTTCCCGGACCAGGGCCATGCGCTCGATGTCCTCCTTGAGGGGCACGCCGCCGACCTTGCCCTTGAAACCCTTGTGGCCCTGCGCTTTCAGCATCTGCATCTCGTCGCGCAGCTCGGCCATGTCCTTGCCGTCGCGGTAATAGGCGCAGGTAACGTAGCACGGCACCTCGCTCCGGTAGCCGCCAAAGAGCCGGTAGAGCGGCAGGCCCGCAGCCTTGCCGATGATGTCCCAGGCGGCGATGTCGACGGCGGCGGAGATGCGGATGATCGCCTCGCGCGACCAGCCCTTCTCGTGCGCGAGCCGCTGCGAGGTGAGCGCGAAGAGCTTCTCGTAGAGCCGCTCCGGCGCCAACGGGTCCGCGCCGATAACGAGATCGCCGATGCCGGTGCGCACGGCGTGGATCGCCGCCTCGATCGGCGTGTAGCTCGTGGCGATGCCGATGCCTTCTATTCCCTGGTCGGTCTGCATCCGCACCAGGATCTCGTTGGCCTTGGGCACCTTGAAATGGCTGACCCAGTGCGGGCGCCCCTCGTCGGGCGCGCGCAGGATGTGCACCTCGAGCTTCGTGATCCTCATGGCTATCCTAGTTGAACGGCCACGGCATCTCGACGAGGACCTGGAGGAGTCCCCTCGGGAAATAGAAAACCAGGAGATGCGACAGCAGGCTCAGGAAGGTGCTGGCTACGGCCCCCGCCAGCGCAGCCTGCGTCCACGCCACGTTCGCTTTCACCCGCAGGAAGGCGCAGAGGAAGAGAAAAATCCCCAGCACGAAGCCAACCGCGGCAATCGCGGCGAGCAGCCCGAGCATCCAGCCCTGGAAGTGCCACTCCGTGTACCGCGGGCGCTCCTCGGCGGACCACTCGCGTTCGCTGTCGTGCAGCACGTAGGAGGGCCGGCTGCGCAGGGACAGCGCGATTGCCGCAACGAGCAAGGCGAGCGTGGTGAGCGCCACGGACAGCGGAAAGACCCGGGTGAGAAAGCTGTGTCCGGACGCTTCATAGATCACGTAGCCGACCCACGCCGTGATGACGCCCAGGAAAATCATCTGCGGCGTGCGGTGAACGGCGGCGTGTGCCCCATCAGGCGTCAGCGGCGGGCGGGACGGCTTGAAGCGCGCGGCGAGGAAAACGGAAACCGCGATGAGGGCGAGCATGATCTGCACGCCGGTCCGTTCGAGGAAGCTCATGCCGTAGACCTGCACCGACTGGTAGACCGACGCATCGAGCCGCATCGACAGCACGAAGCCGATCAGCAGCGCGGGGCGCGACCAGCCGAAGCGTTTCATGTACATGCCGAGCACGCCCAGCGCAAAGAGCGCGGCGAGATCCGCCCAGTCGCGGGTTGCCTGGAACGCCGCGAAGTAGACGATCACGATCATGAACGGCGCGAGCAGCATGAAGGGAACGAGGGTCAGGCGCGCTATTGGCTTTGCGAGGAAGAGGCACGTTCCGGCGCCGATCACGTTGGCGAGCGCGAGCGACCAGATGATGATGAAGGTGAGATCGAGGTGGCGCTCCATCATGCCGATCCCGGGCTCGACACCGATCAGGATGAGGCCGCCCAGGAAGACGGCCATGCTGCCCGAGCCCGGAATGCCGAACATCAGCGTCGGAACGAGCGCCCCGCCGTTGTCGGAGTTGTTCGCTGATTCGGGCCCGATCACTCCGCGGATGTCGCCCTTGCCGAGCATGTCGCGGTCCTTCGCCGACTGCACCACGTGTCCGTAGGCAACCCAGTTGGTGACCGAGCCCCCGAGCCCGGGCAGCGCCCCGATCAGCGTTCCGATGGCCGAGCAGCGCACGACCAGCCACTTGTGGTGCAGCGTCTCCGCGAAGCCGCGCAGCGTGCCTGAGCCGAGTTCCGGCACCTTTGAGATTCTCGCGCGCCGTCGCAGGATATCCACCATCTCCGGCACCGCGAAGAGCGCGAGGCCGAGGATGACCAGCGGAATGCCGTCGCCCAGGTACACGGTGCCGAAGGCGAAACGGTAGTCGCCGGTGGCGGGAGCGGCGCCAATGCTGCCGATGAGAAGGCCGAGGCCGCAGCTCGTCAGGCCCTTCAGCGCGCTCGCTCCGGTCAGCATTCCCACCATGGTGAGGGCGAGGATGATGAGCATCAGCTGCTCGCCGAAACCCACGCCGAGAATCAGCGGCCGGGCGACATAGATGCTCGCGGTCAGGACGACGGCGCCGAAGAGACCGCCGAGGAGCGAGGCCGAGAATGCGGCCCCCAGCGCGCGCGCCGCCTCACCGCGCTGCGCCAGCGGGAATCCATCGAGGATGGTGGCCTGCGCGCTCGACGTGCCGGGAATGCCCATGAGCACCGCGGGAAACGTGTCCGAGGTGTTCGTCACGGCGAGCAACCCGATCATCATCGGCAGCATCAGCGTCGGATCCTTGCCGTAGACGAAAGGCAGCAGCAGCGACAGGCCCGCGATTCCGCCGAGGCCAGGCAGAAAACCGACGACCAGGCCGAGCAGGGTTCCGAGAACGAGGAAGAGAAAGTGCTCGAGATCGAACAGCCCTACCAGTGCGGCGATGAGGAAGTCGGTCATGCGAGCAGGACGCCGAAGCGGTCGCTATCGCGGCCCCGCCCGCAGCCGCGGCACTCGAGTGCCGCGCGCTGTGAGCGGAGAGAAAAGTCGTGGGCGGCGCCTCCCCCGGGCCGCGCGCGACTCGGCGTCGACATTCGAGCGGGGCGCCCGGATGAGGCCTGAGGACGCTCAGAGCGTTACGTCATGCTTGGTCTTGAGAAAGGTCTTGATCCACTCCCAGACATCCGGCGGAATCGTGGTGGCCGAACTCATGATCGGGCTCGCCGAGTCCCCGACGAACTGGGGATAGCCCTCTATGACCTTGGCCGCCTTCTCCTCGAACTCCGGGTCGGCGAGCGTCTTTTGCGCAGCCGCACGCCAGGCATCCACGATCGGCTTGGGCGTGCCGGCCGGCAGCAGGATCGACTTGTTCGCCATGACGCCCATCTTGAGGATCGCCTTCCAGGCCTCGTAGCCCGGGCCCGAGGGCTTCTTGCCGTGCATGATCTCGTAGACTTCGGCAAAGCTCGGGAGGTCCTTGAAGTTCGGGTCGCGCTGGAGGTTGCCCGCCTCGTCGAGAACGCCGAGTGCGAAAAGCGGCACGGCCTTGCCCGCCTTCACCAGCTTTGACGCGTTCTTCAGGAAGCCCGGCGTCGTATCGTAGTTGATGTTGAATTCACCGCGCTCGAACGCGAGCCGCGTCGGGCCGCGCGCGATTCCCCACACGTACTTCACGTTGAGGCCGAGCAGATCGAGGGTGGTGGTCATCCGCATCTCGGCTCCGGTCGGGCCGCCGCCCCCGAAAGTCAGCGCCTGGTCCTTCAGCTTGGCGATATCCTTGGCCGCCGTCACGCCGAGCGCGGGCGAGACGTACACCACCGAGCCCTGCGGCGACAGGAGGATGGGCACCATCTTGTTGAGATCGAGCTGGAACTTGGATTTCCTGAATACGAAGTTCATGACCGTGGAAGACGAGCAGACCAGCACGTGCAGCCCGTCCGGCCTGGCGCGCGACTGGAACTGGTTCGCGCCCGTGATCGAGCCGCCGCCGGGCACGTTGCGCACGATGATCGTCGGATTCCCCGGCAGATGCTTCTCGAAGAAAGGCGCGAGCGCACGGCTGTAGACGTCGCTGCCGCCTCCCGGGGGGAAGGGCACGACCATCTCGATGCGTTTGCCCGCGAAATCAACTTTCTGCGCCGCTGCTTCCATCGCCGGCAGACCGGCGAAACTGGCGACAATCGTGAAACACGCGGCAACGCGGAATGACTTGTGCATGGTGACCTCCTCCCTGGTACTGTGACCGACCCGCGCTCTTGTCAGCGCTCGCGGGCACTATAGCCCTCCGGACGGCGGCCCACAAGCTGCGCTGCAGCGGCAACCGTCATGCCAGCCGGGACGGCCGGTCACGGCTCAACGGTCACCCGTCACGCGCTATCGGCGTCAGCGCCTCGCGGCGCGTGGCATCGCTTCCTGATCCTGCGTGCCCGCGACGTTCTTCCACTGCGGGCGCTCGAGCGGGAAGAGCTCGCCGAGCGACGCGTAACCGAGACCGGAGAGCCGGCAGACCGGATCAAGCAGCTTCGGGTCGACACGCCCGTCTTTCCACACCGACGGGTTTACGTGCACGTGGACCACGCGGCCGAGGACGATGTTTGCGACGAACTGCGGCACTTCGCGCATGTTGGCGAGGCTGTCCTTGACGCCGGTCGAGCACGCTCGGCGGCGCGTCGTGCGAGGCGGACATGCAGGGGCCTTTCGTCAGAGCTTGGGGGTGACAGCGCCGGGATGGGCCTTCTCGTAGCGTTCCTGGCAGTAGATGCAGCGCGTGGCAAGCGGGTAGGCAAACAGCCGCTCGGCGCTGATTTCGCCGCCGCAATCGACGCACTGGTCAATCTCGCCGCTTTGCACCCGGGCCTGTGCCGCTTCGAGCTGGCGCAGCTCCGCGAGGTAGCGCTGGTGCAGCGAATGGTCGAACTCCTCCTGCACGCTGTTCACGGCCTCGTCGCCGATGTCGAGCGCCGTTCCGGCGCGGTCGAGGGACTTCTCGTCCGCGGGCTTGGGCATGGTCCGGCGAATATTCTCATGCACTTCCTTGCTGAGCTCGGCAAGGCGTTGCTCCAGTTCCTTGCTCTGCGATCGGGAAAGACCCACGTCGCTTCCTCCTTGTTGGAATGCTGATAACTCCCGGGCGGATCCCAACAGGTTGGAACAGGGCGAAACCGGATGGTTTCCCGCCCGCCGTGCGAGCACTTGGCCAAGCACGACTGCTGGGCGCTATCCGCTTGTTTTGGTGACTGATTCGAGGGGAGCTCCGAATTCTTGCCGATTGCGTGCCGCCGGCAGACAATGACCGCACACCAGAACAAAGGCGCGACACCCGCGCCGGTTGATCGTCCGACACCCTGGATAATCTGCGGCTAAAGGCCGGCCACCGACGTTTACAGAGCGCGCAACATGGTGAGGACGATCGGACCGTTTGACTACATCATCGTAGGAGGAGGGAGCGCGGGCTGCGTGCTCGCGAACCGGCTCTCTGCCGATCCGAACGTGTCAGTGCTGCTGCTCGAGGCGGGCGGCAAGGACCGCTGGATCTGGATCCACATTCCGGTCGGCTATCTCTATTGCATCGGCAACCCGCGCACCGATTGGTGCTACCGCACCGAGCCGGACCCGGGGCTCAACGGGCGCTCGATCCTTTATCCGCGCGGCAAGGTGCTGGGCGGCTCGTCCTCGATCAACGCGATGCTGTACCTGCGCGGGCAGGCGCGCGACTACGACGAGTGGGCGCAGCTGACGGGGGAGTCGGGCTGGTCCTGGCAGCACGTGCTTCCCGTCTTCATGGGCGTCGAGGACCACTGGCGCGGCGCGGACGAGAAGCACGGCGAAGGCGGCGAATGGCGCGTGGAGCCCAATCGGCTGCGATGGGACGTGATCGAGGCCTTTCGCGACGCCGCAATCGAGTCCGGAATCCCCTGGACCGAGGACTTCAACCGCGGCAACAACGAGGGCGTCTCGCGGTTCGAAGTGAACCAGAGAAACGGCGTGCGCTGGAATGCCTCGAAGGCGTTTCTCCGCCCGGCGATGAAGCGCCCCAATCTGACCGTCCTGACGGGCGCGTTAGTGAAGAGGTTGCGTCTCGAAGGCCGGCGCGTGACCGGCGTCGAATTCTTCCAGGGGCGGGAGGAGGTGTACGCCGAAACGCGGCGCGAGACAATCCTCTCTGCAGGCGCGGTCGGCAGCCCGCAGATCCTCCAGCTCTCCGGCATCGGCCCCGGGTCGTTGCTTCAGCGTCATGGCATCCCGGTCGTGCACGACCTCCCGGTCGGGGAAAACCTCCAGGACCACCTGCAGCTTCGAATGGCGTTCAAGGTGAAGAGTACCGAGACGCTGAACACCATTCTTTCCTCATGGTGGGGCAAAGCGAAAATCGCGCTCGAGTACGCGCTCTTCCGCAGCGGGCCGATGACGATGCCGCCCTCGCAGCTCGGGGCCTTTGCGAAGTCGAATCCGTCGCACGCGACGCCCAACGTCGAGTACCACATCCAGCCGCTCTCGCTCGACAAGTTCGGCGATCCGCCGCACCGTTTCCCGGCGATCACGGCGAGCATCTGCAATCTGCGCCCGACTTCGCGCGGTCACCTGCGCATCACGTCCCCGGACCCGCGTGCCTATCCCGCAATCCAGTGCAACTATCTGTCGACGCCCGAGGACCGCACGGTCGCGGTCGAGTCGATTCGCCTCACGCGCCGCATCGTGACCGAAACCGAGGCGTTGAAGCCCTATGCGCCCGAAGAGTTCATGCCGGGGCCGCAGTACCAGACCGACGAAGAGCTCGTAAAGGCGGCCGGCAACATCGGCACCACGATCTTTCACCCGGTCGGGACCTGCAAGATGGGCCGCGCGGGCGACGCCACAGCGGTGGTGGATCCGCAGCTTCAAGTGCGCGGGATCGAACGCCTGCGCGTGATCGATGCGTCGGTGATGCCCACGATCGTGTCGGGGAACACGAATTCGCCGACGATCATGATTGCCGAGCGCGGCGCTTCGCTCATACTGCGTGGGTAAATGGGGTTGGGTAAATGGGGTCAGTGTAAGATTTCTAGCGCGCCGAAGGCTTGGGGCATGGAAAAAGTTACACTGACACCATTCAATGATTCTTTCCGGATTGTTGCGGAACGCGCTTCGTGGGGGCGCGTTCAGCTCGATTCGCGGTGACCGACGGCGCTTGAAATCTTGCAGCCGATCTATCAAGGAGGTCCTTGGCTTA
>Ga0256865_1000264_pt1 | contig 18533 bp, 17 predicted proteins | sample RVTome_14_FD_187337 | JGI IMG/M metagenome (GOLD analysis project Ga0256865, IMG submission 187337) | Soil microbial communities from uranium-contaminated site in the Upper Colorado River Basin, Wyoming, United States - RVT145D125 HiSeq ... | reverse complement strand
TCAAGGTTCAACGTTCAAGATTGAATGTTCAAGGTTCCGGGCCAATACTACAACTTTGAACCTTGACCGTTGAACCTTGAACCTGAAATCCGGAACGGGCACTATTCGAAGCGCCCGGTGAGGTCGACTGCGCGCCCCACCTCGGCGAGGCTCGTCGTGCCGTCGATGACGCGCTGCAACCCCTCATCCGCGAGCGAGCGAAATCCCTTGGCGAGCGCCGCGGTACGGAGCTCCTTTGCGGTTCCCCGGCGCGCGACGAGCTCGTCGAGATCTCCATCCATCACCAGGAGCTCCATGATGGCAGTGCGGCCCTTGTAACCCTTGCCGTCGCAGTTCTTGCAGCCGACCGGGCGGTAGAGATAGGAAATCTTCGGTCCCAGCGGCCCGAAAAGCTGCCGCTCTTCCTTGGCCGGCGCGTAGGCTTCCTTGCAATGCGTGCACAGCACGCGCACCAGCCGCTGCGCGATCACGCCGATGATGTTGCCCGCCATGATGTCGGGTTGTATGCCTATGTCCAGCAGGCGGGGGAAGGCGCCGAGCGCCGAATTCGTATGCAGGGTGGTGAATACCTGATGGCCCGTCATCGCGGCGCGAAATGCCATCTCCGCCGTCTCCTTGTCGCGCACCTCGCCCACCAGGATGATGTCCGGATCCTGCCGCATGATCGAGCGGATGCCATCGGCGAAATCCATGCGCGCCACTTCGTTGACCGACGTCTGCCGCATCAGGGTGAGCGGATACTCGACCGGGTCCTCGAGCGTCATGATGTTGACAGTCTCGTCGTTTACCTGCGCGAGAAGCGAGTAGAGCGTCGTGGTCTTCCCGCTGCCCGTCGGACCGGTGACCACGAGAATGCCCTCGGGCCGTGCCAGCATCAGGTTGAGCTTCCCCAGGGTCTCCTTGGCCAGGTTCATGCGGTCGAGACTGATGATCGATTTCTCGCGGTCGAGCACGCGCAGCACCAGGTTCTCGCCGTAGATGGTCGGCTGCGTGGAAACGCGAAAGTCGATGGGCCGGCCGTTGAGCGTGAGCGAGAGCCTCCCGTCCTGCGGCGAGCGCGTTTCGGCGATGTTCATGCCGCTGACCACCTTGACCCGGACCGTGATCCCCGGCATGTAGGTCTTATGCAGGCTGCGCACGGTCTCAAGCACCCCGTCGATGCGGTAACGGATGCGGAGGAAAGCGTACTCGGGCTCGAAATGAATGTCGGAGGCGCTGCGCTTCACCGCGTCGACGAGAAGCGCGTTGACGAGCCGCACCATGGGCTGCGTGTACTCGTCGCCGCCTGCGGTCTGCAGGCTTTCGTAGTCGATCTCGCCGGTCTCGATTTCCTTGAGGATGCCGTCGACGGAGAGCTCGTAGCCGTAGAACTGGTCGATGTAGTCGCCGAGCTGCGCTTCGCTTGCGAGCTGGGTCTTGATCTCGATCTGCGGTCCCAGCATCGCGCGCAGCTGGTCCATTGCGACCACATTGAATATCTCGGTAGTGGCAATGGTGAGAACGTGCTCGCCCACATCAAATGCGATCGGGAGGATGCGGTTGCGGCGTGCAAATTCCTGCGATACGAGCCTCAAGGCCTCGGGATCGGCGACTACATGTCCGAGGTCGATCGCCTCCTGCCCGATCGTGCGCGCCATGATGTCGCGGATGGCGCTCTCGGTGACGAAACCGAGGCGCACCAGCAGGCGGCCGATGGGAATGTTGTTGTGGCGTTGCTCGGCCAGCGCAATGGAGAGCTGATCCGTTGTGATCAGGCCCTGCTGTACCAGTAATTCGCCGAGACGGAGTTTCTTGCGCTGTTCAGCCATGGCGGGTGAAGCCGATGTCCACGGCCGCTTATTCTACCTGCGAGGCGAGTTTGCCGATGCGCTCTTGTGCCTGTGCGAGGTTGAAATGGGTGTGTCCCCTGGCTGCGGCGAGTTCCGCCGCTCGCCGATAGAAGCCAAGCGCGAGCTTGGGCTGACCAACGTGCTCGAGACCGACCGCCAGGTTGTAGGCGTAATCCGGGTTGGTCGGCTCAAGGTGATGGGCCTGGAAGTACGCGTGCTGGGCCGCCGGCCACATCGACTGATCGGCGTAGAGATTGCCCAGTGTGAAATAAAGATGACCGGAGGGCTCGCGGGCGATGAGGGTTTTCAGCCGCGTTTCTGCGGCAATGGGATCGGCCCGTCCCAGCAGCGCGATGAGCCCGCTCTGGGCCAGCGGCTGCCGGGGATCGAGCTCCAGTATCCGGACGTAATGCTTCGTCGCCTCTTCGCTGTTGCCCTCCAGCACCTCGATCTGGGCGAGTCCAAGCAGCGCGTCGATGCTTCTCGGCTCCGCCCGCAGAAGCTCGCTGTAAAGGCTTTTCGCGTCCGCGAGGCGATTCGCCTGAAGCGCAGCGTAGGCACGCGGCAAGACCGGGTTCATGGCGGGCTCCGGGCTCCCGCGGCTGATCACGATCCGCTCGCGCTCGGGCGCGGCCTGCTCGCGTGCTGGCGCTGGCGCAGGGCGGGCTGGCGCCGGACGGGCCGCCGAGGCAACCGCTGGACCATCCGCCGGAGCGGGTGCGGATTCAGCCGCCGCCGGTGCGCCCGTGACCGCCTCGGGTGCGAGCACTGCGGCCGCTGGCAGCGGGGGTGGCACGGGTGCCGGGGGCTCGGGGGCGGGCGCTTGCGTCAATGGGGGCAACGGGCCCTTGGGTGCGACGGGAGACGGTCGGACCAAGGGACTTGGCTGGAGTATCTGTAGCGCCACATAGACGGCAAAAGCGATCGCGATCAGGACTGCAATGACGCCGACTACTAGAAGCGGGCTGCGCAGCAAGCTGCCCGTTTCCGACGGCTGCGATCGGGCGCCGGCCTGAAGCACCGTGGTGGCCTGTGCGTGATCGCGCGCGGCACTCGACACACGTTCCTGGGGCTGAGCTGCGGAAGCCGATTGCGGCGCACCCGGTCCTTCCGTCGCCAGGGGCTCGAGCGATAGCTCCGTATTCGCGGTTGCGGCGCCCGCGCTTGCGGTTGCCGGCGCCTCCTGGCGCGCGTCTCCGCGGTCCCTGGCGGCCTTTTCCAAGGCCTTCATCAAGAGGCTCATTGCGCGGCGTCAGCAGGTTTCGCCTGGGGCAGGATATCGCCGGGTGGCGGGCGCAGGCTGGAGGGCACGCGGCTCAGGTCGGGCGGCGTTTCGGGTTTCGGCAGGAAGCGCTGGAAGAACTGGAGCTCGTCGCTCGCGAGCGTTGGATTGGTCACGATGGTCGTGCGAATGAAGATCACGAGCTCGCTCTTGGTGACCTGGTCATTGCGGAATGCCAGGGCGTCGCCAATATCAGGCACGTTTCCGAGGAGGGGCACTTGGTCACGCGTGCGCTGAGATTCGTCCTGCATCAGGCCGCCCAGCACCACGACCTGCCCGTTGGCCACCTGCAACACGGACTCCATCTCGCGAGTTTGCACTTGAGGAACCGGATTGCGAATGCAGTTGCTTTGTTCTCCCGGCGGGTTGCACAGCGTCGGATTCGGATCGTCCACGAACGGCTGCTGCGGGTTCAAGCGCGTGATGGTCGGCCGCACGGTGAGCGAGACGCGCTGGTCGTCCCCGATCTGTGGGGTCACGCCCATTACGACGCCCACCGCAACCGTTTTAGGCGTGGTCGTCACCGTGCTCAACGCCGTCGTTTGAGCCTGCGTGGTCTCGGACTTGATCTCGAAGTAGACGACGTTGTCGACAACCTTGAGCAGGGCAGTCTGATTGTTGAGTGCCATCAGTTTCGGGCTCGACAGAACGCGCGTATTGCCGAACTGCTCGAGCAGCTTGACCGTTAACTGGACCTGACCCTCGCGCTGGTTGTTCTGGTTGTAGAAGAGCGCGAAGAACGGCGCGGTCGACAGGTTGCTGCCAAGTAGAGCCTGGGTGAACGCGATTCCGCCGCTCTGCGAAACGCGCGACCAGTCGATTCCCGTCTGGTAGGCGTTCGAGAGCTGCACTTCGACGATGGTCGCCTCGATCAGCACCTGGCGCTGCATCGAGGTGACGATGCTGTCGATGTGCTGCTGGATCAGCTGATGCTGCTTTTCGGTCGCGTTGACGGTGACGGTGCCCGAAATCGGATTAACGACGACGTCATCGGGCAGGAGCGAGGTGCGCTGCGCACCCCCCGTCGCGGCGATGACCGAGGAGGCCAGGTTTGGGGCGCCCTGCCCCGCGCGGCTCGCGGCTTCCATCTGTCTTGCGCGCAACTCCTGCTCCTGTTTGACGAGCGCGAGGCGCTCTGCTCTCGCCTGCGCGTCGAGGCTTTGCAATCGAGTCGAATTCAGGATGGAACGAATGTTTTCGCGCAGCTGTTCCCAGAAATCGTTGCGTGAAGTGGTGCGCACAATCGTGCTCGAGCCGCTGGTCCCTGCACCCGTTGCTGCTGCTGCCGCCGCCCCGGCAGTACCGCCCGAGGCAATCTCGCCTGTCACGCCGATCGTCGAGGTCGTATCGCGAACCATGTTCACGTAACCGATCCGATACGTCCTGACGTAGGCCACATCAGGCGAAACGATGATCGTGTTGCCTTCCACCCGATAGCGGATGTTTACCTGCTTGGCAACGCGCTCGAGAATCGCCGGCAGCGTCTCGTTGATCGCGTTCAGGTTGACGAGCCCCGTCAGGCCCGGGTGAACATCGATGTTCTGCTTGGTGTCGCGCGCAAGAGCGAGAAGCAGGTCCTTCACCGGCACCTCGTTGACCACCACCGTGTAGGTCTGCGGCTTTACCGCGGGCTTGGGCGGCGGCACGAACGTGCTGACACGCGCCGGAGGAGGAATCGCGCTGTCGGCCTGGGGTTTGGCCTTGGGTTTCTCGATATGGCCGTCGGATTCCGGGATGTAGGGGCGGTACGCTGTACAGCCCGCAACGAGAGCCACCACGACGGCAACGATCAATCGCGGCAAACGGACCGGGAAAACATCGGTCTTCGATGCCACGGTGTCCGATACTGCTGGCTCCGAAGAGCTATACACGCCTTGTGGTTCCGCTGCTGACGCCATCGCGCTGTTTTTCCCCTGATCGAGCCTTCCCTTGTGGTTGCGGGTCAGATGCCCGGCTGGGGTCACGATTTTGCCAGCCGTGCGATTTCCTCCCGAATTCCTCCCACCGTGCGCAGAAACGGCCGATTCACTTTCAGTGATTCCGGCAGTTTATCAAGCGCTTCCTGAGCCGCACGATAACTATTGAAGCTTCCGAACAGAACAGTTAGGAACGGCTTTTGGTTCGCGGTAGTACGATACACAAAAATCTTATTCATTTCAATGAGGTTTCCAAGTTCATTGAGATGAAACCTTAGCAATGTCGCATCATTCGTTCCCAGGAGCTGAATGGTGAACGTTTCTGGCGCTTCTCGCGCCAGCCAGTCACTCGTCGCTGCAATCTTAGACTCAAGAACATCAGTTGAATCAATGACTTTCTGAGGCAGTGTGCTGGCCAAGGCATCGGCCGGTTTCTGTGGGGCGGATGCAACACGGGTCGGGGGGATGGGCCGAGGGGTCTCCAGTTTGGGGCCTGCCTTGGCTTCGGGGGCCGGCCCGGGCGCCGGCTTGGCCTCAGCGACGGCTGGTTTCTCTGGGGCGGGCTTCAGCTTCGTTTGAACATCTGCCGGGCCGGCCGTCACGGTCGGCGCTGCCTTGTGCGCGCCGCGCGGGGGCGCGGGGACAGTTTTCTCCCCGGAAGGCGCCGCTGTGCCGTCGGCGCGGGCACTCGATGCAGGCGCGTCTGGCTTGGCCGAGGGGTTTTGAGAAATGGGCGTCCCGGCCTCCACCCGCGGTTCCGTGGGTTCTTCAAGCCGCGCGATACGACCCTTCGCCTCCGTCGCGATGGGCGCGCCGGTCGTGGCGGCGTTTTCTTGAAGCGCAACGTAAATCCCGACGCCGGCTGCGGCCCCCAACGCGATCAGCGCTATCCCCCAGAACGGTCGAAGACCGGCACGCGCACCCGGCAAGGCGCTGAATTCGCTGTCGCGCACGGCCGCATCCACGTGCTTGCGCTTGACCGTGTGCGTGTTCTCCGAGAACGCCGAGAGCAGAGCCTTGTCCGCGATCAGATTGACGCGCCGCGTGAGCCCCTGGGCGGCGCGGGAAATCGCATTGATCACGGGATCAGAGAACAGCTCCGGCCCGTGATATCCGGCTGCGCGCATCCGGAACATGAGGTACTCCCGGGTCTCGGCGGCTGACAGCGGCGCGAGCCGGAAGCTGTGGGTAATGCGCTCACGCAGCTGCCGGATGTTGGTCTGACGCAGGTTCTCGTCCAGCTCGGGCTGCCCGAAGAGCACGATCTGCAGCAGCTTGTCGTTCTTCGTCTCCAGATTGGAGAGGAGGCGAATTTCCTCCAGGGTCGGCAGCGGCATGCTCTGTGACTCTTCCACGAACGCCACCACGCGCTTCCCCTCGGAGTGCCGCTTGAGCAGATAATCGTGCAGCGCCTGCATTACTTCGAGCCGCGATGCATCGCGTGACACTCCAAGCTGAAGCTCGAACGCGATCGCCTGAAGAATCTCCTCGGGCGATACGCTGGGGTTCGCGATGTAGACGCTCTCGATGTGATCCGGCAGCCGCGCCTGCAGCATGTGGCACAGCATGGTCTTGCCGCTGCCCACCTCGCCCGTCACCTTGATGATGCCCTCGCCCTCTGAGATGGCGTAGATGAGCGCCTCAAGGACGGGGCCGCGATTGCCGCCGTTGAAGAAAAAATCGGTGTTGGGGGTGATCTTGAACGGCGGCTGGTTCAGTCCGAAATGGCTGTAGTACATCGCCGCTTCTCAGGCCGTTACCTTCGGGCTCCCGGCACGTTCCTACTTGGAAGCCGGCCGCGCCGCATTTGCAGCCTCGCCGCCGCTGTCCGCATAGTTCTGCATCCTGCTATATAGGGTGGTGCGATGGATTCCGAGCAGTTTCGCCGCCTGCGTGAGGTTGCCCTGTGTAATCATCAACGCGGCCTCGATGTAGCCGCGCTCCCACTGGCCGATGGTATGGTCCAGGTTGAAACCCTTCTGCAGCTGAAGGTGGCGCTTCGCGGCCTCCAGCACCGCCTTGAAATCCTGGCCGACCGCGAGCCCCGGCAGCTCGATGTCGAGGCTCTCCATGTCGAGCTCCGCCTGGAGCTGCTCGGCGTTGACCTTCTGGCCGCTGTACTTCGTGGTGAGGCGGATCGCGATGTTGCGCAGCTCGCGAACGTTGCCGGGAAAGCTGTAGTCAATCCACAGGTCCAGCGCCCTGGCGTCCAGCTCGAAGGGGTTGACGCGCGCCTGCTTCGCGTAGAAATCGCGGAAATGATCGAGCAGAATGCGCTTGTCCTCACCAAGGTCACGCAGCGGCGGCACGTTGATCGTGAACACGGAGAGCCGGTGGTAGAGATCGGCGCGAAAGCGGGCGGCCCGGATCTCCTGGCGCATGTCGCGGTTGGTCGCCGCCACCACGCGCGCGTTTGAAACCCGGCTCTGCGTTTCGCCCACGCGCTGGTATTCGCCGTTCTCGAGGACCCGCAGCAGTTTCGCCTGCAGCTCGAGAGGGAGCTCGCCGATCTCGTCGAGAAAGAGCGTCGAGTCCTTCGCGTCCTCGAAGTAGCCCGACCGCGACGTGGTGGCGCCGGTAAAGGCGCCCTTTGCATATCCGAAGAGAGTCGGCTCCACGAGCGTGGGCGAAATGGCAGCACAGTTCAGGGCGAGAAACGGACGCGACGCCCGCTGGCTCATGCGATGCAGCGAACTTGCCACGAGCTCCTTGCCGCTGCCGGATTCGCCCTCGATCAGCACCGGAAACGGCGCGTTGGCGAACTGCGCGATCTGCTGCCGCAGCTTCTCGACGAGCAGGCTCTTGCCGAGGAGCCCGCTGTCGGCAGCCGCCCCGAGCTCGGCATCGCTTATCTCGAGCGCGCGTTTCAGCAGCCCCTTGAGGGTCTCCGGCTCGCAAGGCTTTGCCACAAACTCGATCGCGCCCAAGGTGCGCGCGTGGCGAGCATTGGTTTCATCGCTTTGCCCCGACAGCACCACGATCTTGATGCCGGGCGAGTAGGCGATCAACTCGCTCACCAGGCGGAAGCCTTCGTCAGGACGGTGCGGAGTCGGCGGCAGCCCGAGATCGATCAACGCCAGCGGGGGCGGCGTGTCGAGCTGCCTCAGCAGGTTCTTCACCCGGGCGCGAGAGTCGGCGACATAGACGTTAAAGTCCCGCCCCAGCACGAAATTGAGAGTGTCCGTGATCAACGGATCGTCGTCGACGATCAGCAGATCCGGCTTCTCTGACGGAGCTTTCGCCACTGTGTCCCCTCGGTTAAGGCAACGCTATTGTATCGCAAAGGCTTTTTTACAGGCGCGCGGGCGCGCATCAGGAGGATGCGATGCAGGCGAGGAACGCCTGCTCGAGGTCCCCGCCCGCAACACGCCCCGCGAGCTCGGCCGGGCTGCCGGCGTACCTCAGCTTTCCCGCGTGAAGCACCGCCATCCGGTCGCACATTTCGGCAATGTCGGCGAGCGCGTGGGAGGTCAGAAACACCGTGCGCCCTGCCTGCTTGAGCACGCGCAGCGCCTGCTTGAAAAGCGCCCGCGCCTTCGGGTCGAGGCCGCTCGCCGGCTCGTCCAGCACGTAGAGATCCTTGCCGGAGAGGAGACACGCCGCAAGCCCGAGCTTCTGAGTCATCCCCTTCGAATACGTGCGCGCCGCCTTGCCCAGTGCGGCCGGGTCAAGGTCGAGCCCGGCGAACATCTGCTTGACGTGCGGCTCATCGTACGGCTGCCTGTAAAGCCTCATCATGTACTGGAGAAAATCGCGGCCCGTCAGGAAATGCGGCGGGTTGAAGCGCTCCGGAAGGAACGCGAGACTTCTGCGCGCGGCGGTCACCCGGTGCGAAATGCCGAAAATCTCGATCCGGCCCCCGTCGGAGTCGCAGAAGTCCAGCAGGCACTTGATCAACGTCGTCTTGCCCGCCCCGTTCACCCCGACGAGCCCGAAGCACTCGCCGCGCCGCACCTCGAGCGAAACATCGTCCAGGGCGGGGACCTCGCCGAAGCGCTTGCTCACTTGTTCGAAACGCAGCGCGACGTCGCTCATCCAGAATACGCGCAGTCACGTTTCACGTTACGGTATCCCAAAGCCCAGCGGGTCACAACTGGACGCGCGGTCGGCCGCGTTGGCTATAATCCTCGATCATGTCTTCCTTCGATGCCGCACTGCTGCGGCAACTCTCGAACGTTAGCACGCCCTACCGCGACCCGCTCGCACTGATCGAGTGGGGGGCGCTCAGTCTCGACGATGCGTGGCTGCCCGAGCCGGCGCTCTCGCTCCATGGCCTGCCGGAGTACGCCATCCTCTCCGACACGGTCAAGCGGCGCCTGTCGCAGTACGAGTTCATCAACGTGATGCTGTGCGGCCTCTGGCTCGAGGGCCTCTTGCTGCTGCGGCTCGCGCGCCGTCTCAAGCCGGGCCTCGCCCGCAGCGAGCACGAGTATCTACTGCACGAGATGCGCGAGGAAGCGGGCCACAGCCTGATGTTCCTCAAGGCCATCGAATCAAGCGGCCTGCCGCTGCCGGAACGGGCATGGCGTCCGCCGCCGCTCTCGGGCCTGCTCGCGCGCCGCTTGCCTTTGACGGGCGCGTTTTTCTGGCTCGCCGCGGTCATTGCCGAGCATGTGCCCGACCAGTTCAACCGCGTGGTGCGGCAAAGCGCGCAGCACGTGAACACGGCTGTCAGGCAGATCCTTTCCGTTCATATTGTCGACGAGGCGCGGCATATTGCCCTCGCGCGGGAGCGTCTGGAGACGCTTGTCGGCTGCAGCAGCGCCGTGCGACGGGTGGTGCTGGCCCGCGCTGCGCACGCCCTGATTGGCGACCTGGTCAACGTCTGCTACTTTCCGGCGCCGCGCTTCTACGAGTTGGCCGGCCTGACGCCTGGCGACGCCTGGCGCCGCAGGGCTCTCGGAAATCCGGCGCGGCGGGCGTTCATCGCTCAATGTCTCGGCGCGACGCGGCGCATGTTGGGCAGCCTGGGCCTGAACGTCGGGCATTGAATCCTTTCAGAAAAGCGGGGCGCGCGTTCGCCGCGCGCAGCCGCTCGTCGCGCGGCTGAGCGTCGGCCCCCGAGCGGTTGCGGTGGACAAGCTTGCCGCACGGGCCCGTCAGGTTTGACCCAGGACTTCGATGGCACTGCGGCTGCTGCGCCAGTTGAGTTCGAGGGCGGCGCGCCGGCAATTGATGAGGAGCGTGCGCGTCAGTCCGTCGACCCACGCCGGCTCCCCACCCCATCCGAAAAATCGCCACGCAAAACGCGCAAGGGCGGCCGCCGCGGACGGGGACAGGGGAAGCGTCAGTCGGTGCCGGCGCCGAAGCGCGTCGCGAAAGCTGAAGCTGTCCTCGGTGGCGAGATTGAATGCGCCGCGGACATTGCGTTCCAGCGCCGAACACACGGCGCGCGCGACGTCGTCTTCGTGCACGCATTGCAGCAGGGGTTGCGGCTCGGGAAAGCGCACATGGAAGGGCTGGTTGAGAAGCTGGCGCAGAACGGGCTGTGCGTTCGGCCCCAGAATGACGTGGGGACGCAGCCGCACGCACTCCGGAAACTCCAGCTCCAGCAGCCGCTCGAGGTGCGCTTTGTGCTGGGCGTACAGAAATCCCGGCAGTGGCGCAAGGGGCGCGTCCTCGCGTAGGTGCACGCCGCCCCCGTACACCGCCGCGCTCGAAAGGTGGATGAGCCGCAGCGCGCCCGCCCTGCGCGCGGCGTGAAACGCCTTCAGGCTCCCGGTCACGTTGATGTCGAACATCGCCTGCTCCGGCAACCTGCCGCGCAGGACGACGAAGCCCAGGTGGACGAATCCGCCGTGCCCCTGAACCATCGACTCGAGCTCCGGGCTGCGAAAATCCGCGACCGACGCGCGAAACTTCGGATGGTGATAGGCCGGTGGCGCAAGGTCGATACCGGTGACCTGCTCGATGCCCGGCTGCGCGCACAATCGTGGCAGCAGCGCAGCCGCGAGTCGGGAACTCGAGCCGGTTACGAAGACTTTCATTCTCAACCGCGTTTCACGAGACGGCTGCCGGGCGCGAAGCGATCCCGCTCAGCTCGCGAGCGGGCTTGCCGAATCCGGGGCGTTGAACGCCGGATCCTGCCGCAATGCCGGCATGACTTCTCGCGCGAACAGCTCGAGAGACTCGCGCACCACGGTCCCCTCGACCGCGCCCGCTCCGAATGCCAGCAGGAGATGCGTTACGCCGCTGGCAGCATACTTGCGCAGCCTGTCGCGGCACTCGGCCGGATCACCCACGATGGCGAGGCCGAAAGTCTCGAGCAGGCCGAGATCCACCCCGAGCTTCATCAGCGCGCGGAACTGTCCCAGCTCGTGCAGCTGCTCGTAGCTCGGGTAGCTGCGCTCGAGCACGGGTAGCGTCGCCGCAAAGAGCTCCCCGTAGAACCATCGGAAGGCGTCAGCGGCGAGCCGGTGCGCGCGGCGGCGATCACGCAGGCACAGCACGCCGAGCGTCATGCCGATTCGCGGCGCCTCGGAACCATTCCAGGCAGCGACGTAGCGCCCGATATCGTGCTTCACCATGAACCACGGCTTGAACGGTCCGGCGAGGATTCCGAGCCCATGCGTTGCGGCCCACCCGTAGGTGTCAGGGCTGACAGCGGCAGCCCACAAAGGCGGATGGGGGCGCTGGAGCACGTGAGGAACGATGTCGAGGGCATCGAGCTGGTAGAACCGGCCGTGAAAGGTCACCGGCCGGCGCGCAAAGCTTTCACGGAGAATCGCGAGCCCCTCGTCGCAAAGCGCCCGGCTGGCGGCCATGTCGGCGCCGAACGCGGCGTACTCCTGAGGCGAAAAACCGCGTCCGATGCCTACCTCGAGGCGCCCGCCGCTGAGGACGTCGAGGGTGGCGAGGCGCTCGGCGACGTGCACCGGATGGTGCAGCGGCAAGGGCACGATGGCGTGGCCAAGCCGGATCGCGCGCGTGCGGGCCGCGGCCGCCGCGAGGACGAGTTCGGGCTTGGAGCAATGGGAGTAGCCGCGCAGGAAATGATGCTCGACGAGCCAGGCGCAACCGTAACCCAGGCGGTCGGCAAGCTCGACCTGCGCCAGCGTTTCCGCGTAGACCTCGGCTTCGCCCAGGCCCAACTGAGGGGGATTGGAAAGCTCGAAGAAGAGGTCGAAGCGCATGCCGGCGATGGCCGCGGGAGGTCGCGATATGATGCCAGCCGGTTGCGCAAACTCCAACGGACGCACGCCACGGTAGCACGCGCGCTCGCCGCGCTGTTCGGCTGCGGTGTTGTGGTTTAGAATTGGCCGCCTCCAGCCGCGCCCGTCACGATGGAAAACCTGGTTGAAATCAAGGACGTCAATTTCTCGTACGACGTTCGTCCCGTTCTCAAGCGCATCAACATGACCGTGCCGCGCGGCAAGGTCGTGTGCATCATGGGATTGAGCGGTTGTGGCAAGACAACGCTGCTGCGGCTCATCGGCGGGGCGTTGCGGCCTACGAGCGGCGAAGTGCGCGTCGCCGGAACGCTGATGAACGACCTCGACCAGGACGGCCTCTATGAGATGCGGCGCAAGATGGGCATGCTCTTCCAGTTCGGCGCGCTGTTTACCGACCTTTCGGTGTTCGACAATGTCGCATTCCAGATGCGCGAGCACACGGACCTGCCGGAGGACATGATCCACGACCTCGTGATGATGAAGCTTAGCGCGGTCGGGCTTCGCGGCGCCCAGCACATGATGCCGGCGGAGCTTTCCGGGGGAATGGCGCGCCGCGTCGCGCTGGCCCGGGTCCTTGCTCTCGATCCGATGCTCATCATGTACGACGAGCCCTTCACCGGGCTCGATCCGATCTCGATGGGCGTGATCAGCGAGTTGATCCGCCAGTTGAATGCCGCGTTGGGCGCGACTTCCATCATCGTCACCCACGACGTGCAGGAGACGCTGAAGATCGTCGATTACGTCTATTTCATGTCGGACGGGGCGGTCGTGACCGCCGGAACGCCGGACGAAATCCGCAACTCGACTGCGCCTTTCGTGCACCAGTTCGTGTGGGGTGAAATGGACGGGCCGCTGCCCTTCCATTACCCCGGCTCGGCGTATGCGGCCGATCTCGGCCTGGGAGATGCGCGTGCCTGAACGGCTCGTGAGCGGCCTGCGCGGGATTGGCCATCGGGTCGTGGACGGAATCTGGCGGCTGGGCTATGCGAGCCGCTTCTTTCTGCTCACGCTGCTGCGCTCGACGACAGCTTTTCGCCGCTTCGGTCTCACGGTGCGCGAAATCTACTTCACCGGCGTGCTCTCGCTCATCATCATCATCGTGTCCGGCCTGTTCGTGGGCATGGTGCTGGGCCTGCAGGGCTATGAAACGCTTCAGAAGTACGGTTCTTCGGAGGCTGTCGGCACGCTCGTCGCACTGTCGCTCACCCGCGAGCTTGGCCCGGTGGTGGCGGCGCTGCTGTTTGCGAGCCGCGCAGGGTCCGCGATGACCGCCGAAATCGGGCTCATGAAGGCGACCGAGCAGATTTCCGCGATGGAGATGATGGCGGTGGACCCGATCGCGCGCGTCATCGGGCCGCGTTTCTGGGGCGGGGTCATATCGATGCCGCTGCTCGCCGCGATGTTCAGCGCGGTGGGGGTGTTCGGAGGCTATCTGATCACGGTGGTGGTGATAGGGGTCGACGCCGGCGCGTTCTGGTCGCAGATGCAGAGCGCCGTCGACTTCAGGCAGGATATCGTGAACGGCGTGATCAAGAGCGTGGTCTTCGGCATCGCGGTCACGGCGATCGCGCTGTTCGAGGGTTATGATGCACCGCCGACGGCGGAGGGCGTCTCCGGCGCGACCACGCGCACCGTGGTGACCTCGTCTCTCGCCATCCTGGGGCTGGATTTTGTGCTGACGGCATTCATGTTTACGGGGATTTGAGCCTATGCAAAGAACGATTCTTGATTTATGGGTCGGGATCTTCGTGGTCGCGGGCATCGTCGCGTTACTGGTGCTCGCGCTGAAGGTGGGAAACGCCAGCGCCACGTTCAACGTGGGCGAGACCTATCGCGTGTACGCGGAGTTCGACAACATCGGCGGGCTGAAAGTGCGCGCACCGGTCAAGAGCGCGGGCGTCGTCGTCGGGCGGGTCGACGAGATCCAGTTCGAGACGCAGCGCTACGTTGCCCGCGTGGCGATGAAGGTCGACCGCCGCTACCAGTTCCCCAAGGACACGTCGGTATCGATACTGACGTCCGGCCTGCTCGGCGAGCAGTACATCGGGCTGGAGGCGGGGGGCGACAGCGCGATGCTCAAGGACGGCGATGTCGCGAGGATCACCCAATCCGCGGTAGTCCTGGAGAAACTGATCGGGCAGTTCCTGTACAACAAGGCCGCCGAAGGGGGCACGAAATAGGGGCGCCCTGCACACGGCCGTAATGATGATGGATAACCTGGACACGCAGCGAGTGAAGCAATGACGAGAATTCTGACGTATTCGGTGCTGGCCTTTCTTTCAGGGCTCGGCCAGCCGCTCTTTGCGCAAGGCATCGTGGCGCCGGACGTGCTGGCCAAGAGCGTGACGGACGAGGTGATCGCAATCCTGCGCGCGGACCGGGACGCCTATACGGGAAATCCGGCGAAAGTGATGGAGCTGATCGAGAGCAAGGTGCTGCCCCACTTCAACTTCATGCGCATGACGCGCCTGGCGGTGGGCAAGAACTGGCGGCAGGCGAGCGGGCAGCAGAAAGATGCCCTCACGGGACACTTCCGGACCTTGCTGGTGCGCACGTACGCGACCGCGTTCACCGCGTATCGCGACCAGACGATTTCGTACCGGCCCTTGCGGATGCGCCCCGAGGACGACGACGTTGTGGTCCGGTCGCAGATCGTTCAGCTGAACGGCCCTCCCGTCGCGGTCGATTACAACATGGAGAAGACCGTGAGCGGCTGGAAGGTTTACGATGTCGCAATCGAGGGAGTCAGCCTGGTGCAGAACTATCGCAGCACGTTCAGCAGCGAGGTGCAGCGCGGCGGGATCGACGGGCTCATCAGCGCCCTCGAGAGCAAGAACCGCCAGCTCGCGCAGAAGACCCAGGGTGCCGCGCAATGATCGAATGCCGCGAGGGCCGCTGCACAGTGCGCGGGCCGATCAACGTGTCCAACGTCGTGGCGCTGCTCGCCGAAGGCAAGGATCGGTTTACGGCGCCCGCTGTGAGCGTCGATCTGGCGGGTGTCACCGAGGTCGACTCGACCGCCGTCAGCCTTCTGCTGGAATGGCGGCGGGAAGCGGGGCGCCACGGGCGCCGCATCGAGTACCTGAACCTGCCGGCGAACCTGACGAGCCTCGCGAAGCTCTACGGCGTCACCGAGTTGCTGAGCGGGCGCTGAGCCCGGGCCCGGACACGACGCGCGGTCCCAGGAGCACGGCACACGTAACCACACGGAAGCACGCGGAAATTGCTCAATCCCGATCAGATCAAGGGCTGGATTGCCGAAAGCCTTGCCTGCGAGCACCTGCAGGTTGAAGGCGACGGGCATCATTTCGAGGCGGTGATCGTCAGTCCCGCCTTCCGGGGAAAATCGCGGGTGCAGCAGCATCAGCTCGTGTACGCCGCGCTGGGCGAGCGCATGCGTGCCGAGATACACGCGCTCTCGATGAAGACCTACACCCCTGAGGACTGGCGGCAGGAAGGCCGTGGATAAGCTTGTCATCGAAGGCGGCGTTCCACTGAGCGGCGAAGTGCGGGTGTCCGGGGCGAAGAACGCGACGCTCCCGATCCTGTGCGCGTCGCTGCTCACGACGGAGCCGCTCGTCGTCGCGAATGTCCCGCATCTTCGCGACGTGACGACCATGCTGACGCTCCTGGGCCAGCTCGGCGTGACGATCTCGGTTGACGAGCGGCTGGGCGTCGAGCTGAGCGCGACGCGGATCACGGCGCCGGTCGCTCCGTACGAGCTTGTTCGCACCATGCGCGCATCGGTGCTCGTACTCGGGGCCCTCACGGCGCGCTGCGGCGAGGCGCGCGTATCGCTCCCGGGCGGCTGCGCGATCGGACTGAGGCCCGTCGACCAGCACATCAAGGGCCTTCAGGCGATGGGCGCCGATATCGCCATCGAGCACGGTTACATCGTGGCGCGCGCGAAGCGCCTGAGGGGCGCTCGCATCTGCCTCGACCTTGTCACCGTCACGGGCACCGAGAACCTGATGATGGCGGCCGCGCTCGCGTCCGGTACGACCGTCATCGAGAACGCGGCGCACGAGCCCGAGGTCGTCGATCTCGCCGGCTGCCTCAACGCGATGGGCGCGAGAATCCGGGGTGCCGGCAGCGACGTCGTGACGATCGAGGGCGTGGAGCGCCTGCACGGAACGCGCTATCAGGTCATGCCGGATCGCATCGAGACCGGCACCTTCCTGGTGGCTGCCGCGGCGACGGGCGGGCGGGTCACCCTCAGGGACGCGCGTCCGGACATCCTCGACGCGGTGCTCGACAAGCTGCGCGAGGCCGGAGCCCACGTCAGCACCGGCCCCGACTGGGTCTCGGCCGGGGCCAACGGCGCGCTCAACGCGGTCAATGTGCGCACGGCGCCGTATCCGGCGTTCCCGACTGACATGCAGGCACAGTTTCTGGCGCTGAACAGCGTCGCACAGGGCACTGCGCGCGTCACGGAGACGATTTTCGAGAACCGTTTCATGCACGTCCAGGAACTGAAGCGGCTCGGTGCCGACATCGAGGTGGAGGGCAACACCGCGGTCGTCAAGGGCGTTGCCGGGCTCGACGGCGCCAGCGTGATGGCAACCGATCTTCGCGCCTCCGCGAGCCTCGTCCTTGGCGGGCTCATCGCAAAAGGCAAGACAACGGTGGATCGCGTCTACCATCTCGATCGCGGCTACGAGGGCATCGAGGAAAAACTCTCCCGGCTCGGTGCACGCATTCGCCGCGCACGCTGACATGACGACGATCCGGCGCCTCGCGAGCGCGCAGCCCGACTTCGATGCCCGTCTGCGTGAGCTCGTTCGTTTCGAGTCGGCGCAGGATGCTGCCGTGGAGAGCGCGGTGGCGGAAATCATCGCCGACGTAAAGGCGCGCGGCGACGCTGCGCTCATCGACCACACGCGTCGCCTCGACCGGCTGGAGGCGACGTCGATCGCGGCGCTCGAGGTCACGGCCGCGGAGGCGCGTGCTGCGCTCGAGCGCATTCCTGCCAGCACGCGGCGCGCGCTCGAAACGGCCGCTGCACGCGTGCGCGTCTACCACGAGAAGCAGCTTGTCGCCTCGTGGAGCTACCGCGATGCGGACGGCACGGAGCTTGGACAACGCGTCACCGCGCTCGATCGCGTGGGAATCTATGTGCCGGGCGGCAAGGCGGCATATCCATCAACGGTCATCATGAACGCGCTGCCGGCGCGGGTGGCAGGCGTCGCCGAGATCATCATGGTGGTGCCGGCGCCCGGCGGAGAGCGGAGCGACCTCGTGCTCGCCGCCGCATCCCTCTGCGGGGTCGCGAGGATATTCACGATCGGCGGTGCGCAGGCCATCGCAGCGCTCGCCTACGGCACGGAAACCGTCCCCGCCGTCGACAAGATCGTCGGGCCCGGCAATGCGTACGTGGCGGCCGCGAAGCGGCGGGTTTTCGGGGTCGTGGGCATCGATCTCATCGCCGGCCCCTCGGAGGTCGTGGTCGTGTGCGACGGAAGTGCGGACCCCGACTGGGTCGCGATGGATCTCTTTGCCCAGGCGGAGCACGACGAGCTCGCCCAGTCGATTCTCATCACGCCGGATTCGCAGTTTCTCGAAGCGGTTGCTGCGAGCATCGAGCGGCAGCTCGCGAGCATGCCGCGGCGCGACGTGATCGCCGCGGCGCTGCGCAACCGCGGCGCGCTGATCGCGGTGCGCGACCTCGGCGAGGCCTGCGATGTGGTCAACCGCATCGCGCCCGAGCACCTGGAGCTCGCGGTCAGGGACCCGGACGCGCTGCTCCCGTCGATCCGGCACGCGGGCGCAATCTTCCTGGGGCCTTACAGCTCGGAGGCGCTGGGCGACTATTGCGCCGGCCCGAACCACGTGCTGCCCACCTCGCGCACTGCGCGCTTTTCATCGCCGCTCGGGGTCTACGATTTCCAGAAGCGGTCGAGCGTCATTCGTATTTCCAGGGAAGCCGCGCGGGAGCTCGGCGCCATCGCAGCAGAGCTTGCCCGTGGTGAGGGGCTGACGGCGCACGCCATGTCGGCCGAATATCGCATGAAAGCTGAAAAAGCTTAGACACGAAGGACACAAAGGACACAAAGGACACAAAGGGAACGGCGACACCCGTTCGCGGTCGGTACAGGAAATCCTTCGTGTCCCTGGTGTCCTTTGTGTCTGTGCTTTGAAGCATGGCGAAAACACCTGAAGAGATCATTCGAGACGACATCCGCGCGCTGAGGGCGTACCGCGTTCCCGACAGCTCCGGGATGGTGAAGCTCGACGCGATGGAGAATCCGTACGAGCTGCCGCCCGAGCTTCGCGCCCGGCTCGCGACGCTCATCGAGAGCGCGTCGCTCAACCGCTATCCCGATCCCGGCGCACG
>Ga0256865_1000263_pt1 | contig 18535 bp, 16 predicted proteins | sample RVTome_14_FD_187337 | JGI IMG/M metagenome (GOLD analysis project Ga0256865, IMG submission 187337) | Soil microbial communities from uranium-contaminated site in the Upper Colorado River Basin, Wyoming, United States - RVT145D125 HiSeq ... | reverse complement strand
TGATGATGCAAACGCCCCGCTGCAGACGTTCGCGCCCCTGATCGAGCAGTTCGCGCAGGGCGCGCGCGCCCGACGCGCGATCGATCGCGATCGGCGAGAGCATCGCCAGCCCCCAGCCGAAGAATGGAATCCAGAGGAGCTCCCGCTTCACGACCCACGTCTGGCGCGGGAGGATCGCCTGGAAGGCGAGCGTCTCCCACGCCGACTGGTGCTTCGCGAGGACGATGAACGGCGGAGCGGGGATGTGCTCGGCGCCGAGCACGCGATAGCGGATGCCGCAGATTTCCCCCGCGCCCCGTACGATCAGGCGCGACCAGGTGGTGATGACGCGGTAGCGGACGGCCGGCGGCAGCGGAAACGTGAAAATCGCAAGCAGGGCAAACGGGGGCGTAACGAGGATCTGGAAGAGCGCGAAGAGCGTGGAGCGGAAGAGGACGCTCATTGCGCCAGGGACTTCACGGCCTCGCCGAGATCCGCGTAGACCAGGGTGCCCGGCGGCAGCCGCTCCTCCTGGGTCTTTTTTCCCTTGCCCGTGAGCACAAGAATGGGTTGGGCCTCCACGGCCGAGGCGGCCTCGAGATCGCGCAGGGCGTCTCCGATGCAGGGCACGCCTTTCAGGCTCACGTTGAAGCGCCGTCCGATTTCCTCGAGCAGCCCCGGTCTGGGCTTGCGGCAGTGGCAGTTGGCCTCCTGCGTGTGCGGGCAGTAGAAGACGGCGTCGATGCGCCCGCCCGCCTGGCCGACTGCACGGTGCAGCTTGTCATGAATGGCATTGAGCGTCGCCATCTCGAAGAGCCCCCGCCCGACCCCGGACTGGTTTGTCGCCACCACCACGTGAAAGCCCGCTTGCGTGAGCTTTGCGATCGCCTCCAGGCTGCCGGGGATGGGCCTCCATTCGGCCGGGCTCCTGATGTAGGCGTCGCTGTCGTAGTTGATGACGCCGTCGCGGTCGAGGATGACTAGCTTCATGGTAAGGGGTGAGCCGTAAGCGGTGAGCAGTTGTGACGGTAAGCGGTGAGCAGTAAGCGGTGAGCAGTTGTGACGGTAAGCGGTGAGCCGTTGTGAACCAGATGGAGGCGCATGGGCGTTTTTACCGTTTACTGCTTACCGCTCACCGTTCACGGATGTCAAGCGGCAAGTTTCGAGATATCCGCAATGCGGTTCATCTGCTGCCGCAGGTCGGCGAGCAGCGCGAGGCGGTTCTGGCGCAGCTCGCGGTCGTCCACCATGACCATGACGGAATCGAAGAACTCGTCGACCGGGCGCTTGAGCGCGGCGAAGGTGCTGAGATACCCGGTGTAATCGCCGCGCTCGTAGAGCCCCCTCGCGTTGTCGGCCGTGGTCTTGAGCTCGGTGAAGAGCGCGAGCTCCGCCGGCTCCTTCAGCTTTCCGGCATCAGCATTGGCGAAAGACTCTCCTTTTGCCTGCGCTTGCTTGAGAAGGTTGGCCACGCGCTTGTTCGCCGCGGCAAGGCTTTCCGCCTCGGGGAGCCTGGCAAAGGCGCGGACTGCTTCGAGTTGCCTCGGAATGAGGCTCGCCGCGGCTCGGCTGTTGGCACTGAGAACGGCCTCCACCTCGTTCGCGGAATAACCGCGCTCGAGGAAATAGCCACGCATGCGCTCGATGAAAAACTCGTGAAGCTCCGCCGGGGCTTTGGCCTTGAAAGGCTCGAAGGCGGCGCTCGCGAGCTCATCGAGCGACAGCGGAAGCTGGTTCTCAACGATGATCCTGATGACTCCGAGCGCCGCGCGGCGAAGCGCGAACGGATCCCGATCTCCGGTCGGCTGCTCCCCTATGCTGAAGAGCCCGGCAAGCGCATCGAGCTTGTCGGCCAGTGCGACCGCCATGCTGACGGCGCCTTCCGGCAGGCCGTCGCCCGCAAATCGCGGCCGGTAATGCGCGCTGATCGCATCTGCGACTTCGGGAGGCTCGCCGTCGTGGCGCGCGTAATAGCCGCCCATGATCCCCTGTAGCTCGGGAAACTCGCCGACCATTTCGGTCAGGAGGTCGGCCTTCGCGAGCCACGCGGCGCGCCCGGCAAGGAGCGGGTCGGCGCCGATTTCCCCGGCCACGTGGCGCGCCAGCAACTGGATCCGCTCGACTCGTTCGAGCTGCGTGCCGAGCTTGTTGTGATAGACGACGCTGCCGAGCCGCGGCACGCGCGTTTCGAGCCGCACCTTGCGGTCCTGCTCAAAGAAGAACCTGGCGTCGGCGAGCCGTGCGCGCAGGACGCGCTCGTTGCCGTGCACGATCTCTCTCGCGTCCTTTGTCGCAATGTTTGATACGAACAGAAAGCGCGGCAAGAGCCGTCCGGTTGCCCCGTCGGCCAGAGGAACATATTTCTGGTGCTGCTGCATCGACAGGACCAGGCATTCGCGCGGCAAATCCAGGTACCGCGGGTCGAATTCGCCGGCCAGGACCACGGGGGACTCCACGAGCGAGGTCACCTCGTCGAGAAGCTCGTCTCCGGCAATCACCGCGGCGCCCTTGCCGGCGGCCCTGGTGAGCCCCGCAACGATGTCCGCGCGGCGCGCAGCGAATCGCGCCGTAACCCGGCCCTTGTCGCGCAGGAGCGCCTCGTATTCGTCGGCGCGCCGGATGATGATCTCCCCCGGCGCGAGGAAGCGGTGGCCGAAGGTGCGGTTCGAGCTGGCGGCGCCGAGGACATGGCCTTCGACCACGCGGGAGCCGTGCAGCATGATCAATCCGTGCACCGGCCGCACGAAGGCGGTCTCGCCCGCGCCCCAGCGCATCATCCTGGGCACCGGAAGCTTCCCGAGCGCGGCTTCGACCTTGCTTCCCAGGGTGGCATCGAGATACCCGCCGCTTGCAGTGCCCTCGTAGAAGAAGAATTCTCCCTTGGGCGTCTCGCGCCGCTTGAGCGTCGCCACGTCAACGCCATGCTTGCGGGCAAATCCCAGGAGCGCCTGCGTGGGATTTCCGGCCGCATCCAGGCCGACCCTCACGCTCGGTCCGGACGCCTCGACAGGCTTGTCCGGCGCGCGCTCGCGAACGTGCGTGATCAGTACGGCGAGACGGCGCGGCGTCGCGAACGCATGCGCGGCACTGCCGGCACCCAGGAAATCGTCCTTTCCGAGGTTCTCCGCAAGCGCGGCGGCGAAGCTTTCGCTTAAACGCCTTAGCGCCTTCGGCGGAAGCTCCTCGGTGAGGAGTTCCACGAGCAGGCTTGCGGAGGCAGGCTTCGCGCTTTTTCCCCGGGCCACGTTCAGCTCCGCGACCGTTTCTTTGTGCAAGAGGGCTTGAGCAGCGGAAAGCCGAGCTGCTCGCGGGATTCGAAGTAGGCCTGGGCCACCTGTCTCGCGAGATTGCGCACGCGCGCGATATAGGCGGCGCGCTCCGTCACCGAGATCGCGCCGCGCGCATCGAGGAGATTGAACGCGTGCGAGCAGCGCAGCACCATCTCGTAGGCGGGCAGCGCGCACTGCGCCTCCATCAGCCGCTTCGCCTCGGATTCAAACTGCGCGAAGTGCTGGAACAGCATCTCGGTGTTGGCGAGCTCGAAGTTGTAGCGCGACTGCTCGACCTCGTTCTGGTGGTAGACGTTGCCGTAGGTGATGCCGTCGACCCAGACGAGGTCGAAGACGCTCTCCTTGCCCTGGAGGTACATGGCGAGGCGCTCGAGCCCGTAGGTGAGCTCGCCCAGCACCGGCTTGCAGTCGAGCCCCCCGACCTGCTGGAAGTAGGTGAACTGCGTGACCTCCATGCCGTTCAGCCACACCTCCCATCCGAGGCCCCACGCGCCGAGCGTGGGCGATTCCCAGTCATCCTCTACAAAGCGGATGTCGTTCTTGCGCGGGTCGATGCCGAGCGAGCGCAGCGATCCAAGATAGAGCTCCTGGAGCTCGTCCGGCGAAGGCTTCAACACGACCTGGTACTGGTAGTAGTGCTGCAGCCGGTTCGGATTGTCCCCGTAGCGTCCGTCCTTGGGGCGGCGCGAAGGCTGCACGTAAGCCGCATTCCATGGCTCCGGACCGATTGCGCGCAGGAACGTCGCGGTGTGGAAGGTCCCGGCCCCCATTTCCATGTCATAGGGCTGCAGCAGCACGCAACCGTGCTGGTCCCAGTACTGATTGAGCTTGAGGATGATTTGCTGAAACGTGAGCATCGCGCGCCGTGGGAGCGTTCAAGCCCCGAATCTTACAGCCTTCCGTTCCCTTCAGAAACGCCGGGCGCCGGGCTCCGGCGGATTGGCTCAAGGCTGCGGCATCAGCTGCCGCCGGCTTTTTTTCTGCCAAGCATTGCGGCCACTGACGCCATGACGACGCAAAGGATCAGCACCGGATAATTGCCCCACCGCACGTACGGCGTCGACCCCGTGTAGCCTTGCACGGCGCGGCTGACGGTAGCGGTGGTGAATTCGGGCGCGCTTGCCACGACCTCGCCGCGCGGATCGATGATCGCCGTGACGCCGGTGTTGGTGGCCCGCAGCATCGGCCGTCCGGCCTCCAGCGCGCGCGCCTGCGATATCTGCAGATGCTGCTGTGGCGCGATCGACCGCCCGAACCACGCGACATTGCTGACGTTCGCGAGTAACGTCGCCTCGGGGAGCTGCCGGATGATCTCCTCGCCGAAGGCGTCCTCATAGCAGATGTTGACCGCGACGCGCTGGCCGGCGACTTCGAGAGGGCGTTGATCCGGGCTGCCCCGGCCGAAATCCTGCAGCGGGATGGCGAGCACGTTCACGATCCAGGCGAGCACCGGCCGCAACGGTATGAACTCTCCGAACGGCACCAGGTGGGATTTGCGGTAACGCTGTGTCGCGGCAGTGCCCAGGGAGACGACGCTGTTGTAATAGCTGCCGGTGCGCGGGCCTTCAACGATACCGACGAGAACGTCGCCGCCATTGCGGCGTGCGTGCGCGGCGAGCTCCTCGAGGTACTGCGGCGGCACCTGGTCCAGGAAGAGCGGCAGCGCGGTCTCCGGAAGAACGATGAGCCGGCTCTCGGAGCGGAACACCATGCTGCGGTAGCGCTCCAGCGTAGGCGCGACGCGATCGGCCCGCCACTTGAGGTCCTGGGCGACGTTGCCCTGGATCAGGCTGACCGAGACGGGCTCCCCGATCGCCTCGGTCCAGCTCACCTGCTTCAACGCCCATCCGCTTGCCCAAATGGCGAGAATGATGAATGATGAATGATGAATGATGAATGAGAGCGCCTGGCGCAAAGGGTTTTTTCCATCCGCCATTTGCCATTTGCCATCCGTCATCCGGATCTGCTCCCAGAGCACGGCGAGGAGTCCCGCGCTGGCGGCCGTCGCGAGGGTGACGCCGTAGATGCCGAGAACGGGTGCGAAGCCGGCGATAGGGCTCGAGGGAATCTGCGAGTATCCCGTCGCAAGCCATGGAAAGCCCGTGAAGATCCAGCTGCGGACCCACTCCGCGAGCGTCCAGAGCGCCGGCGAAAGAATGCCGAGCGAGATCACCGGGCGCGCCTTAAGGCGGGCGCTGGCGTAGCCCGCCGCGGCGGGAAGCAAGGCCAGGATCGCGCAAAAGATGAGCGTTGCCAGCGCGGCGAGCGGCGCAGGCATGGCGCCGAAGTCGTGCAGGCTGACGTAGACCCACGAGGTGCCGAAGAGGAAGAGCCCCAGTCCGAAGGAAAACCCACGCATCGCGGCACCGATGGCCGATCGCGCGCGGAGCCACAGGCTGAACAGCACGGCGAGGGTCAGAACCGGGAGCAGGAAAAGGCGCAGCGGCGCGAAGCCGGCGACGGTAACGGCGCCGAGGGCGAATGCAACGATGAGCGATGAGCGATGAGCGATGAGCGAAGGACGGCTCAACCGCCGCGAGCGCGCTTCTGCTGCGTCACTCATGGCTGCGGGTTTGCCGGCTACGATTTGTCGGCTTTGGCGACCTGAAGCAGATGGACCCGTCGACTGTCCGCGCGCAGGATCTTGAACACGAGGTCGTCGACGCGGACCTGCTCTCCGCGCTTGGGCACGCGCCCGAAGCGCGAGAGCACCAGCCCGCCGATGGTGTCGAATTCCTGGTCGCTGTAGCTCGTTCCGAAGGCGGCGTTGAAATCCGCGATCTCGGTGAGGGCCTTCACGCGGTACTGACCGCCCCTGTCCTGGACGATGTTGTCCTCGACGTCGTCGAAGTCGTACTCGTCCTCGATATCGCCCACGATCTGCTCGATCACGTCCTCGATCGTGATGAGCCCGGCGACGCCGCCGTACTCGTCGACGACGATCGCCATGTGATTGCGATTCCTGCGAAAGTCCTTGAGCAGCACGTTGAGCGGTTTTGCTTCAGGGATGAACACGGCGGGCCGCAGCATCTCGCGCACGTCGAACTCCTCCTCCCCCGCGTAGTAGCGAAGCAGGTCCTTGGCGAGCAGGATCCCGATCACGTTGTCCTTGCTCTCCCCGATGACCGGGAAGCGCGAGTGGCCCGTCTGGATCACCGTTGGAATGAACTGATCCGGCGACTCCTTGATGTCTATGACGTCCATCTGGGAGCGCGGCACCATGATGTCGCGCGCCTGCATCTCCGAGACCTGCAGCACGCCCTCGATCATGGAGAGCGCATCGGCATCGACCAGGTTGCGCTCGTAGCACGAGCGCAGCACCGAGACGAGCTCGTCGCGGTCCTCGGGTTGCCGTGCGAGCCAGGTGCCGAGGCGATCGAGGAGAGAAGGTTTAGGTCGGTCGTCGGCCATAAGGATCCGGGTAGCCCAGGGCGGTGACGATGCGCGCTTCCCGGCGCTCCATCCGGTGCGCCTGCCGATCGGTCGCGTGATCGTAGCCCTGGAGATGGAGAACCCCGTGCACCACGAGGTGCGCATAGTGCGCGCTGTGTTCCTTGCCCTGCGCCCGCGCCTCGCGGGCGATGACGGGCGCGCACAGGGCGATGTCGCCCTCGAGCCGGGGTGCGCGCGCGAGCGTGAAGGCGAGCACGTTGGTCGGGCCGTCCCCGCCGCGAAAGCGGCGGTTGAGCGCGCGGCCCTCGCGGGTGCCGACGATACGCAGCGTGATTCGCGCGTCGCGTTCGAGCGCCGCGCGCGCCCAGCGCCGGAATTGCGCCCGGGTCGGCAAACGGGCTGTCTTGACCGCGTATTGCACGGTAAGCCCGAGTCTAGGTCCCTTGCTTGCGCCGTTTCGGCGAGTGCTGCTCGTAGGCATTGACGATACGCTGCACCAGCGGGTGACGCACGACATCCTCGGAATTGAAATGGCTGAAGGCGATCCCGCGCACGTCCTTCAGCACCGCCTGCGCCTCGATCAACCCGCTTTTCTGCCCGCGCGCGAGGTCGATCTGCGTAACATCTCCGTTGACCACCGCCTTGCTGCCGAAGCCGATCCGGGTGAGGAACATCTTCATCTGCTCGGGCGTCGTGTTCTGTGCCTCGTCGAGTATCACGAAGGCGTGGTTGAGCGTGCGCCCGCGCATGAACGCGAGGGGCGCGATCTCGATCGCCCCGCGGTCGAACATTTTCGCGACCTTGTCGAAACCCATCAGGTCGTAGAGCGAATCATAGAGCGGCCGCAGGTAGGGATCGACCTTGGCCGCCATGTCGCCGGGGAGGAAGCCCAGTCGCTCGCCGGCTTCCACGGCGGGCCGCACGAGGATGATGCGCTTGACCGCATCGCGCTCCAGCGCATCGACCGCGCAGGCCACGGCCAGATAGGTCTTGCCGGTGCCGGCCGGCCCGATGCTGAAGGTGAGATCGTGAGCCAGGATGTTCTTCAGGTATTGCACCTGGCGCGGCGTGCGCCCGTGGAGATCGTGACGCCGCGTAATGAGCGAGGGGCTCTCCTCGAGGGCCTTTGCCTCGCGCGGGCTGGCGGCCTCGATAAGACCGAGCTGCACGTCCTCGAGCGTCAGGCTCGCCTTGGCGCGGGAATAGAAGTTCTGCAGCACCTGCGCCGCAATCCTCGTCTGGTCGGGACTTCCGCTCAACGCGAAGCGCTCGCCGCGCCGGGCAATGCTGACGTCGAGCGCCGTTTCGATCTGACGCAGGTTTTCGTCGAGCGCCCCGCAGAGGTTCGCAAGGCGCTGATTGTCGACCGGCGCGAATACGATCTCGACGGGCTTCAATGGGGTGCGGGCTCGAGCGCGCCGCGAAGAGAGTGGGGCAATGCGCCGGTGATGACGACGTTCGCGAACCGTCCCTTGAGCGCGCGCGGCCCCGGGAAATTGACGACGCGGTTGTTGGACGTGCGTCCCGAGAGCTCGGTCGCGTCCTTCTTCGCGTTGCCTTCGACGAGCACGCGCTGGCGCGTGCCGACCATGCGCTCGCTGATCGCCCGTGCCTGGGCATCGACGCTCGCCTGCAGCAATTGCAGGCGCTCGAGCTTCACCTCGTGCGGCGTGTCATCGGGCAGCGCGGCCGCGGGCGTCCCCGGGCGGCGGCTGTAGACGAAGCTGAAGCTGGCATCAAAGCCGACCTCGTCGATCAAGCGCAGGGTCGCGTCGAAGTCGGCCGCTGTCTCGCCGGGAAAGCCGACGATGAAATCCGAGGAAATCGAGAGGTCCGGGCACGCGGTGCGCAGCCGGCGCACGAGCGACTTGTACTCGAGCACCGTGTAGCCGCGCTTCATGGCCGCCAGCACGCGATCGGAGCCGGACTGCACCGGCAAATGAACGTGCCGGGCGAGCTGCGCGATGCGCGCGTGCGCGTCCGCGAGGCGCTGCGTGAACTCCCTCGGGTGGGATGTCGTGTAGCGGATTCTCTCGATGCCGGGGATTTCCGCGATGTACTCGAGCAGCGCTGCAAGATCGGCCTCGTCGCCTTCGGGCATCCGGCCGCGGTAAGCGTTGACGTTCTGCCCCAGCAGCGTTACTTCCTTCACGCCCTGGAATGCGAGCTCCGCAATCTCGGTCAGCACGTCCTCGAACGGGCGGGAGACCTCTTCGCCGCGCGTGTAGGGCACGACGCAGAAGGTGCAGTACTTGCTGCACCCTTCCATCACCGACACGAACGCGCTCGCACCTTCCGTGCGGGCCGGCGGCAGGTGGTCGAACTTCTCGATCTCCGGGAAAGACACGTCGACCTGCGGCGCGCCGGTCGCGCGCCGCGCGTCGATCATGTCGGGCAGGCGGTGAAGCGTCTGCGGGCCGAAGACGAGATCGACGTAGGGGGCGCGCTCGACGATGGCCGCGCCCTCCTGGCTCGCGACGCACCCGCCGACGCCGATCAGCACGGCGGGATTGGCGCGCTTGTAGTGCTTGACGCGACCGAGATCGGTGAACACCTTTTCCTGCGCCTTCTCGCGCACGGAGCAGGTGTTGAAGAGAATCACGTCCGCGGCGGCGGGGTCGTCGGTCTGCTCGAGGCCTTTTGCGGCGCGCAGCACGTCGGCCATCTTGCCCGAGTCGTACTCGTTCATCTGGCAGCCGAACGTCCTGATGTAGACCTTCTGGGACACCGCTCTGGCAATAGAGGTCAGCGCTTGGTAGTGCTCTGGAGCCGGGCGAGCTCGTCGGGGCGAAGCAGGTAGATGCGAACGATCTGCCCGCCGCGATCCTCGACGAACAACACCGGGGCGGAAGGCGGGACCTGGTTATGAAGAATCGTGCGGTTCTCTCGATCGAAAATCAGCGCGCCCGGCGCAAGCCGCACGACCTTCTTGTTGATCTCGAGCAACGGGAACGGATGCTGCTGGCCCACAAGCTCGCCCAGCTTGCCGTTCGCAGGAAGGAGCCGCCCAACCTGCGCATGACTTGCGGCGGCGATCATAAAGACCGCCAGGGCGGCCCATAAAGCAGTTCTCATCGCTTCCACGTTAACACAATCTTTGTCTGAACAAGTTGGAACGGCACTAGCGCACCATCAGCTCGAGCTCTCCCGCGACGCGCTCAATGGTTCCCGGCCAGTCACCGACCGTGGTCTGCCTGAACAGCCTGGCCGTCGGATACCACGGGCTGTCATCCCGATCTGCATGCCAGTACCACAGCGATCCCTGTGAGTATGGCAACAGCAGGAGCACCTTCTTGCCCAGGGCTCCGGCGAGGTGCGCCGTCGTGTTGCTGACCGTCACCACGGCGTCGCAGGCGGTGATGAGCGCCGCCAGCCCGTCGATGTCGTGGAAATTGTCGACGTCTTCAAGGCGCCGGACTTCCACTCCCATCGATTCCCTGACGGCCGCTCGTTCCTCAAGCGTGTCTCCGTACTGGAGGTCAACGAATTGAACGCCCGGCAGGCTTAAAATCCGCTCGAAATCACGCAGCCGGGCACTCTTCTGCTCGCCGTATCTCCGAGCCTTGCTCGCCCAGGACAGTCCCACCACGAATCGCCCGCCCGCCGTCAATCGTTCGCGCAAAGTCCTCGCGCGCGCTGCGTCCGGAATCAGGTAGCCCGTTTCCCGCGGCGGAAAATCGATCCAGCTCCGTCTGAGGTACTGCCCGATGCTGCCCATCAGAACCTGTGCATCGAAAGGAATTTCGGGCAGCTCACTATCGCGCGCTACGATTTCGATAGCGGGAAAAGCACGCTGGAACAGCGCCACCAGCCTGCGATCGACCTCGACTGCGAGCCGCTTTGCGCGCTGGCGCAGCGCCTCGAGCATACCGGCATACAGAATCTGGTCTCCCAGGCCCTGCTCAGCCCGGGCGTACAGCACGCCATTGACGAACTCTCCATCCCAGCGGGTCCGCGAAAACGCTCTTGTCGCGGTTCGTCCAGACGCGGTCTCCCACCGCCACTCGTAGTGCGCCCATCCATTTTCAAAGTCGCCGAGGGTCAGTCGGCCGACGCCATTGCCGAGATGGGCTTCGGCGTAATCCGGATCTATAGCAAGCGCGCGCTCGTAACTTGACAGCGCTTCCTGATACCGCTTCAGCGCAAACAATGCTAGGCCGCGGTTGTTAAGCGCTTCCGCATAGTCGAGCTTTATGCCCAACGCCTTATCGAAGCTCGCGAGCGCTTCCTCGTAGCGGTCGAGCCCCAGCAGGGCGTTGCCGCGGGTGTTGAGCGCTTCGGCATAAACCGGATTGAGAGCAAGCGCTCGATCGGAACTTGCCAATGCTTCCGGGTCTCGGTGGAGATCGATCAGCACGTTGCTACGATTATGGAACCCACTGGCGTAGCGGGGATCGAGCGCGAGCGCCCGGTCATAGCAGGCGAGGGCCTCCTCATAGTGCTTGAGCTTGCGCTGGATGAGACCCAGATTGAGGTGGATTCCGGGTTCATCAGGCTTGATCGCGACCGCCCGCTCGAGGCTCGCTATCGCCTCCTCGTCGCGCCCCAGCTCTTCCAGGAGCGTGCCCCTGTTGACCAACGCCGGGAGATATCGCGGCTGGAGCCGAAGCGCCGCATCGTAGCTATCCAGCGCGGCATCGTGGCGTCGAAGGCCGCGCAAGGCGTTGCCGCGGTTGAAAAGCGCCTCGACGTATCCGCCGGCGAGCGACAGCGCCTGCTCGAAGCACGCCAGGGCTTCTTCGTGCCGGCCGGTCTCCAGGAACACGCAACCGAGGTTGGAATTCGCTTCCGCCGAGCGCGGATTGACGCCCAGGGCCTGCTTGATGCGGCTGATCGCCTCGGAGTAGGCCCCGCTCTGCGCTTCTACAAGCCCCAGGTTATGCAGCGCGTCGAACTGATCCGGAGCCGCCTCGAGCACATCCAGGTAACCGCGCCGCGCGCCCGGCAGATCGCCCGCCTGATGGCACTGGAGCGCGTGTTGGAAGAGCCGGTCTAGCGTCTTTGCGTTGGCTTGCACAAGGAGGTGGTGGCGAGTCAGGGATTTGAACCCCGGACCAACGGATTATGATTCCGCTGCTCTAACCGCTGAGCTAACTCGCCATGGGAAGAAGCCGGCGAGTGTAAGGAAGCAGTGACCCATTTGTCAAGTTAACTCACTGAATCTCCTTCAGAATCAGGCTGGAGATCGCCTTGCTATCGGGTTGCGCGCGGCCGAGGGAACCGGCTGTCACGCTACACTGGCCAGATGACACGACGCCCACCTGCGCATGCAGAACGATTTTGACGTCGTTATCGTCGGCGGCGGTCTCGTCGGCCTCGCCATGGCCGCGGCGTTGCGCGATTCGGGGCTGCAGCTCGCGCTGGTCGAGCCGCAGGCGCCGCGCGACGCGCCCGCTCGGGGCGCCTGGGACAGCCGCCTTTACGCGATCAGCCCCGGATCTGCAGCATTCCTGGAGCGGTGCGGCGTGTGGCAAAGCCTGCCGGGCGACAGGATTGCCCGGGTCGAGCGCATGCGCATCTTCGGTGACGACGGGCGCGCCGAGCTTCAGTTCAGCGCTTACGATGCGGGGCTGCGCGAGCTCGCGTTCATCGCAGAGAATGACCGCCTGCAAGAGTCGCTTTGGCGGGTCGCGCGCGGCAGCGCGCGCATTTTTTGCCCGGCCGGCTGGAGCGCGCTGGAGATCGGCGAGCGCCGCGCGAGTTTGCATCTCAACGGCGGCACCGAGCTCACCGCGCGTCTCATCGTCGGCGCAGATGGCGCGGAGTCGGGCGTGCGGGCGGCAGCGGGAATCGCCGCTGCTCCCAGCGCGTATGGTCAACTCGGCGTCGTCGCCAATTTTTCCTGCGAGAAGGCGCATGGCAGCGTGGCGTTCCAATGGTTCCGCCGCGACGGTGTGCTGGCACTCTTGCCGATGCCGGGAAATCACGTTTCGATGGTGTGGTCGATCGGGGAGGAGCGCGGCCGCGAGTTGCTCGGAAAGTCAGGCGGCGAGCTCGCCGCGGAGCTCGAAGCGGCGAGTCAGGGTGTCGTCGGCGCGCTCGAGGTCGTCACGCCTGCCGCAGCGTTTCCCCTGAGGCTGCTGCGCGTGACGGAATTCACGCGCGCGCGCGTTGCCCTCATCGGTGACGCCGCGCATAATGTGCACCCCCTTGCGGGGCAGGGCGTCAATCTCGGCTTCCGCGATGCGCGCGAATTGGGCGCGGTGCTTGCGAACCGGGGGCCGCAGCGGGACTGCGGTGACCGGCGGCTGCTGCGCCGATACGCACGGGCGCGGCGGGAAGATGTGCTCAGCATGCAACTTATGACACACGGGCTCCAGAAACTTTTCAGTCATGATGCTGTCTTCGTTGGGAGGGTACGCAACCTGGGTCTGAGGCTCGTGAACTGGCAACCGCAGCTCAAGAGCTTTCTGGTCCACCATGCGGTAGGCTGATCGAGTCACTCGCTACCGAGCACCGAACGCTGACTACGAAGGACTGTGATGGCGCGCTGGATGATCGTTGTTATCGGGATGCTGCTGACCCTGGCAGCCGCGCCTTCTCGGGCGGACGAAGCGGGTGTCAAGGAGGCGTTCCAGAAGAAGTTTCCGCAAGCGACCGTGGAGAGCGTGAGGCGCACTCCGTTCGCGGGAATCTACGAGATCGTATTCATGTTCACCGATCAGAAAATCGCCTACACGGACGAGAAGCTGAGCTTCGTACTCATCGGCGATCTCATTGACGTGCGGGGCAAGGACCGGAGCAACCTGACGCAAGGGCGTCGAGGGGAGCTGGCGGCGAAGGCTTTGCAGCAATCCACGCCGCTTGCGGTCAAGCGCGTGCGCGGCAACGGAAAGCGGGTGCTCTACACCTTCGAGGACCCCAATTGCGGCTACTGCCGGAAGCTGCAGCAGGAACTTGGCAAGATCACCGATGTAACGATCTACACCTTTCTCTGGCCGATCCTTTCGCCGGACTCCGTCGACAAGTCGAAAGCGGTCTGGTGCGCGAAGGACCGCGGAAAGGCGTGGGACGACCTGATGACGAGCGGGACCGTGCCGCAGAACGATCGCAAATGCGACAACCCGCTCGCAAAGAATAATGAGCTCGCGCAGCGCTTCGGGGTGCGTGGAACACCCGCGATCTACCTGAGCGACGGCCGTCAGATCGGCGGCTACGTGGCGGCGGAAAAGCTGGAAGAAGCGCTCCTCTCGGCTTCCTCCAAATAAACCAGCTTCAGGATTTACGATTCAGCGCCAGCTGAATCGGCGTTCATCGGCGGCTAAAAGCGAGTATCAAAATGACTTTGCTCCTGCTCAAGCGATCTCCAAAGCGCAGACACAGAGGACACTAAGGACACAGAGGAGAGACGATATTGAATTTCCTTTGTGTCCTTGGTGTCCTTCGTGTCTACGCTTTTCATCCGGTTCTAAGTAGTTCCTAGCGGCTGCTCGCAGGCAGGGCGTAATCGCGCGGCAGCAGCACCCACATCCGAAGCGGCTGCTTCATGCGCCCCGCCTCGCGCGCCGCATCTTCACCGAAGCCCCAGAAGAAGTCGGCGCGCACGGCGCCGCGGATGGCGCCACCCGTATCCTGCGCGAGCATCAGGCGGTTGAGCGGCTGGTCGGTCAGCGGGAACGTCGTCGCAATGAAGACCGGCGCGCCAAGCGGCACGACGCTTCTGTCGACCGCCAGGCTGCGGCGCGGCGTGAGGGGCACGCCCAGCGCGCCGATCGGTCCCGGAGAATCGGCCGGCAGCTCGCGAAAGAACACGTAGCTCGCATTGTGGTCGAGGAGCTCGCGCAGCTTCCCCGGGTTCTTCCGCGCCCAGGCCTTGATTCCTTCCATCGATGCGCGTTCCAGCGGCAGGTCGCCCTGGTCGACGAGACGCCTCCCGATGGAGCGATAGGGATGGCCATTCTGATCGGCGTAGCCCAGCCGCAGCACGCCGCCGCCCTCGAGGACGACACGGCCCGAGCCCTGGATCTGGAGGAAGAAGAGCTCGACCGGATCGTCCACCCAGACGAGCTCCCTGCCGGCGAGCGCGCCGTAGCCGCCCTCGATCTCCGAGCGGTCATAGTAGGGCACGACGCGCCGCCCTTCGACCCGGCCGCGCAGGCGCTTTCCCGCGAGCTCCGGGTAGAGATCGGCAAGATCGATGACCAGCAGATCTTCGGGGACCCCGTACACCGCATAACGAAAGCGGTAGTCCGGCGTCAGGCTGCCGCGGAGCAGCGGCTCGTAGTAGCCGGTCACGAGTCCCGCGTCGTAGCCATCCTTGTCGACCACCCGGTAGGGCTTGAAGTGGGTCTCGAAAAACTTCCGCGTGCCTTCCCGATCAGGGTTCGCGAGAGCGCGCGCGGCCGCGCAAACCTCGCGCCAGTCGATTCTGCTTCCGATGGCATCGCAACTGCGGAGAAGCGCCTCCCAGGCGAGCGACGGATCATCGTCCTGCCAGCCCGGAAGCTCATTCCAGGCCGCCCGTTGAAGCGGCTGGACGATCGCAGGCTTGCCGACCGGCGGCTTCGCGGGCGGCTTGTCTTCCAGCCCGGCGCAGCCAGCCACCGCCAGCAGCGCAGCGAGGGCGAAGCGGCGCCCGGCATGCATTTGGTTTCTGCGTTTCGATTCGCTAGAGTGTGGCATGGTGTTCCGATTGCGCCAGCCAGTATAAGACGACGGCACCCGCGGAAGGTTTGCTCTGGTTTCTCATCGAGGCGGCTGTCGCCCTCGCCCTGCTGGTTCTCATCGTGTGGTGGACGCTGCCGCGCCGGCGGCGCAAGGGCGACGACGAGCCGCCGAAGTGAGCCGTCTGCCACGGCTCGCAGGCACTTCACTTCGATCGCAGGCAGGGGAAAAAGGCTGGCGGAGCCGCAGGCCCATAAAGCAACGCGGAGCGATGATCGATGATCTATGAACGGGAGCGCGGCGGTTGGCGCCGCAACATCGGAACTCGTTCGTTCATCGATCCGCGCTCATCGTTCATCGATCTGCTCAATGCAGCACCCGCGGCATGGAAAGCGTGAACTCCGGGATGGGCGCGTCGAACTGAGCCCCGTCTTCGGCCACCATCTGGTAGCTGCCGCGCATCGTTCCGACCGGGGTCGCGATTGCGGTGCCGCTCGTGTACTGAAAGCTCTCGTTCGGGCGCAGCAGCGGCTGCTCGCCGACGACGCCCAGTCCCCGGACCTCCTGGACCTGGTTGTTGGCGTCGGTGATGATCCAGTGCCGGCTCACCAGCTGCGCGGAGATGTTTCCCGCGTTCGTGATCGTGATCGTGTAGGCGAACACGTAGCGGCTGTTCTCGAGGTCGGACTGCTCCGGGATAAACGCGGTGCGAGCCGATACCTGGATGTCGTGCTTGTGGTCGCTCATGAAGATAATTCTTGATCATTTCCCGGGTGCGTGCAAGCGCGCGCGCGCTGGGCCGGCACGGCGGGAACGGGTAGAATTCGATGGTCCTTGTCGAGGCACGAATCCGTCATGCCGTTACGCATCGCTCCGAGCATTCTTTCAGCCGATTTCGCCCGCCTGGGCGAGGAAATCCGGCAGGTGGTGTCGGGCGGAGCCGACATCGTGCACTTCGACGTGATGGACAACCATTACGTACCGAACCTGACCGTGGGGCCGCTGGTGTGCGAAGCCATTCGTCCGCTCACGCAGGTGCCGATCGACGTGCATCTCATGGTCAAGCCGGTCGATCGGATCGTTCCGGATTTTGCGAAAGCCGGCGCGAACATCATCTCGTTTCACCCCGAGGCCTCGGAGCACGTCGATCGAACGATCGGCCTGATCAAGGAATGCGGATGCAAGGCGGGTCTCGTATTGAATCCCGCCACGCCGCTCACCTGCCTCGACCACGTGATCGCGAAGCTCGACCTCGTTCTCGTCATGTCGGTCAACCCGGGATTCGCCGGACAGCAGTTCATCCCCGAGGCATTGAAGAAGCTTGCCGCCGTGCGAAGCCGCATCAGCGCATCCGGACGGGACATCTGGCTCGAGGTGGATGGAGGCGTCAAGGTCGACAACATTGCCGAGATTGCGCGCGCAGGCGCCGATACCTTTGTCGCCGGCTCGGCGATATTCGGGACGAAGGACTACAAGGCAACCATTGCCGCGATGCGCGCCGAGCTGGCCAAGGCCGCAAAGCACTGATAGCCATCCCAACAACGACACAGCCACGGAAGCACACGGAGCTCCGTGTCTTGCTACAGCAGCGTTTCGGGTTCAGTTTTTCTCCGTGTGTTTCCGTGTGTTTCCGTGTGATTCCGTGGCTAAAGCGTACCGACACCTCCCGCTGCGCATAAAAGCAGTCACGATTGATCTGGACGGCACGCTTGCGGACAGCGTGCCGGACCTTGCCGCTGCGGCCAACGCGATGCTGCGCGAGCTCGGCCGGCCCGAGCTGCCGCTGTCGGCCATCCGGACGTTTGTCGGCAAGGGCATTCCGCGCCTCGTCGAGCGCGCGCTTGCCGGAGCGCTCGACGGCAGCGTTGACAAGGCTGCCCTCGAGGCGGCGCTGCCGCTTTTCGAGCGTTGCTATGCCGAAGTCAACGGCAGGCACACCACGATCTTCGCGGGCGCGGCAGAAGGCCTCGATGCCCTTCGCGCCGCCGGCCTGCCCCTTGCCTGCGTGACGAACAAGGCAGCGCGCTTCACGATCCCGCTGCTCGAGCGGCTCGGTATTGCGCACCACTTTGCCCAGGTGATATCCGGCGATACGCTGCCGCAGAAGAAGCCGGACCCCGCGCCGCTTCTTTACGCCTGCCGTCAGTTCGGAATCGCGCCGGTCGAGATGCTCATGATCGGAGACTCGATGAACGACGCGCAGGCGGCGCGCGCAGCAGGCTGCCCGGTATTCTGCGTGCCCTACGGCTACAACGAAGGACGGGATGTGCGGGCGCTCGACGTAGATGCTATAGTACCGACGCTGATCGAAGCCACGCATTTAATTCAGAAGATCTGACTTCCGACTTGGTCATGCACCAGACAGATTGTGGAACGAAGCCGCAGACAACCGCGCCGCGATACTGGCGACGCTTGCCTGTGGCCCGGCGCGCGCGCTAGAGGCGCCGCGCCGCCTCGTTCCGTTTTTCTGCACTGGAGTGACACATGACTGAAGTTGAATTCGACCGGCTCGCGCGCGCCGGCTATAACCGGGTTCCGGTGGTGCTCGAGACCTTCGCGGATCTCGACACGCCGCTTTCGATCTACCTCAAGCTCGCCAAGGGACCCTACAGCTATCTCCTCGAATCCGTTGTCGGCGGAGAGCGATTTGGCCGCTTCTCGTTCATCGGCCTGCCGGCGCAGGCGCGGGTGCAGGTGCGCGGCGACACCTGCACCGTGTTTCGCGGAAAGCGGCCCGTAGCGAGCACGCAGACTGAGGATCCGCTCGCATACGTGAATGACTATCTCGGGCAATTCAAGGTTGCGCAGGACGCGAGCCTCCCGCGGTTCTGCGGGGGGCTCGTGGGCTACTTCGGGTACGACACGGTGCGCTATATCGAGCGTCGTCTCGCGGCCGCGACCAAGCCCGACCCGATTGGAGCGCCCGACATCCTGCTCCTCGTCTCCGAGGAGATCGCGATCGTCGACAACCTTTCCGGAAAGCTGACGCTCGTCGTCTATGCCGAGCCGGAAAAACCGGGCGCCTTCAAGGAGGCGCGGACACGCCTCAAGGAACTGCTGACCCGGTTGCGCGACCCGGTGGAAATTCCGCCCGATGTGCGCGGGCCTTCCGAGCCGGCAGTGTCCGGATTCGGCGAGGCCGCCTATTATGCCGCGGTCGAGCGCGCAAAGCGCTACGTGTACGATGGGGACATCATGCAGGTCGTGCCCTCGCAACGGATGACAAAACCCTTCCGCGCGACGCCGCTCGCGCTCTACCGCGCGCTGCG
>Ga0256865_1000256_pt1:10000-18724 | contig 18724 bp, 23 predicted proteins | sample RVTome_14_FD_187337 | JGI IMG/M metagenome (GOLD analysis project Ga0256865, IMG submission 187337) | Soil microbial communities from uranium-contaminated site in the Upper Colorado River Basin, Wyoming, United States - RVT145D125 HiSeq ... | reverse complement strand
GGCTCATCGTGGAAGTGAGTGGGTAAAATTTTAAGGGTTGGATGTCGTAACGTTGCTTTTTCACGATAGAAAAAGGTGTTTATGGTAGGCAAGAAATCTGGCAAGATTGCCGGATGGAAAAAATCAGGCGATTGGTGGACGTATACCGGTTCCCCGGGGTTCGTCCAAAGGCCAGGCTCAAGGGGATATTTGGCGATCCGAAGGGCCGGATTATCCGGCTGGAGAGGCGTCAAAAAAAACGGTGTGTGGATGTTGCGGAACAGCGCACCGCAGTTACTACGACAGCAAGAGACGCCTTATCCGGGATCTGTCCTGTGGGGATGTGCGGATTTACCTGGAGGTGGAGGTGCGGGAAGGTGAAGCGGGAGCGACTGGAATGGCTCTGAGACAACCCTTTCTACACGAAGCGGTTTGCCTTTTTTGTGGGGGGGCGGTGCCGGTCCATGAGCATCCAGGACGTGGCGAAAGAAGTTCATCTGGATTGGCACACCGTCAAGGCTTTGGAGAAGCAGTACATGCGGGAGCAGCTTCGGCGTACCGGGGTTCCTGCCCCCAAGGCGATCGGGATCGACGAGATCTCCCTAAGGAAGGGGCATACCTATCGGATCGTGGTCAGCGATCTTCTGAGGCGTCGTCCCCCCTCTGGTTTGGAGGCAAAGACCGCTCGGAGGAGAGCCTGGATGCTTTCTATGAATGCCTTGGAGAGAAGAAGCGTGCGGGGATTCGCCTTGCGGTGATGGATATGTGGAAGGCCTTTGAGAAATCGACGTGAAAGTGCGTCCCCCAGGCGGCGATCCTGTACGACAAATTCCACGTGATGAGACATCTGGGAGAGGCGTTGGATCAGGTCCGGAAGATGGAATACTTCCGGCTTTCTGGAAAAAATCGCTCCTACATCAAGGGGCAGAAGTACACGCTCTTATCGAACCGGGAGAACCTGACCTTAGATGGTCGAAGGGCGCTCAAGAAACTCCTGGGCGCCAACAAACGTCTGAATACGGCGTACCTGCTGAAAGAGACCTTCGGGCAGCTCTGGAGCTACCAGAGCGAGGGATGGGCGCGGCGGTTCTTCGACCACTGGAGGGCATCGCTCAAATGGCAGAGGCTTGCTCCCTATGAGAAGTTCGCCGAGATGATCGAGCGGCACTGGGAGGGCATTGCGGCCTACAGCAGACCGGAGAACAAGGTCTCTCTGGGATTTGTGGAAGGACTCAACAACAAGATCCGAGTCATCCAGAGGAGGGCATACGGCTTACGGGATGAAGAATACCTTCGGCTAAAAATCCTGACCTGTATGCTCAATGAGATATGAATCTACCCACTCGATTTCACGAAGACCCATAAATAAGAAAGGAAGAAGGGGAATGGAATCGAATTATTCCGGGAGTTTTTATTAGGATGGAAAAAATGAACTTTACAATTCTTTTAAATTTATGAAAATTTAAAAGAATTTGTACTCATTCCTTCCGAAAAAACTCAACATAAAAACGGGTTTGGCCCAAAGGTTCCACCTGGTGGGGAACCTCTGGTAAAACCACTCCGATAACACTCGAATTCAGGACCATTTCTTGATCCAGCGGCTCAAGGATTGAATATTTTAGTTTTCCCTCCATCACATGAATTTTTCCCCAAACACCTGGACTGATGAAATGCCTTGACCTTAACCCATTTGGAAGGGTGTTCTCCTCAAAGTCCGGAGTCCGCTTAAAAGCCAAAAGGCCATCAGGAAACTCCACCCGGTCATATTTGAGGCAATTTAATTCTCTCCTAATTTTGATTTTCGCCCTTCTTCAGTCTGTACCCACTGTCTGTTTATAAAAGGGGGTTTATGGCGAACATGTTGTCCATGGCAGCAAGTTAAATCCGCTACCCAATCCCCTTCCGAATCTATATGGTACCCGATGATTTTACGGTTCATTTTATTTTTTTATAAAAGGGGGATTTTACCAATTAATTAAAGAAGTTTCCATTCATTAAAAGTAGCCGCTTGACCATAATATAGCCCGTTTTTATCCAATAGGTTCCATACGATGGCCTTATTCATAAAAAACCTTTTTCCACTTTTAGAAATCCTAATCCCAGAATAATGATCCATAAAGCCTTTGGTTGACACTTCATTAAGTAATCTCGCGCGTTCTTCTCGGTCCAGGGCTTCGGCTGATAAACGGGAAGGAAGGGAAACAAATTCTTCCCAACCCATTTCAAATAAATTGAGCGCGGTTTGATTAGCGTAATTGAAAATTGGATCTTTAGAAGTATCATGGGAAACCACGGCAAAGGGTGCGTGAAATATATTCTTTGCTGCTTCCTTATCACCTAACCCGGGATCAACCAGATCTTTACGGGTTAAACTAAGAAAATAATTACGGAGTAAATTTACATGATCCATCAGGTAGGAATTGTCTGTATCTGGATATGGAAATGACGCCAAATTTAATTTTTCCTGTAAAAATTCAATTTTAAACCTTAATTTCCCTCGGTTATCTAATGATGCTTTTTCCTATAATATTTCAACCCTTTTTCTAAGGGTAAAAATGCCAACCAATGTAATTAGGGAAAAACAAGCCCCTGCATAAAAGGTAACGGGAGGCCCAAACTGGTCCCATAACCACCCGGCGATGACACTAGCCACCAGAATGGCAATTCCTGTAACCAAACCGTAAATACCAAAAGCGGTCCCCCTATTTTTTTCCCCCGATGTATCTGCGACCAGGGCAGCAAATAAACCCTGGGTTAAAGCCATGTGTAATCCCCATAGAGCGGAACCCAGGGAAACGTAGATTATATCCGTTGCCATTGCTAAAACAAAATCAGAAATGATCAAAACCAACAAACCCACACTAAGCAAACCGGTTCGCCCTATCCGGTCCGAAAGACGTCCAATAGGGTAGGCTCCGATGGCATACACCAAACTCATGATCACCAGCATAATCGGGACCATACTTGCAGAGGCACCAATATCCTTTGCCCTTAACAGCAAAAATGCTTCACTAAAACGAGCCAAGGTAAAAACGATTCCTAAACCAATGACGATCCAAAAGGAAATCCCCAATCCCGAAATATTTCCTTTCCAAAATTTTTTCCATTCAAATTTAAACGGGGGAGTTTCCGGTTCATGGACAAAAATAACTAAAATGGTAACCGCAATAATTCCAGGAATAACCGCCAGCCAAAATATTAAACGGAAATCGTTTGAGGTTAAAATCATCAAGGCAACGGCTATGAGTGGCCCTAAAACCGCCCCAAGGGAGTCCAGGGACTGTCTAAGGCCATAGGCCGACCCCCTCTGATGGGAAGGGGTAAAATCCGCAATCAAGGCATCCCGAGGAGCCCCTCTTAGCCCCTTTCCGATTCGATCGAGGGACCGGGCGGTAAAAACGGCCCCAACCCCGGTGGCCACCGCAAATAAGGGTTTGGTCAAAGTTCCCATCAGGTAACCGCTAACGATAATGATCTTACGTTTACCGAGCCTGTCACTCAATGTTCCGGAAAATACCCGAATGATTAATGCCAAACCCTCTCCAAAGCCTTCTATGAAGCCCACTGTCATGGCATTTGCACCAATTACAGAAACTAGAAACACCGGTAATAGTCCGTGAACCATTTCAGAAGAAATATCCATAAACATACTGACAAAACCGAGAATCCAAATACTTTTAGGCAGTTTTTGTTTTGAAGGCATTTTTTTAAAAATAGAAAAGGGAGAAAGGTGGGACCGATCTTTTGAAATAAATTAAGTGCCTTTTTAAGAAAATAGGATTTCTCCTGAATTCCCAAATTTCAAAATTAATAAACAACACCCCGGGGAGCAAAGGCTTTGTAGGATAAACTCTCTTCCCCATTTAGAAAGTAAAGATTGAGGTTTCCCTCTTTGCTTTGGTAATTCCAAACCTCTAAAGGGGCTCCATTTTGGATTTGATCCCAAAATTCTTCCTCAGGACCAAAAATTGGGCCAACAGGTTTTGGAAACTTCTTAATTTTAACCAGTTCCCCAAAAAATTCTTTAATGGTCTGTTTGTTTTGACCGACTTTAACTTTTTCAAAAAAGTTTGGTTGAGTGGCACAGGAAAAAGAAATTATGATTGGGAAAATCAAATATAAGCGAATCCCCATCTCATTGACCCTTAACTTAATCCTTCAATCCAGAAAAGTCCATAATCCTATTATCTTATATTTCCAAGTACTCAGATCGGATAACTGACAAAAGTAAACAGACAACCTATTTTTATCGTTGTTAGAAATAATTTAATTTCCCTTAACTGTTTGTAGCTGATCACTGAAGGCTGACAACTTTTTACTTTTTTAATGCTTTCCCTTCCCGCTCTCAACGATCCGGTCCATTACGGCAAAAAGAACCCCCGAGACCACAAACGTAAGATGGATTCCAACTTTCCATGCCAGCTATTCTGTCGTGAGCAAATGAACATTGATAAAACCTTTTAACAGTTCAACAGCCGTTATTGCAACAATGGCGCCGATTAATTTAATTTTTAAATCAGAGAAGCTTACCTTTCCCATCCAGGCTGGGCGGTCCACATGGTCACCCGTATCAATTTTGGACACAAAATTTTAATTTCCGCTTAACATGATGATTAAAAGGAGGCTGGCGATTAAGGCCATATCCACCAACGTCAAAATGCTGATGATGGTGTCCTGTTCTCCCCCTATGAATAACCCTAAAAAGAGGGTTAATAACTCTTTACTGAATTTAACCAGCAAGGCAATTATGTCCACCGAAAGCCCGATAAAGAATGGGGCTAAAAGCCACCGGCTTTGAAATATTAACGATTCAAGGGTTTTTTCTACAATGTTCATTTATTAATCCTTCTCCTTTTATTGGTTCTGATAACTGCTCCACGCCCCACTTTAGTGAAGCAATTTCTAATGCAACCAGAAATCCTATTTACAACAAACAGAATTGTCAAATAAATTGGGAAGAGAAAATGGCTTGGCACTCAGGCGGAAATTGGGAAAAACTTTTTTGGAAAATAACGGATAAATTTTTCCAATAAAAGATAAATCTGTTAAGTACCTTAACCCTTCAATAAAATAAATATATTCAAAATTTTATTAGGGAAATTTACTATTGACCCATGGGAAATGTCTTTTTATACCCAACTTACTTAAACCCAATTCCATTCAACCCCTCTTAATGATTTTCTCGGTTTTTAGACTTTCTTGCCCAAGGGCTATGCTTTTACCAATTCCTTAATCCTGAAGGGTAACGGAAATGAGACATCCATCATTCTTGGAATTTTTGAAATAACTGAGAATAATTTTCGATTAAACCACAATCTAAAAAAAAGGGAGATTCCTTATCCGAAATTAATCTTGTAAAAAAATTATCCCCCCTCATCAACCAGTCCCAATGTTAACCCTTCTTTGATTAAAAGGTTTTTGCAGTATTCCAACTGGCCGGACAAAACATAAAAAAAAGCCCCATTATATTCGGTTGGAAATAAAAAAAAGTTTAATTTTTTATAAGGCTCAATGGCAACAGCATAATCTACCCCCCTCCGGTCAAAAACCGCTTCCACCTTTTTGGCCTCTGATAATTTTCCAGCAATGTAAATACGGGAAACCTCTTTCCCGGAAAATTCTTCAAGTGTGAGTCTGGACATAATTTTTTGAATTTAAATGGGTTATACCGGATAATTTGATAATTATGATAATAAATCGTTTTAAAAAACAAGAGGGGAATTATAAGGCAGGGGAAATAAATTCTTCTGAATCCTCTATATCATAGGGTTCAAATTTCAATAATTCACCGAATTGAAAATTGCAGCTTCCCTCTCTCCCATTAATCTTACATAAACCCCTCCCATGGGCATAGCCATTTTCAAATGGGCCATGGTACTCATCACCCGTGGGCCAAAATACTTTTCCCTCCCCGTTTTGGCGGCCATTTTGGAATTCACCGATATACTTTTCTCCGCTCGGATGAACGAACTCCCCCACACCATCCCGGTATCCATTTTTAAACTCCCCATCATAATATACGCCATCCTCAAAGTTGAATTTCCCTTTTCCATGAAATTTTCCTTCTTTAAATTCACCTATATAAAACCCTAAACCTTTTTCTTCCCATTTTCCCTGACCCTCAGGATGCCCTTTTCTAAATTCCCCGGTAAACTTATCCCCATTCTTTGATAGAAGGGATCCCTTCCCTTCTCTCATACCCTCCCGATAATTGCCCTTGAAGACCTCTCCGTTTCGATGATAAAAAATTCCTTGTCCACTAAAAAGACCATTTTTAAAGGACCCAACATAACGATCCCCATCTTTCCATACAATTTCACCTTTTCCATGGAACAAACCTTCTTTAAAAGACCCTTTGTAAATGGAGTTATCCGGAAGTTTCGCAGTACCGTATCCATTTTTAATATGGGTCGTTGTTACCTGGCAGGCAAAAAAGGCAAAACAATAGGAGAAAAAAAACAAAAAAGAAAGAATCCTTTTTGTTTTTAATAAAACCAAAGGGGAACATGTCATTAGAGAATTTTTAAAAATTAACCTGGTTTCCTTCATGAAAAAACACAGACCTCTATTATGATAACCATTTTTGGATTTGATGCAAGGTTATCCCCATACGGTTTTCTCCATAATCCTTAAAGCCATTTTAAGTTTTTTTTATTTGGAAAACTGATCCACAAAATACTGTCGGAGCCAACCGGGTTCCGGAAGTTCCATCATTTTTACAACTTCTTTTGCCCCCAGAATTAAAGCGGCCCCTCCAGGGGGAACCACCCCCCATGGTTTTAATATTTCCCCCCACTGAGGGTTATCAAGGGGTAAGGTAGCCAAAAACTGAGAATGAAGACTTTCTTGAATGGGTTGTTTGGAAAGATCTTGTTCAATGTAAAGGGGTTTTACCCCTTTTTTCCTGGCTTTGGAGGGATGGGTCTGGCGTTCATACCACTCTTCATCCTGGATGAGAAGAAGTGTACAGATTTCGGGACGATGGTTTAACAAATTAAAAACCACCCCCGTTCCCTTTAAAATGGCAGACCCATTCTTTAAAAATTTCTGAAGGAAAATTAGATTGGGGTGGGTATAAAAATAATCAGGATTTAATTTGTCATCCTGTTCATGGGCTTCGGGATAATGAAACAGCTCTTCTAAATATTCCCTAAAGATATTGTGGGTAATGCTCCATTCCCCCTCCAGGCTCTCCTTTGAGGTTCCCGTCACAGGCTTGAAAATCAAGGAAGGCACTGCGTGGGTTAACCCCTTGTGTCTTTTTTTTCTTTTTGGCAACACATCCCATAAAACCCAGAGTTTCCCTTTTCTTTGATAAACGACCAAGGTAGATACGGCAATCACCGCATCAACTCCCCCTCCTGATCGAAGACACTCCCCCGGGGTATTAAAACCTTCTAAAACCCTTTTCCGTGCTGGAAGGTGATCAATGGAAATTTCGGTTTGAAATTCCCTAAGAGCCGACAAACATTCCAACTCAAGATAACCCGCTGAGGAAACCATATCAAAAAAAGAGCCCACATAAGCGTTAACCTGACTAGCTTTTCCCTTGCTGTCTAATTTTAAAGAATGAAGGGAGTAGGTATTTCCATTCCATATATTCGTCCCCCGTTTTTGAAGGGAGGTCATTAGGCCTTTTTCCAGGAGAATTTTTTGTGGAGGGGTGGGTTTTACACTCCCTAAAAGATCATCTACCCGTTCTTTTGCCTGTAAACTTAAATCCATCACCCCAATTGGAAATGGCATCTCAGGGCCTGAAAGAATATTCTCGTCATAATAAATTTCGGAGAGGAATTTAAAAAGATTAAGTCTTTGTTTAGCTTTATCTCCTTTTATATTGAATAAATTATTATTTTTATATGGAAGCAATGCGTACAAATCCCGAACCGTAAACCCTTTTTCAATCAGCTTTTGAATTTTATGGATAGGGTTCATAGGGCTTCACTTTGCAGATTAGCGTAAGGTTATGTTTTTTCTGGTCCTACGGGAAGGGGGTGTTTTATATTCCTTCGGGCAGCAAAAATTGCCGCAGTTGCCAATCCAATCACCAGACTAAATAACACAATCCCAAAAAGCTGCGTGGTATGGGTTAACGTTTGAGGAACAACCATATCGAAAAAAGGTTTCATCATATCAAAACCCTTCTCCGGATCAGAACGGAAAGAACGAATCGCACTTAATAAAACCACGACCATTGAGGAAAAAACAAAACCAATGGTTCCTCCCATAAAAGCCCGACCCACTAGGGCCTTTTTACCAAGGGGTTTGTATTCTCTCTTCGCCTCAGGGGGAAAGATTGGATCCCGGACCCCCAAGGGAGAAAACCGCTGAAGCATCATCATTCCGGGAATACCAATGGCCATGGTAACGAGGAAAAAATTTCGCCACCCTATGGCATCCACCATTACACCCGTAACCGGCCCGGCAAGAATCCTGGGTAGGGCAAATAAACTGGAAAATAACGCATATTGGGTTGCTGAAAACTGCTTTTGAGTCATTCTTAATAAAAGGACACTGAAAGCACCGGTGCCCATCCCCGTAGTCAGACTTTCAAAACCCATGGCGGTATACATCAACGGACGGTTAACTCCAATTTCCGCAATAAACACATATCCAAAATTTGACAGAATTTGCAAAGCTCCAAAAACCCATAAACAATTACCCAAACCCCAAGCAGTTGTCATTGCACCCCCCAGGAAAGTCCCCCCAAGGGTGGCAAAAAGTCCTATGGTGGCGGTTGCAACA
>Ga0256865_1000256_pt1:0-5000 | contig 18724 bp, 23 predicted proteins | sample RVTome_14_FD_187337 | JGI IMG/M metagenome (GOLD analysis project Ga0256865, IMG submission 187337) | Soil microbial communities from uranium-contaminated site in the Upper Colorado River Basin, Wyoming, United States - RVT145D125 HiSeq ... | reverse complement strand
AGTTGCAGACCTCAATCTGAACTTAGGGACCGTTTAAGAGATTAGCTTCACCTTACGGTTTTGCGACTCGTTGTCGGCCCCATTGTAGCACGTGTGTAGCCCAGGACATAAGGGCCATGATGACTTGACGTCGTCCTCACCTTCCTCCCCGTTAGCCGGGGCAGTTCCCTCAGAGTTCCCAGCATTACCTGTTGGCAACAGAGGGTGAGGGTTGCGCTCGTTGCGGGACTTAACCCAACACCTCACGGCACGAGCTGACGACAGCCATGCAGCACCTGCACTGGCTCCCATTGCTGGGTCGTTCCCCTTTCGGCTCACTACCACCAGCATGTCAAGCCCTGGTAAGGTTCTTCGCGTTGCGTCGAATTAAACCACATGCTCCACCGCTTGTGCGGGCCCCCGTCAATTCCTTTGAGTTTCAACCTTGCGGCCGTACTCCCCAGGCGGGGCACTTACTCCGTTAGGTGCGGCACCGGAGGGGTCGATACCTCCGACACTTAGTGCCCATCGTTTAGGGCGTGGACTACCAGGGTATCTAATCCTGTTTGCTCCCCACGCTTTCGCGTCTCAGCGTCAGTTACAGGCCAGAGAGCCGCCTTCGCCACCGGTGTTCCTTCCAATATCTACGCATTTCACCGCTACACTGGAAATTCCACTCTCCTCTCCTATACTCTAGTTGAGCAGTTTCAGAAGCAATTCCATGGTTAAGCCATAGGATTTCACAACTGACTTGCTCAACCGCCTACACGCTCTTTACGCCCAGTAAATCCGAACAACGCTTGCCACCTCTGTCTTACCGCGGCTGCTGGCACAGAGTTAGCCGTGGCTTCTTTTGTTGGTACCGTCCACCCTTGATCTTATTCATACCAAAGGTTTCTTCCCAACCGAAAGAGGTTTACAACCCGAAGGCCTTCATCCCTCACGCGGCGTTGCTGCGTCAGGCTTTCGCCCATTGCGCAAGATTCCTCACTGCTGCCTCCCGTAGGAGTCTGGCCCGTGTGTCAGTGCCAGTGTGGCTGATCGTCCTCTAAGACCAGCTACCCATCGTCGCCTTGGTAGGCCATTACCCTACCAACTAGCTAATGGGACATGAGCCCCTCTTCGAGTGATAGCTTGCAAGCAGAGGCCATCTTTAAAAGGGAATGGCTTTCGCCCCCCCTTTTTCATCCAGTATTAGCCCTCCTTTCGGAAGGTTATTCCAGTCTCGAAGGCAGATTACCCATGCATTACTCACCCGTGCGCCACTTTACCGCTCCGTATTGCTACGAAGTTTCTCGTTCGACTTGCATGTGTTAAGCACGCCGCCAGCGTTCGTTCTGAGCCAGGATCAAACTCTCCATTAAATTCGAGATTTTGAACCTTTTTAAAGGTGTAACACTTTAATTGACTTGAAGCCCACCTGCTCTTCAATACACTCTATTTAGTTTTCAAAGACCAAAGACAGAGTTTTATTGAACCAAAACCCTTTCTTAATTTGAAAAAACAGTAACTTCTATCACGTCTACAAAGCATTGTCAAGAATAATCTACTTTTTTTTGAAAAAAATATCAAAACCCTTATGGGGCCTTATTTCATTGACAAAGAACGGTTTGAAAAACAGTCTAGGAGGATTTGTTACGCAACTTTAAAACAACCGCTTGGAGGTAACTTGTCATCCACTACCCGATTTCGACTTTGCAGTTGTAATAGGAGATAGTCCCTTTTGTAACATGGGCCAAAACCCAAGTCAAGCATTTTCCTAGGGTTCATTACTACTTTAAAGGTTTTTTTTATTGAGGCTTTTCCGGAGACGTTAGATTGGTTTTTTCAAAAGTAATATCCTGAAATGCAAACATATATTCATGCTCGAGATTTCTAAAAAACCACTGGTTTTTAAAATCAAAACCAATTAATCCCGCCATTGAGTCAAAATCCAACATCCATCCCTCTGGACTGTCCCTGAAAAAATAAGGGGGACTCTCGCCCCCTTCGCTTGAAAATCGAATTACTGAAAACGACCCCTGGGTGTAGATTTTTTTTCGTGGCCAAACCTCTTTTAATCGGAACAGTTCATTTTTCTGTTGCCCATCCGTTACCAACTGATTTTTAAAAAAGTTCCTGGTGTCGGGTGTATACAATTTCAAATTGGGATCTTTAATTTTTATTTTCAGCACTTCCATATACTTTTCCAAAACCATAGCCGGCCCAGATTGAGGACCAAATTGAGAGGGGTCACGAACAGGTTTAACTTCCTGCAATCCCTCCCCTATTTGCACGGAAGTTCTTGCTCCTGCCCCACCAGAAAACCCTTTTACATTCGGATTCTCCTTCTCGGGAATATAGTCCGACTGCCGAATGTCACCCATTGCCCTTCCCACCAAAAGCTCAACGGTGGCTTCAATCCCTTCTCCCACCCTCCCCGCTTGAAAAAAAGGAACCATCTGAGACCTTTCAATGGCTCCTACAAACCCATCCGGGAAAATAGGTTCAAGTTCATATCCCACCTCCATCCGGACCTCATGGCCTTTGGGATCAATCACCAGTAATAACCCTTTGGCCCCTCGGGTTTCGCTTCCCAATGCATAATCTTTAAATAAGTAAATGGAAGCCTCATTAATATCAGAAGGACTCTCTGCAAGTGTGGTCACCTGAAGGTGGATATCCCATTCTTCTAGAAGTTTTTGATAGTAACTGGCTAAACGTTTTTTATTCTCCCCCGTTAAGATTCCCGCGTGATCCTGAACAAAGGGAATGGGGTTTTCGGGTTGTGGGGTTTGGGTACAGCCGAGGGTTATAAATAGTAAGAACGATAAAAGTATAAACGGTTTAAGTTGTTCAAAACTGAAATTAACCATCGAGAAACCGATCTTTTATATCCTCAGTGGGAACTAAACAGGTTTGTCTCCGACCAAAAAAACGGAAACGGTTTTTTGCCACAAATTCATAGACCCAGTCGCGAATCGGTTTGGGGATTATAATAAAAGAATACAATAAGGACCACCCACCTGGCATCTCTTTTATAATCTTTAAGACGGCGGTGGATTTTGTGAAATGGCCTTCATGGGTGACCAAAACAAAAGTGGTAAAATCTTTTTGGGGAAGGCCAAAATCCGCTAAAAGTTTTTGACCCAATGGGGACTGCATCAAAGCCAATTTAAAATGTTTTTGTTTGTCTCTCTTGATTAAAAAGATTGTGGTCCCGGTGCACAGATTACAAACACCATCAAAAAGAATCAAGGGAGTTAGAAAATTTTCATTGGTCATTTAGAGTTTTGTTATAGCAAAACAAGCAAAAACATCCCTAACCCTGAAGCAGTTTTTCGTCATCCTTATACTTGGTACGCCTCGCTTCCCCTTCAATAAAAACCCTTTTCACTTGAGGAGTGGATTTTTTAATCATCCGGTCTATTCGCGCAACCGTACCTTCAATTTCCGCCGCCGAAGCGGAATCAATAAAGTCTACGCTTAGGTTGACCAGAATGTAATCCGGCCCTATGTGCATGGTGAGAACCTCATTTATATGTTCAACTACCGCGTAAGACTCCAAAATTCTACGAATTTCCTCTACCACTTTTTTATTTGCACTCTCCCCAATCAATAAACCCTTTGTTTCATAGGCGAGCCAGATTGCGGTTCCGCCAAGAATCAGTCCAATAATAATGGATGCCATTCCATCAAAATAAAGAATTCCCGTCATCTGGCTCAGAAATATTCCAAGGCCAGCCACAATGAGGCCCAGCATGGCAGCGGAATCTTCAAAAAGAACCACAAACATGGAAGGGTCTTTTCCCCTTTGGACCGCCTCAATATATCCCCACTTTCCTTTTGTCCGCGAGAATTCTCTGAAAGCAAAATACCACGCGGCTCCTTCAAACAGCATTGCCAGAGCCAAAACCATATAATTGATGGAGGGGCTTTCAATAGGATTTGGAACTAAAATATGCTGGACTCCCTCATAAATGGAAACCCCTGAACCCACAGCAAAGATAAGAATTGCCACTACAAAGCTCCAAAAGTAAATCTCTTTTCCATGGCCGAAAGGGAACTGTTCATCCGGGGGCTTCTTTGATTGGCGAATTCCGTAGAGCAGCAAGACCTGATTTCCGGTATCCACCACGGAATGAATTCCCTCAGAGAGCATGGCGGAACTTCCGGTAACTGCAGCGGCAAAAAACTTTGTTATAGCAATTAGGGAATTCCCAATCAGCGCAGCATAAATGACTTTTTTTGAAGCTGAGGAGGACATGTAGTTGATACAGGATATGTTTAAGGAGGGGTAAATTTCAAGGGGAAAAGATGGGATCTTAGGGTGTTGCCAATTCGAGCCCCGAAAGGTCGAGAAATTTGGTTTTTTATTTAAAATTCATTTTGGCTTAACCTCAAACTTCATTCCTTTTTTAATTCAATGGGGGACCAAATCCTTTCCTTAAAATCATGATAATTTCCATTTTTTTTACTATTTCATGAAATTCATTATCATTTGTTTTATAAGCACGCTTATATCCACTAAAAGGATCAACTTCCCAACCAATTGTTCCAGAAAGGGAAGTCAAATCCTTTCGGTTGTAAAATATTGTAGAAGGCATCCCCTGGTTTTAATTTTTAAACTAATTTGATATTTTTCAGCTTTTGGGCACATCTTTATCTCTTCTGATAATCTCTTTATTCATGCTTCCGCAGCTAATTCCGATGAGGAAAATTCTCCAAGATCCGCTCTTACAACCTTTGAATAATTTTTGGACCATGAAAAACTAAAAAAAGAAAAAAACCTACAATTGAAAGAATAAATAACTTTTTTAAAACTTCTCCTCTAATAAACTCTACCATCTCTGTCCGCATTGATTGCTTTTATGGTTCTTGAAACAAAAAATAACAGGAATTCTATATTTAAATACACTACTGTCCCAACGTTATACAAATAAATTCAATTGGTTATCGTCATCAATGGTTTCATCTTCGTAATCAATCGAAGAAAGCGCTTGTAATATTGGGGTTTTTTCGAACAGCGACACACTCAAAAT
>Ga0256865_1000254_pt1 | contig 18785 bp, 19 predicted proteins | sample RVTome_14_FD_187337 | JGI IMG/M metagenome (GOLD analysis project Ga0256865, IMG submission 187337) | Soil microbial communities from uranium-contaminated site in the Upper Colorado River Basin, Wyoming, United States - RVT145D125 HiSeq ... | reverse complement strand
ATTCGTCTGGTAGTCGAACCCGGGCTGCGCGTCGGTGATGCGCTCCCCTGTCAGCACGACCTGCTTCCTTACCAGGACCGGCGTGCCGTCGCGCTCGTAGTAGAGCTCGGCGCCAAACGGCACCTGGCCCGCGGCCGCCGCCTGCAGCGTCGCCGGATCCATATGGTCTTCTGCCACCATGCGCACCTCGAGCGTGGCGGTTCGGCCAAGAATGTCCTTGGCCTTTGCCGTATCCTGCACGCCTGGCAGCTGCACGACCACGCGCTCGGCTCCCTGCTGCTGGATGATCGGCTCGGCCACGCCGAGCTCATTGACGCGATTGCGCAGGGTCGTGATGTTCTGCCGGAGCGCGAAATCCTGTGTGCGGCGCCGCGCCTCCGGCTTCAGGGTCGCGACGATACGGTATTCGCTCCCCGCTTCCTCTGCCTTCAGGGCCAGATCCGGGATCGTGCGCGTGACCTCGGCGAGCGCCCGATCCCGCATCGCCTCGTCCCGAAACCGCACCGTCAGGACCTGCCCGGTGCGGTTGATGCCGTTGTACTGGATGCGCTTCTCGCGCAGGCCGCTGCGGATGTCACCGGCAAAGGACTCGACCTTCTTGTCGAGCGCCGCCCGCATGTCCACCTGGAGCAGAAAATGAACGCCACCGCGGAGATCGAGGCCGAGGTACATGGGCAGCGCCCCGAGAGCCGAGAGCCAGGCCGGGCTGTTCGACAGCAGGTTCAAGGCAACGATGTAGTCCTCGCCCAGCTGGGATTGCAGCACGTCCTTTGCGCGGATCTGGGTGTCCGTGTCCGCGAAGCGCGCCTTGACGCTCTGGGGATCGAGAAAAATTCCGTCGGGCTGGAATCCATTCTTGGTGAGGATGCCCTCGACCCGGCTCATGAGCGCGGTGTCGGCCTTGAGCGTTGCGCGCAGCGGCGAGACCTGGACGGCCGGCACCTCGCCAAAGAAGTTGGGCAGCGTGTAGAAAAGACCCAGCACCATCGCGGCCACGACGATGATGTATTTCCAGAGGGGATAGCGGTTCATTGCTGCGCGGTAATGAGTGACGCCTGACAGGTCATGCGTGAGACAACCATCCGGATCGGCGGTTCACGCATTACTCCTGACCCGTTCCCCGTCGCCCGTCAGTCGAGGTCCTTGAGCGAGCCTTTCGGCAGGACCCCCTGCACCGACGGGCGCTGGACGTGTATCTGAACGTTATCGGCGATCTCGAGGGTAATGTAGCGCTCGCCGACCTTGCTGATGCGCCCCACCACGCCGCCGGCGGTGATCACTTCGTCGCCCTTTTGCAGCGCCTCGACCAACTGCTTGTGCTCCTTGGCGCGCTTCATCTGTGGCCGGATCATGAGGAAATAGAGCACCACGAACATCAGCACGATCAGCAGCATGCTCTCGAGGCCGCCGCCCGGAGCGGCTCCTGATCCCTGGGCCCATGCCGAATTGATCAACATATCGCGCGTCTCCGATTTCCACTGGGCGCCGCGGCGCCCTGAAAAATGCTGAACTTTAGCACGTTTCGGCCGCAGCTTGCGCGGCCCCGGCACCAAATTCGGCCAGCCGGCCGCCTTCGATCGCGCCGCGAAGCTCCCGCATCAATTTTTGATAGAAATGCAGGTTGTGCAGCGTGTTGAGCCGTGCTCCGAGCATCTCGTTGACGCGCTGCAGGTGATGGAGGTAGGCGCGCGTGAAGTTCCGGCACGTGTAGCAGGCACATGCGTCGTCGAGCGGGCGGACGTCCTTGCGATAAGCCGCGTTTCTGAGTTTGACAGTGCCGACGCTCGTGTAGGCCCAGCCGTTGCGCGCGTTTCTCGTGGGCAGCACGCAATCAAAGAGGTCGATGCCGGCCCGGACCGCCGCGACGATGTCCTGCGGAGTGCCGACCCCCATCAGGTAGCGCGGCGCCGCGGCCGGCAATGCGGGCGCTGTGTGCCGGAGGACGCGCAGCATCTCGCGCTTGCTTTCTCCCACCGAGAGCCCGCCGATGGCGTAGCCGTCGAATCCGACGCGCTCGAGCCGCGCAAGCGATTCGTCGCGCAGCGCCTCGTACATGCCGCCCTGGACAATACCGAACAGCGGATTGGCGTTTCCCTCGTGAGCGCGCCTGGACCGCTCTGCCCAGCGCAGGCTGAGCAGCATCGAGGCGCGCGCCGTCTCCGGTTCCGCGGGATAAGGCGTGCACTCGTCGAACACCATGACCACGTCCGCATTGAGCACCCGCTGGATGCGCATTGACTCTTCCGGCGTGAGAAAACACGGGTCGCCGTTGACCGGCGAGCGAAACCTCACGCCCTCCTCCGAGATCCTGCGCAGCGGCCCGAGGCTGTAGACCTGGTAGCCGCCCGAGTCGGTGAGAATGGGGCCATCCCATCCCATGAAGCCGTGCAGCCCGCCGTGGGCCGCAATCACGTCCAGGCCGGGGCGCAGCCAGAGGTGGAATGTGTTACCCAGAACAATCTGGGCGCCGACATCCCGCAGCTCCTGCGGACTCACGGCTTTCACCGTGCCATAGGTGCCCACCGGCATGAATGCCGGCGTGTCCGCGACCCCGTGCGAGAGCATCATGCGCCCGCGCCGCGCGGCGCCGTCGGTGGCCAGGATTTCAAACTGCATCGCGCTCGATCAACATGGCGTCGCCATAGCTGTAGAAGCGGTAGCGCTCGTCGATCGCGTGGCGGTACGCCCGGCGGATATTATCCATGCCGCCGAAAGCCGAAACCAGCATGAGCAATGTCGATCTCGGGAGATGAAAGTTGGTCAGCAGGCGCTCGACCACCCGGAAACGAAAGCCCGGCAGAACGAAAAGCCGCGTCTCTCCGCGACCCGGCGCGAGCAAGCCGGACGATGCGGCGCTCTCCAGCGCGCGCAGGGTCGTCGTGCCCACCGCGAGCACGCGCCCGCCGCGTTCACGCGCCGTGTTGATCGCCTCGACGCTGGCCGGCGGAATCTCGTACCACTCGCTGTGCATGACGTGCTTCGAGAGGTCCTGCACCCGCACGGGCTGGAACGTGCCGGCGCCGACGTGCAGCGTCAGGTAGGCCAGCCTCGCGCCGCGCTCCTGCAGACGTTCAAGCATCCCGGCATCAAAATGCAGGCCGGCCGTCGGCGCCGCGACAGCGCCGGGGGCCCGCGCATAGGTCGTCTGGTAGCGCACCGCGTCGGCAGCGTCTGCGGGCCGGTCGATATAGAGCGGCAGCGGCACGCTCCCGTGGCGCTCGAGGAGATCGAAGACGTCCGTGCATCCCTCGAAACGGAGGAGAAAAAACTCGCGCTCGCGGCCGAGCACCGTTGCCGTGACGGCGCCGTCCAGCACCAGCGCGCTGCCGATCCAGGGGGGACGATTTGCGCCGACCTGTGCGAGCACTTGATCGGGACCGAGTATGCGCTCGACCATGATCTCGACGCGGCCGCCGGATTCTTTCCGCCCCCTGAGCCGGGCCTTGATCACCCGCGTATCGTTGAATACCAGAACGTCTCCGGACTCGACCAGTTGAGGGAGATCGCGGAACTGCCGGTCGGCGAATGTCCCCGTCCTGCCATCGAGGTGCAGCAGCCGGCTCGCGCCGCGCTCCGCGTGCGGCGCCTGCGCGATCAATTCCTGCGGCAGCTCGTAGTCGAAATCGCCGAGATGCATCTCGGCGATTATAGAAGAAGCGTGATTCGTGATTTGCGCTGCGGTACGCTCCTGTTTCATTGTTGACCATTTAGGAATGCGCGATAATCGCGCATTCCTGCCGGGATGGCGGAATTGGTAGACGCACGGGACTCAAAATCCCGCGCCCTCAAAAGGCGTGCGAGTTCGACTCTCGCTCCCGGCACCAGCAGCCTTCCTAGAACCGAAGGCGGTCGCGGCGCGGGATTTCGGCGAAGGCTAACTTGCGCAGCAAGTTAAGCGCCGAAGGCGCGGCCGGAGCCAAAATCCGCAGCCCTCAAAAGGCGTGCGAGTTCGACTCTCGCTCCCGGCACCAGCCAACCAATGATGAATGTTGAATGTTGAATGCGGAATCAACTCCGCGCTGGTTCATCATTCATCATTCATCATTCCGCATTCAGCGAAGCGTCACCTCGACGTTGTCGATAAGACGCGTGCGTCCGATGCGCGCGGCGGCGAGCACAACCAGCTCGTGGTCGCGCTCCGTGGGCTGGCGCAGATCGCCCTGCCGGCGCACCGCGACGTAGTCCGGCTGCCAGCCGTGACGCGACAATTCCGACATCGCCTGTTGATCGATGCGCTGGAAGTCCCGCGCGCCCTTCTCGATCTCGCCCGCTGCGTTTCTCAGCACGCGATAGAGCCGCGGCGCCTCATCCCGCTCTGCCGCCGACAGATAGACGTTGCGCGATGACAGGGCGAGCCCGTCCGGCGCGCGCACCGTCTCGGCCGGAATGATCTCGATCGGCAGCGCGAACTGCCGCACCATGTCGCGCAAGACGAGATACTGCTGATAATCCTTCTTGCCGAAGATGGCCGACTGCGGCATGACCAGGCTGAAAAGCTTCAGCACAACCGTAGCGACGCCCCGGAAATGCCCCGGCCGATGCGCGCCTTCCAGGATGTATTGCAGATCCGACGGTTCGACGACGAAGGTCTGCGGCTCGGGATAGATTTCGCGCTCCTCGGGTTCGAACACCACGTCCACGCCCGCCTGCCTCAGTCGCGCGCGGTCGGCATCGAGCGTGCGCGGATAACGCTCGAAGTCCTCCCGCGGCCCGAACTGCAGGCGATTCACGAAAATGCTGACGACGGTGCAGGAACCGCGCGGCTTGGCAAGACGGATCAGCTCGATGTGTCCATCGTGCAGATTGCCCATGGTCGGCACGAAAACGTTCTCCGGCTCGCGCCGCAGGCGCTCGCGCAGTTCCGCGGCGGAGTGAATGATGTCCATAGGATTCGGGCCAGCAGTTCAGCAGACGCAATCGTCAAACGGGCCGACACCAGGCCCAACGACGCCCGAGACCCGAATCCTTAACTGTAGATCATGCATTGTGCTTTTTTAGAGTAAGGAATTTGGCGGACTCCAGTCCGGCAAATTCTTCCTAGAACGAGTGCTCGGGCCCGGGGAATGTGCGCGCCTTCACTTCCTTCACATAGAGCTCGACGGCGCCCTGGATGGATCCGGCGTTACGCATGAAGTTCTTGACGAACTTCGCCTTGCGGCCCGGATACACATCGAGCATGTCGTGCAGGACCAGGACCTGCCCATGGCAATCCACCCCGGCACCGATGCCGATCGTCGGCACGGACACCGACGCGGTAATCTCGCGCGCAAGCGTGGCCGGAACCGCCTCCAGCACGATCATTCCTGCCCCGGCGCGCTCGAGCAGCCTTGCCTCTTCAACAAGGCGCTCGGCGGTATCCTCGTTGCGCCCCTGGACCTTGTAGCCGCCAAATTGATGGACGGACTGCGGTGTCAGCCCGAGATGACCGCATACCGGCACGCCCCGCGTCGCGAGGTACTCCGTCGTTTCCAGCACCGGCGTCCCGCCCTCCACCTTCACCATGTGCGCGCCGGCGGCCATGATCGCCGCGGCATTCCGGAACGTGTCCGGCGGACCCACCTGGAACGTCCCGAACGGCATGTCAGCGATAATGAACGCGCGCTTGGACCCCCGCGCAACGCACCCGGTGTGGTAGACGATGTCGCGCAGCGTAACCGGCAGCGTCGTCTCGTGCCCCTGCAGCACGTTGCCGAGCGAATCGCCGATCAGCAGGCACTCGACGCCTGCCGCCTCGAGCAGCGCGGCAAAGCTGGCGTCGTAGCAGGTGAGCATCGCGATTCGATTGCCTTCCTGGGCCATCCTTTGCAGCGTGCTGAGCGTGATTCGCATGAGTTCCCCTTTTCGCCGCAGAGACGCCCAGAAATACGGGATCAGGTCAGAAGCAGGAGTTGCGGGCAGGCATTATATACCGGGAAATTCCACCTGAATCGCTTCGGCCGGCGCAGTGGATGCGGGCGTGTTCTTTGCGCCCCGGCGTCTCGTCGGTTCGATCCTAGTTTCCGAGGTTGAAGAATTCGCGCGGACCGCGCATCGCATGGATGCGCTCCAGCAGCAAATCAAGATCGCCGGGCTGATCAACAAAATTGAGGTGGTCCGAGTTGACGATGAGCACCGGGGCCGCCTCGTACTGGTAGAAGAACCGCGCATAGGTCTCGGCGAGCTGCACCAGATACTCGTCGGAGATGCCGCGCTCGTACGGGACACCGCGGTGACGGACCCGTTCGACCAGGGTCCCGGGCGAGGCCTGGAGATAGATCACCAGATCGGGCGTGGGCGCCCGCGGCTTGAGGCTCGCATACACCTGGTCATAGAGGGTGAGCTCGTCGTCGGTGAGCGTCACGCGCGCGAAGAGCGGATCCTTTTCCAGCATGAAATCGGAGATGGTGACGGTGGCGAAGAGATCGCTCTGGCTCAACGCGCGCACCTGCCTCGTCCGCTGGAACAGGAAATAGAGCTGCGTCGGTAGCGCGTAGCGCGTCCGATCCTGGTAGAAGCCGGGAAGGAACGGGTTGGCATCGGGTTCCTCGAGCAGCAACGAGCCGCTGCTGCGCTCTCCCATCACGCGAGCGAGGCTGGTCTTCCCGGCACCGATCGGCCCCTCGACGACGACGTAGCGATACTTCTCGGGCAGGCGCGTCACGTGACACCCGCGCTGGAAAGCCTGACGAGTCCCTTCGCGTCCACCCGCGCGGCAAGGCCGGCTGCGGAACCCGCTCCGGGAACCGTGGCCTGGGGCGCGATCTCCGCAAGAGGCACGAGCACGAAAGCGCGCGCGAGCATCCGTGGATGTGGAACGGTCAGGCCGGGCTCATCGATCACCGCTTCCCCATAGAGCACGATGTCGAGATCGAGCGTGCGCGGCGCGTTCGGGAAATCGCGCACCCTGCCGTGCTCGTGCTCTATCGCCAGCAGGGCTTCGAGCAGCGCCCGCGGCGCAAGGCACGTCTCGATCGACGCCACCGCGTTGACGAAATCGGGCTGCTCGCCCATGCCCACCGCCGGATTTCGATAAAGCGACGACGCGCCGGTGAGCCGCGTGCGCGGCAGGCCGGCGAGCGCGCGCAGCCCGGAACGCACTTGCGCGACCGGGTCCTCCAGGTTGCTGCCCAGCGCAATAAATGCCGTGATGGGTGATGAGTGATGGGTGATCAGTGTCAAGACCTGCTATTGGTTCATGGCTGGCCGCTCGTCGGGCCGCCCTGCCGGTGCGTCGCTCCACCCGGTTTCCTTCGGCCCCCCCTTCTCCGGCGGCGGCGCCCTCGCCCCGGCTCTTCGCCGCGGGTCAGCATCTCCGCCCGCGTCGCCTCGCTCGCATTCTGGAAACGTTCCCACCACTCCCCGACTTCGGCTTCGATTTCTCCGCTCTCGCAGCGCAGGCGCAGGAAGTCGTAGCCCGCCCTGAACCGCGGGAGCTCGAGCAGACGGTAGGGACGTTTCCCCGATCGCTGCAGGAACCGCGGCTGCATGGCCCAGATCTCCTTCATGTACGCGCTGAAGCGGTTGTGGATCGCCAGCTCCTCCGCTTGCCGTTTCAGTGCGTCCTCCATCGCGTGATAGAGGGCCGGAATCGGCGGCTCGCCTTTTTCCTCGAAGCGACGCCAGGCGGCGAGCACCTCGTGCCAGAGAAGCGCGGCGAACAGGAATCCGGGCGAGACCGGTTTGCCCGCCCGCACCCGCTCATCCGTTGCCTTGAGGGCGGCGGTGACCAGGCGCTCCCCGCTCTTCTGCGCCACCACGCGATCGAGCAGCGGCAGCACTCCATGCAGCAGGCCCTCCCTGCGCAGCTCCGCGATGCCTTCGGTCGCATGCCCGGACAGCAGCAGCTTCAAGAGCTCGTCCATCAGGCGCGCGGCGGGAACGTGCGAGAGCAGCGGGGCGAGGCGGCGTATCGGTTTGCGCGCGCGCGGGTCGATCTCGAGCCCCGTGCTCCCCGCGAGGCGTGCTGCGCGCAGCATCCGAACGGGGTCCTCGCGATAGCGCGCCTCGGGCTCGCCGATCATGCGCAGCCGCCGGCGCTTGAGATCGGCAACGCCGTCATGGTAGTCCCAGATCTCCTGCGTGGCCGGATCGTAGAAGAGGGCATTGATGCTGAAGTCGCGGCGCGTCGCATCCTGCTCCTGCGTGCCAAAGACATTGTCGCGGAGGATGCGTCCGTGCTCATCGGCAACCCGTCCGTCGTCGCCCTCTATGACATTTGCCCCGCGGAAGGTGGAAACCTCGACCATCTCCGCCCCGCACATGACATGCACGATGCGAAAGCGGCGCCCGATCACGCGCGAGCGGCGAAAAACCGCGCGCACTTCCTCCGGCGTGGCATCGGTCGCGACGTCATAGTCCTTGGGCCGCCCGCCGAGCAGCAGATCGCGCACGGCGCCGCCGACCACAAATGCGGAAAACTCGTGGCGCTGCAGCGTCTGCGTGACGCGCAGTGCGCAGGCACTGATGGATTCCCGGGCGATGTGGTGGACGCTGAACGGGATGATCTTCGGCTGCGCCCCCTTGAAAAACCGCCCCGAGAAAACGCGGCCCAGGAATTTTTTAATCATCTGTTTCTGATAGCAAATTGACCCGCGCGCCGGCACGGCGCGTCGGGTCGAATTTGCGGCGGGAGTAATTATACGGGAGCAAAGAACACACTGCCGTCCGTCGCAATCTCGCGCAGCGCGCATCCGTAGAGGCGCTCGAGCCGCTCGCGCGTGAGCATCGCGTGCGCCGGGCCGCGCTCGACCGTCCCGTCCTCATGCAGCAGCAGCGCGTGTGTGCACACCCGCGCCGGCCACAGCGCATCGTGGAGCACCATGACGACGGCCTTGGCGCGCTCGCGGGCGAGCGCGCCAAACAGCTCCAGCACGGCCACCTGATGGCGCAAGTCGAGATGCTGCAAGGGCTCATCGAGCAGGTAACAATCAGGGTCCTGCGCGAGGAGCTGAGCGATCCGGGTGCGCTGGCGCTCGCCCCCGGAAAGCGAGCGGTAGCTGCGGTCCTCGAAGCCTGCGAGCCCTGCTGCTGCGAGCGCCGCCCGCGACGCGTTTTCATCCTCGATGCCCCATCCGAACAGGGCGGCAGTGCGGGGGAAGCGACCGAGCAGGACATATTCCAGCACGCTGCCCCAGAACGCCGCCTCCTCCTGCTGGAGCAGGATCCCGATTCGCGCCGCGCTCGAATCGGCGGGTTTCCCTGCGACAAAGATGGTCCCTCGCGAAGCGGGCGCGAGGCCGGCGAGAGCGTGGACCAACGTCGTCTTTCCGCTTCCGTTTGCGCCGAGCACCGCCCAGATCTCTCCCGGCTTGACCTCCAGCTCCACGCCGCGCGCGAGGACGCGGCCGGGGACCGCAAGTGTCAGTGCCTCGCACTTGAGCAGGGGCGCCCCGTCCCGCGCGGTGGTGCCCGCATCCGTCATGAGCTCAAGCGCCTCCTGCCGAGCAGCCACAGCATCAGCGGCACGCCGATGATCGCCGTCAGGACGCCCACGGGCAGCTGTTGCGGCGCGACGAGCGTTCGCGCCACCGTATCAGCGAGCGTGAGAAATGCACCGCCGAGCAGGACCGAGAGCGGAAGCAGCCACCGGTAGGCCGTCACCCCCAGCAGCCGCACGGCGTGCGGCACCATCAGTCCGACGAATCCCACGCTTCCCGCAAGCATCACCGCCGCGACCGTGGCCACTGCGGCGAGCACGAAGACGCCGATCTGCAACGGTTTCACGGGCAAGCCCAGCGATCGGGCCTTGGTATCGCCAAGTGACAGCAGGTCAAGCCCGCGCGCCGCGCCGGCCGCAAGCGCGGTGCCGGTAACAAGGACCGTCGATGCGGCGATGGGGCTTCCCGCGTAGGACAGGTCCCCCATCAGCCAGAAGAGCATGCCCTTCACCTGTACCTGGGGAGCCGTCACCAGGACAAGGCTCACCAGCGCGGACAAGCCCGCCGCGAGCACGACGCCCGTGAGCAGCAGGCGGTAGATGTCCCACTCGCCGCTGCGGAAGCTCAGCCCGAACACGATCGATATCGCGCACGCCGCACCGGCCAGCGCCGCGAGATTCATGAGCGCGGCTCCCGCTCCGGCGACCAGCGCGAGCAGTGCACCCAGCGCCGCGCCGCCGGAGACGCCGAGCACGTACGGATCCGCGAGCGCGTTCCGTAACAGGGCCTGCAGCAAGGCTCCGGCGAGAGCAAGAAGCCCGCCGCAGGCAAAAGCCGCCAGGGCGCGCGGTGCCCGCAGGTTCCAGATGATGTCGTGAACCACGCCCGGCATGGGGAAGAGGACGCTGTCGACGACCACCCGCGCCGGGATCGGAAATGGCCCGGCGATCAGCGCCAGAAAGACGCTCGCTACGGCAGCGGCAGCGAACGCCCCGCCAAGCGCTAGCGGACGAGACATAAGAGCAATGATGAACGCAGAATGCGGAATGCGGAACGAAAGGCGCACGTCCGTTCAGCACGCCTTCCTGCAAGTTCATCATTCATCATTCATCATTGAAGGCTGATGATGGGCCAGCCGAGACTTGCGGCGTGCGCGCGCAGCGTGTCATCCGGATCGACAGCGACGGGATGGGTCACGCGCGCGAGGAGCGGCAGGTCGTTCAGCGAGTCGCTGTAGAACCACGACTCCTCGAACGCCTCGAGCGATGAGCCGCGAGACGACAACCACGCTTCGAGCCGCGCGACTTTTCCTTCCCGAAAGCACGGGATGCCGCGCACGGCGCCGGTGAACTCGCCGTTGATTTCCTCGGGGTCCGTCGCGATGAGGTGCTCGATCCCCAGCTCGCGCGCGATGGGCGCAGTCACAAAGCTGTTGGTCGCCGTGACGAGGGCACACAAGTCGCCGCCATGACCGGCGATGAGCCCGCGGGCCTTCCGGCGCACGATAGGACGGATCTTCCGGTCCATGAACTCGCGATGCCACGCCTCGAGCTGGGCACGCGGATGCCGTGACAGCGGCTTCAGCTGAAAATCAAGAAAGGCGTGAATATCGAGCGTTCCCGCCTTGTACTCCTCGTAGAAATCCTGATTGCGCGCTTCGTACACCTCCCGGTCAAGCACGCCCTGCTCGATCAGGAACTGCGCCCACTCGAAATCGCTGTCGCCGGCGAGCAGCGTGTTATCGAGATCGAAGAGGGCAAGCCGCTTACTCAACCCGTGGCCCCCGCCTGAGCGCTTCCGCGGCCGACACGCTCGCCGCCTCGACGAATTCGCGCACGAGAGGAACGGTCACCGCCCGCTTCGTCTCCCTCGAGTGACGATCGAGCCCGTCGAGCACGGCGAGCAATGATGGCAGGTCGCGGCGGACGCGCGTGAGGAGGTAGTCGCGCACTTCCGGCGGCAGGGCAAAGCCGAGGGCTCCGGCGCGGTCGGCAAGCGCCTGCGCCTTCTCCGAATCGCTCAGGGCATGCACGCGATAAACGAGGCCCCATCCGAGCCTCGTTACCAGGTCCTCGCGCAGCGCCAGCTGAACCGGCGGCGCGGCGCCGCTTGCGATGAGCGCGCCGCCACGCTCGCGCACGGCATTGTAGAGATGGAACGCAGCCTCCTGCCCCGGCGCCTCGAGCCGGTCGATGTCATCAAGCGCCACGCAATCCGCGCGTGCCAGTCCTTCTTCCATCCCGGGTCCTGCCGCGCACGCCACATAGACTGCATTGGCCCCCCGGCGGCGCCGGGCCGCAACCGCGGCCCGCAAGAGATGCGTGCGGCCGCTGCCGCTCTCCCCCCACATGTACAGCATGCGCTCGCGCGCGCCGGCGGCAGCCACGTCTCGCAGATGCTCGATGAGCTCCGCATTGCGCCCAGCGACGAAATTTTCGAACACCGGCGCGGGCGGCGCGGCGAGATCAAGCGCAAGCTGTTTCACGTCTCGAGCGGGAGCGAACGCAGCGGTTCCAATTACGGTAAAATCCGGCTGACCCCGGACAGCGCCGAGGACCTGGAGCGCCAGCATGTACCTGTCGTCACAGCGGGCTGCGCGCATATCTTAGCTCAATTCCCCGTGCCGCCCTCCAAACGAAAGCGCCCTTCGGCGCGCACGAAACGGCGCGCCAGGGTCACCACGTCCGGCGCCCGGTCAAGGCAGCTCCGCCCCCCGCTCACCTACCGCGACGCAGGAGTGGACATCGACGCCGGCGACCGGCTGGTCGAGAACATCAGGCCATTCGCGAAAAAAACCTTGCGGGAAGGCGTCCTGGCCGGCATCGGGGGATTTGGCGCCCTCTTTCAGATTGCGCGCGATCGTTACCGGGAGCCGGTGCTGGTCTCCGGCACCGATGGCGTCGGCACCAAGCTCAGGTTGGCGTTCGATCTCAATCGCCACGGCACGATCGGCATCGACCTCGTGGCGATGAGCGTCAACGACATCCTGACCCATGGAGCGGAGCCCCTCTTCTTCCTCGATTATTTCGCCTGCGGCAAGCTCGACGTGGCCACCGCGACCGAGGTAGTGAAAGGCATCGCCGAGGGATGTGCCAGGGCCGGCTGCGCGCTCATTGGCGGAGAAACGGCCGAGATGCCGGGAATGTATCCGACGGGCGAGTACGATCTCGCGGGCTTCGCCGTCGGAATCGTCGAGAAAAGCGACCTCATCGACGGCTCGAGCATCGCTGCGGGCGACGTCGTGCTGGGCCTTGCCTCGAGTGGCGCGCACTCGAACGGCTATTCGCTCATCCGCAAGATCATTGCCGTCAAATGCGTCGATCTGTCAACGCGGATCGCGGGCCGTAAACTGAGCGAGCTGATACTGGAGCCCACCCGCATCTACGTGAAGCCGGTTCTCAAGCTCACGGCAGCGGTGCGCGTGAAGGGACTCGCCCATATTACCGGTGGCGGCGTGCTGGAGAACGTCCCCCGTGTGCTGCCCGAAATGCTGGCGGCGCGCATCGAGCGCCGGGCGTGGGCCATGCCGGCGTTGTTCCGCTGGCTCCAGGAGCAGGGAAACGTCAGCGACGAGGAACTCTTCCGGGTGTTCAACTGCGGCGTCGGAATGGCGATTGTGGTCAGCCCACGCGACGCAGACCGGGCGATACAGGTCTTGCGCGCGGCGGGGGAAGCGGCCTGGCCCATCGGGCGTATCGAAGCTCGCCCCGCCGATGGTCCGCAGGTCATTCTTGTCTAGAGCCGTGAATCGTGAAAACGATCGTCATCCTCATCTCGGGCCGCGGCAGCAACATGGAGGCCATCCTCCGCGCGCGGCTGCCCGTCCGCGTCTCGTGCGTCATCAGCAACGATCCCGACGCCAAGGGCCTCGCCACAGCGCGTGCGCAAGGGATTGCGACCGCCGTCGTTCCGCATCGCGACTTTCAGGTTCGAGCGGAATTCGATGCCGCCCTCGCCGCCTCGATCGACGTCCATCAGCCCGACCTGATCGTGCTGGCCGGGTTCATGCGCATCCTCACAGACGGGTTCATCGCCCGTTATCACGGCCGGCTCATGAACATTCACCCCTCGCTCCTGCCCTCGTTCCCGGGTCTTCACACTCACCGTCACGCGCTGGCGGCGGGCGTGCGCATTCACGGCTGCACGGTTCATTTCCTGACGCCCGCCGTCGATCGAGGGCCGATCATCGTGCAGGCTGCCGTGGCCGTGCTTCCGGGCGACTCGGAGGAGGCGTTGAGCGCGCGCGTGCTGCGCGAGGAGCATCGAATCTACCCGCAGGCGATCCGCTGGTTCTGCGAGGGCAGGTTGAGTCTTTCCCCCGACGGGACGGTCGCCGTCCACGGCGCGCGGGCGGGCGAGAACGCATTAGAGAACGCTTTACGGTCTCCGGTGGTCGAATGATCGTGAGCGAGGACCGGTTGCTGACACAATTTGTTACACAATGAGAGCACGCGCCACCACGACACGCCTGCTGCTGGCCATGGCCGGCTCACTAGCCGTTCATGCGCTCGTCATGTCGAGCGCCCGGATCGAGCTCGCGGCCCCGCCGCAGCCCCGGCCGCCCCTCGAGGCACGGCTGGCGCCCGCGCCGGCGCCAGCTGCGGCTCCGGCGCCTGGGCCCGCTCCGAAACGCAAGCCCGAGACGCGGCTCGCCGCGGCAAAGCCGCTTACGCCGCCGGTTGCGGTCGTAGCCTCACCAACGCCGCTTTTCGTGCCTCCGGAGTGGGACCTCGATCCCGTTTCCGTGCCGGAGTCGGAGGAAGTGCCTGTTGCTGTCGCCGAGCCGTCGGCCGCGGAGCATCTCGCGCTCGCGCCGCGGTCCGCGCGCGAGGTTCCGGTAAACCCGCTACCGCGCAAGGGCCGCATCGAATACAACGTGCTCTACGGCAGCGGCGATGGCCTGCCGGTTGGCAGGGTGGTGCAAACATGGGAAATGGAAGGCGGCCGTTACCTGCTCGCGAGCGACGCGGAGACCATGGGGCTTATCGATCTCTTCAGCCCGCAGCATCTTCGATACATCAGCCAGGGACAGGTCACGCCGCAGGGCTTGAGGCCCGAGGAATTTTTCATCACCCGCATGCGCCGCGGCAGGACCGAGGCGGCTCAGGCGCGGTTTGACTGGGACAACGGGCAAATCCTCTACGGGTTTCCACGCGACCGCAAGGTTGCCGCCCTGGCGGAAGGTGCCCAGGATCTCATGAGCCTTGCCTATCACTTGGCGCTCTCCCCGCCGAAACCGGGACGCATCCAGGTCGCGGTGACGAGCGGCAAGGATTTCGAGGTGTACGAGATCGACGTTTTTCCGGAAGAGGTCATCGACACACCCATCGGCGAGCTGCGCGCATTACGGCTGTCACAGATCGCGCGGCCCGGCAAGGAGCATTTCGACCTGTGGCTCGCCGTCCAGTACAACTATTTGCCGGTGCGGCTCCGACACTATGATCGCAAGGGCGCCCATTCGGGGGAGCAGGTTGCCATCGAGATTCGCGTGGGCGATGACACGGAGCTGGCGCGCCATTGACTGGTGACGGTCGGGGACAGGAAGCCTCGGCTCCTCGCACCGCCGAGCCAGGCACGCAACTCCGATCTTACCGGCCCGCTGATGGCACTCACGCGCTCGCAACTTGAGGCGGCGACAAAGGCGCTCGAGCTCGTCCTCGCGTTTGACCGCCCGGCGGACGCCGTGCTGCACGATTTCCTCCGCGCGCATCGCGCCTTGGGAAGCCACGACCGGGCGTTCGTCGGTGACGCCGTATACGGCGTGCTGCGGCGCATGCGGACCCTGGAACACCTGGCTTCCGGACGCGGGCCCAGATTCATGGTGCTCGCCTGGCTTGCGCGCTATGCCAGCGCCAGTGTGCGCAACCTGGCGCCCTCGTTGAGCGCGGATGAGGCGACGTGGCTTGCAGGGATCAAGGCCGCTTCACTGGGTGGGCTGCCGCTCGCCGTCTCCCTGGAGCTGCCTGACTGGGTGGTGGAAAAGCTGAGCTCGCAACTCTCCGAGCCGGACCTGGTCGCGCTCGCCCGGGGACTCAACGACGCGGCGCCGCTCGACTTGCGCGTAAACACGCTCCTGTCGACGCGAGAGGAGGTGCTGCGCGAGCTCGTGGCGGATGGACTCGCGGCAGTGCCGACGCCCTATTCGCCCGTGGGCGTGCGGATTCGCGGCAGGCCTGCGATCAATCGCCATTCCCTTTTCACCCGCGGCGCGGTCGAGGTGCAGGACGAAAGCAGCCAGCTTCTCGGATATCTGGTCGCACCGCGCCGGCACGAGCTCGTCGTTGATTTCTGCGCCGGGGCGGGCGGCAAGACATTGCATCTCGGGGCTCTCATGAATTCGCACGGCAGAATCTACGCGCTCGATGTTTCCGCGTCTCGCCTCGCCCGACTGAGGCCTCGCCTGCGCCGCTCGCGACTCTCGAACGTCTACCCCCAGGTCATACACAATGAGAACGACGCTCGCGTGAAGCGGCTATCGGGCAAGATCGACCGTGTCCTCGTGGATGCGCCTTGCAGCGGCCTCGGCACGTTGCGCCGCAATCCTGACCTGAAATGGCGCCAGACACCGCAATCGGTCGCGGAGCTGGTGCTCAAGCAGACCTCGATCCTTCGGTCGGCCGCGCGCCTCGTCAAGCCCGGTGGGCGCCTCATCTACGCAACCTGCAGCATCCTGCGTGAAGAAAATGAGGACATCGTCTCCACGTTCCTGGCGGAACGCAGCGATTTTCATGAACTTCACAGCGGCGATCTGCTCAACCGGCAGGGCATCACGCTCGACACCGGTTGCTATTTGAGGCTCTGCCCCCATATTCAGCAAACCGATGGTTTCTTCGCTGCCGTGCTCGAACGCGCTTCAAGCTAGGTCAATATTTTTAATTTAATCAGCAGGATGGGTTTTCCATCGCACTGCGTTTCGGGCCCCTCTTCGAGGGCAAAATCACTATGCCGGCCCGGGTGTTTTCTGTACACTTCCACGACGCCCGCTTCTTGCGGCCGAGGAGACTAATTGATGCTCACAGGGGTCCTGGATTTACCGTGGTGGGGCGTGGTTGTCTTCACGCTGGCGGTCACTCACATCACGATCGTTGCCGTCACCGTCTTTCTGCACCGCTGTCAGGCTCACCGCGCGCTCGACTTGCATCCGATCGCGAGCCACTTCTTCCGCTTCTGGCTGTGGCTCACCACCGGCATGGTGACAAAAGAGTGGGCTGCGATCCACCGCAAGCATCATGCGAAGTGTGAAACCGCCGAGGACCCGCACAGCCCCCAGATCGTCGGCATCCGCAAGGTGCTGCTGGAAGGCGTCGAGCTCTACCGCAAGGAGTCACTCAACCAGGAAACCCTGGAGCGCTACGGGCGCGGCACGCCCGATGACTGGATCGAGCGCAAGCTCTACTCGAGGTTCTCGTCGCTCGGCATTCTCGTCATGCTGGCGATCGACCTCGTGCTGTTCGGGGCCATCGGCCTAACCGTGTGGGCCGTGCAGATGCTGTGGATACCGTTCTTTGCCGCGGGCGTCATCAACGGCCTGGGGCACTACTGGGGATATCGCAATTTCCAGCCGGAAGATGCCAGCACCAACATCGTTCCCTGGGGCATCCTGATCGGGGGCGAGGAGCTGCACAACAACCATCACGCTTATGCCAGCTCCGCGCGGCTTTCCAACCGCTGGTACGAATTCGACATCGGCTGGCTCTACATCCGCCTGATGCAGGCCGTGGGGCTGGCGCAGGTGAAGAAGGTGGCTCCCGAGTTGAGGATCGACAGGGCGAAGACGTCGTGCGACCTGGAAACGGTCCACGCGGTGATCACGCACCGTTACGAAGTGCTCGCGAAGTACGCCAAGTCGCTGCGGCAAACGTGCGCCGCCGAGATCCGGGCGATGAGGGCGCGAGCCGTGCGCATCGACGGGAGCGCGATCCGCCGCATGCTGCACGTCGATGTGAGCGCGTTGCCATCCGCGGAACGCGACTCGGTGCACGAGGCCTTGCGCCACAGCACGGTGCTCGAGACGATCTACCGGATGCGCCACGAGCTGGCCGCGCTCTGGCAGCGCTCAAACGCATCCAAGGAGCAGCTGGTGCGGCAGCTCGAGGACTGGTGCGCGCGCGCCGAAGCAAGCGGTATCGAGGCGTTGGAACAGTTCTCCCGCAGACTGCGCTGCTACGCCTGAAAAAGCCCGCCTGACGGCGGGCTTTTTTAATAGAGACTCCCCTTCGAATGAAAAACGGCGGGATTGCCCCGCCGTTCATTCTCTAGTTCATAAAAAATAAAATGGCGGGCTTGCCCGTCATTTTATTTTTGCTTCCTTGTAGATCACGTGCTTGCGCGCAACGGGATCGAATTTCTTGAGCTCCATCTTGTCCGGCGTCGTGCGCTTGTTCTTGGTGGTGGTATAAAAGTGGCCGGTGCCGGCCGTCGATTCAAGCTTGATCTTTTCACGCATGCTGAATCTCCCCAAGTCTGTTCGTTAAACGTCTTCACCGCGGGCGCGCATCTCCGCGAGCACGACATCGATGCCCTTCTTGTCGATGGTGCGCAGCCCGTTCTGGGACACTCTCAGGCTGATCCAGCGGTTCTCGCTCTCGACCCAGAGCCGGCGATAGTGCAGGTTCGGCAGAAAACGCCGCCGCGTCTTGTTGTTCGCGTGGGACACGTTGTTCCCGAGCATGGGCTTCTTGCCGGTGACCTGGCATACGCGTGACATTGGCGCGCTCCGAAATTCCGAAAGGCACGGATTCTACAGCCTTTTCGAGTCAGCGACAAGCGAGCAAGCACGGATGAAACCGCCGATAAACGCAGGCGATGATGTCGCTCGTAATCTGGTCAAGTTCCAATCTCCGTTCATCGGCGGTTCCTTAAAGCAGCCCGCGTTCGGCGAAGGACATCGCCGCTCCCCCGCCGATCACGAAGTGGTCGAGCACCCTCACGTCGACCAGGGCGAGGGCCTGTCGCAAGGCGGCCGTGAGGGCCTCATCGGACCGGCTCGGTTCGGCGACGCCGGAGGGGTGGTTGTGGGCAAGGATGACGGCAGCCGCGTTGCGGGCCAGGGCGCGCTTGACGACCTCGCGCGGGTACACGCTCGTCTGCGTGAGGGTCCCGCGAAAGAGCTCCTCCACGCCGAGCACCCGATTCTGGGCGTCGAGGAATACGGCCGCGAATACTTCGTGAGGGCGATCGTTCAGCGTGAGCCGCAGGAAGTCGCGCACGGCCTGCGGCGAGCTCAACGCGCAGCCGCGGTCGAGCCTCTCGCGCAAGGCGCGCCGCGCGAGCTCTCGTACGGCGTGAAGCTGGGCGTATTTCGCGGTGCCCATGCCCCGCACGGCAGTGAGCGCAGCCGCGTCGGCCGCCAGCAGCGCCGAAAGGGAACCGAAGCTCGTCATCATCTCGCGGGCAAGCTCGACTGCACTTTTGCCCTGGATGCCGGTG
>Ga0256865_1000250_pt1 | contig 18864 bp, 33 predicted proteins | sample RVTome_14_FD_187337 | JGI IMG/M metagenome (GOLD analysis project Ga0256865, IMG submission 187337) | Soil microbial communities from uranium-contaminated site in the Upper Colorado River Basin, Wyoming, United States - RVT145D125 HiSeq ... | reverse complement strand
CTGGTCGTCCGTGATGATCAGCCTGCCCTGCTTGCAGCGGGCGCTGAGGATTGATGCTGTTCCGGCCATGCGGCGACCATCGCGCGCCGGCGGCCTGCGGGCAACTTTTTGGGCCACCGGCCAGAAGAGCATGTAACTCGCCCGGGACAACGCCAGGCGGTATCAGAGGTGCATGCGCACCAAGCACAGCATATCCATCTTTGCAACCTTCGCCGCCTTGCTGGCCCTGTCGGGCGCGCTGGCGGCCGATGCCAAGATCCGCGACGGCGACCCGAATCGCGATCCCCACACTGGCGCGACCGAGGATGACGAGGAACTGGCCATGGACCTTGACCGGTTCCGCGGCGAATTCATGCGGCGCATGGCAGAGCGAGGGGTCACCGTTGACGATCTCGATGCCGCCGCCCGCGGCGAACTCGACGAGCAGGAGCTGCTTGGATACACCGACGAGGAGTACGCCGCCATCTACGAGTCCATGGCCGGGCTTGCGGCGCGGATCGCCGAGAAGCAGCGACGAGGGGACCGACAGCCACCGCCACCGCCCCCTGCCGATCCCGCCGACGAGCCCCATTGCAACTGGGGACTGGGCGGGATGTGCTCCGGCTTGACGATCTGGGCCAGCAGGTACATGCCGGCCACCTATGGCGCGCTGGCCTTCGTTGGCGCCACGATGGTGGCCTGCTACTGCACCTCGTGTCGCAGCCGGGTCAACAACATCGTGTGCCCGAACCGGTGGTGGAGTGACCCATGAGCGAATATGAACCTTTCGTGATGATGGGCATGCTCGGCATTCTGTTTGCGGTTTTCGCGCACTCGATCAGGAATGTCGCGCTGCCGTTCTGGGTCCGGATTGCGATGGGTGGAGCCTCAGTGGTCTATTTCATCTGGCAGGCGGTCACCATGCAGTCGCTGTTACCGGCCGGACTGGCAGTCGCGATGCTTTATCTGATCGGCAAGCACGAGTGCCGTGCGCGCAGGAAAGGAGGGCGGCCATGATCCTCGCCGACGCTCTTTGGATAGCGGCGGCCGTCGCGTCCTGGCTGCTCTTCGGGGTAGCGTTCCTGAAGTGGCACCGGTTCCCTTTCTGGCTGCGCGCGCTGACCGCGGCGCTCCCGCTAGTTTACTCGATCGCCACGACAATCGCAGAACCAGAGCGCTGGCCCATGCTCGTGCTGACCCTCCTCGTAGTCGCCCTGTGGGGCGCGGTCGAGTTTCGGCACTGGCGGCACCCTGATCGCAAGGTCGGCTCCGGATTTTGATGGCGCCCTAATGGTCGTGCCATGGCGCGGGAAATCCATACGTGATACCTTCCGTGCCGTGTCGCTCGTCAGATCCCTGATACCACATCAGTTTGTCCGCGGCGTCAAGCAGGTGGATTTTCTGGCATCCCAGGCCGAGCAGGACGCGGGAATCGCGGCACTACAGGACCGGATGACCGCGGCCGAGGCGGACGTCAGTGCACTGTATGCACGCACGCCGCGCCCTCAATTGGCGCTGACCGGCATCTCGCCAGCGCCGGCCGGCATGTCTGTACCGGTCGCGCCGGGATTCTTGGACCTGCCCGTCTTCGCTTTGACGATCGACGATCGGGCAGATGTGACCATTCTGGCAGGTGGCACATACTTCCGGGTCGAGGGTGAGGTCATCGACCACGTCGGGCAGACCGTACGTCTGGCCACGTTTCTTGATTTGCGAGTCGAGGACACATCCGGCGCAGGCGGCAACGTCGAGTGGCAGGTCAACGCCATTTCTGGCACGGACCTTGGAAACGGGATGGAAATCCTCTTCGAGGACACGCTCTACCATGCCGCCGTGTCGAGTAACCTGCGCCTCATGCAGTTCGGGAGCGCCGAACTGTTCGAGATCCCGGGGCTCGCGATCGCTGAGTTCGGGGTGCGGGCATCGCACAACGCCGGTGGACCGCGGACTCTCGATCTTCTCAGCCTCGAAGCCGGATTTCAGCAACAGGCGGTGACAGCGTAATGGCGAATCTGGTAACGCTGCAGGTTCTGCAGACCTACGTCGGCGCGGCGCCGCCGGCAAGCGGAGGGATCTCCCTGGCTCGGCTGGCCGCTCATGTCAACCGAACGCTTGGTGCGGGCCGCTCGTTCTACTCGCGCAACCCCCGCGTGGCCGATTGGATCCAAGTCTACCGCGGCACCGTCTGGGCCGACCTGACCCAGCAGCAGTGGGATGACATGCTCACGGCTCTGCTTGCGGCGATCGACGACTGATAGTGCCTCAGTCAGCCGTGGCGCTGAGCATCCACGACGTCACGGAGCAAGAACGCGGTCTCGAAGCAGTCGGCTTCGCTGCAATACCAGGCCCCGGCCAGCACGGCGGAGTGCGAGCCGGTCTTGCTCGGAAAAATCACCCGAGTCTCGCCGCGGCGGTAAGCCATCTCGCCGCCGCATGCCGGGCATGGCATCGGCGCCGGGCCATCGGCCCCGGCCTCGGTCGTGTGCTCCAGCTGCCGCGCCTGCTCGTGCTTCTCGGCGGCGCTCACGGCGAGCTCGGCCAGGTCCACGGCGCGGGCCATCTCACCGGCGGCGCTGCCGTGGCTGGCGGGAATCTCGGGCGGGAAATGGCGGGCTGCGATCTCGGCGATGAGGGCGGTGCGCTGGTCCATGCCCACATTCTAGTCCACAGCGCCGTCGTGCTGCATCGGGATACGGCCACGACCGTCGCATTCAAAGCAGTCGCGGACCCGCGCTTTTCTGTGGTGGGTGGTAGTGGTATCTTGGAGGGCATGACTCTCGTACGCAGATTGACGCCGCCCTTCCGAACACCACAGCCGGGGCAGCAAGCGGTCGTGATGCTGTCGGGCGATGCGGACCCGAGCTCGGGGCGCGGCGTGCCGGCGACGATGCCAGCGCTGTATTTTCGCGTGGCCGGCGGGGCCGGGTCGCTATACCTGAAGACCGGGGACGCGGACACGGACTGGGATCTGGTGGCGGGCCGTGCCGTGGCGGCCGCCATTGAGGCGGCCATAAAGCCGGTGGCGATCGACTCGATGCCCGGCCGAGAACCGGCCAGTGGGCCGCGGGCCAGAAACCCGTCGAGAAACCCGTCGAGGAAATCATCCAGGAAGGGCGAGCGCCGCGCGAAAGCTCGAGCGGCCGAGGAAGCACGGGCATGAGCCTTATCTTGCCGCTGGTGCCTCACCGTTTCATCCGCGGGGTCACCCAGGCCGAGCTCGTTGCCGAGCTGGCGGCGGTATCGGGTGCAGCCGCTGACGCTGCCGAAGCGGCAGCGTCAGTCGGCGCCGGCGACAGAATGCCGGTCGACTTGAGCATCGCCACGGTGACCGGGTGGACATTCGATGCAGCTTTGGGGGCGTGGACAACGCTCCAGTTCGACAAGCCATGGACGCTCTGGATGCCGCTCCCAGGCCCAGTTGCGTCAATTCGCATTCGGGTTCAAGACCGTCTGAGCACCATCACGCCGGCGGCCAAGGGAGACCTGACAATTTCCACGGAGCGCCAGCTCATTGGCGATGCTGGCGGAGCCTGGACGCAGCTCGCGGCCAGCACGAACTCCAACGGGCTCGGCGCGGAACAGACCGTGACGATCGACCTTTCGATGGTCAGCCCGACCCTGTTTCCCCTTCTGGCAGCCCGCCGTTTTGTTGTGCTTGTGGCCATGGGCGGTGCGCTCTACCGCGCTCTGCACGAGCACGGGCATGCAGGGCTTGTTCAGGACCAACTAGGCGAAGATATGCCGAGCGGGCCACTTGATGCCGTGCCTTCAGGCGTCAGCGTGGTCCTGCTTGATGCCCGCTTCCGGCACTCGTTCGCCCCGCTCGACGGCAGCTACGCCGAGCTGACGGCGTCCGAGGACGGCCATGCCCACGATGCGCTCATCGTGGATGCGGCGGCGGACGTGTCCACCGATCCCACCGACCCCGTGCCGACGATCAAGGCATGGTGCGAGGCGCTCGGCGGCACCTACCACGACCCGAACCAGCCGGCCCCGTAAAATTTGATCAGGCTCGGACAAAGGCCATCAGCCCGTCTCTGGTCTCAATCGCGTGCCGGCGCTCGGCGGGGTTGAGCAGGGCAGGCAGGTCCGCCTTCGCCAGCACCAGTTCGCCTCGACGCGCTGCCTCGACAAGAGTGGCGCGGAACGCCTCCAGGTCATAGCCGAACAGAGCGGCGCCGCCACACGACCACACCATGTGCACGCTCACCAAATTCGTGGTGCCCTGGGCAAGGCCCATGGACTGGAGGTCGGCGGCGATGGCGGCGATGGCTGCGATGGCTGCGATGGCTGGCGTCGCGTTCATAAATCAATCATGCCTCATGTCCACACAGAAATCCACTAAAAACCATCTGGCGCCTATCTATTGGCATCGATTGCGCGCCGCATTGCGCGCCGTATCCATGCCCCAAGGTCCAGACCCGCGGCCGCGGCAGCGCGGCGCAGAGATTCCCAGAGCGACCGATCCAGCCAGAGTGGTACCCGGCAAGCGCGGCCAACAGGCGGCTCTCGTGGCCACTCCATGGCACCCGCCTGCTCCTGGAGCTGGAGCTGCGCCACTGCTGCCCCGCGGACCCAGTCGGATAGCGCCATGGTGGCGGCTGCTCGCCGCGCCTCCTGATCGAGCTCCGGCTGGAGGTAGAAATCGATCTTCTTCGCGTCCCCTCGAGGCCGTCCGGCCCCGGGGCGCTTGCCACCGCGCTGGCTCACGCGCCAACCCCACCCCGAAGGATCGCAACGTGCCCGGTGGTGGGTCGGAGAACGCCGCGAGTGCGCTCGTACTCGTCTTCTTGAATCCACCACTCGCGGTCGCACACGAGGGTGTTTCCGGCGAAGAACACCCTCTCTGTACAACCGTGCTGACATTTTTCGTATTGTGTAATCTCCGGACTTCCGCCCTCTCCCCAGGTGGAGCTCCGGCATACGTGATTCCACCCGCCAGAGATCCGCCAATGGCGGCATCCCTCGCGCACAGCCGCGGCGGCAGCGCGTACGTCACGGCAAAAAATCCACTCAACAACGAACGGGCCAACCTCGTGCCGGCCCTCTGTCGGTCTGGTTATGAGAGCGCACAGGCGCGCCACGTCTGCTCGTGGCACGCGCGCCAGGGCGATACTCGCGCAGAGGATCTCTCGCCGGCGCCAGTCCTCCGCGGTGACGCCTGGCATCCAGTCGGGGAAGTCGATCCCCAGGAACGCGCATACCTCATATGAGCAGGTACGCAGCGATGCGACCTGCTCGGCGTCGAGAAGGCGTGTCGGCGTCAAACTCGGGCTCGCGATCACGATCCCGTCATTCAGTGCGATCATCGTCATCTCCAGTGGGCGCTATGCGCCCGGTTGCATCACCGCGCGAATCTCCGCGCGGAGCCTATCGTCCTCGCCCAAGCCCGCGGGATCCCATCCCCAGCTCACCACCACAACCCACAGCCCGAGGAGCGGACCCGCGCAGCTCGCGCACAGCGTGCGCTCCAGCCGACGGCCGAGCGCCACGGCCGCGTGCTGGGGGCGTCGCTGTGCCGAGCGCGATCCGGCGTACAGGTGCACGCTCACCTCGCCTTTGTCGGTGGCCTTCACGGCCACGCGCCCAGCCAGGGCGCGCATCTGCGGACCCGCGTGTGTGCCCAGCCAGCGATTGGCCGCGCGCCTCACGGCACGGCGAAACCACTTGTAGGGCACGTATTCCCCGGTTGCCGGGGATTTAATCCAGCCGTCGTTCCACGGCGACGGGTCGCGACTCAGCGGATAGGTGGGCTCTACCCGCGTATAGCGGGTCTGCGCGGAACACGCGCGGGCAAAATTACGGTCTGCGAACGATTCGTATTTCACTTTGGCATCCTTATCCGCCTTGGTCTGGGGCGGCTCCAGTTGTGCGTGCACGCCTATCGTGCACAATCCGCGTCTCGATCCCGTAAAACGTCAAACCCATCAATGGGGCCGTTGGGCCCCATCCGGGCGCGAGGTATCAGCGCCAGTAGGTCATCTCGCGTGTCGGCAGCCACTATCCACACGTGATCCCTGCAGCTTCCGTTGCGCCGCACGAGCGCGACGAAGGGTCTGCTGAGCTCTGTCAGATACATTGCCGTCTTGGTCCGCCCGGATGGCGGACAGGCGTTCTCTGGGAGCCGTACGTCGATGCCGACGCGGACTCCCAGAGATTTATAGGCGTCGCGGAGCTGTCGCTCCATGCGCGCCTCCTCTTGTATCCTGGCGTGCAATGCGCGCCACATCTCGTCGTCGTAGATTCGCATCGTCGTCCCCAGTTTGGTTGTGTGCACGGTATCCGTGCACGTTATCGGCCGAACCTCGCCGGCTCGTCGATCCACGAGCCATCTCGAAGGTAGCCGCCGTGGCCGGTCGTCGCTGGCCAGCGCAGCGAGAGCCACGTGGCGAGATCCACGGTATCGACGAAGCAAGCGCCGGAGCCCTCGGGGCCGGCCCACGCCACCGCGGTCTCGGAGCATCCGGCCTCGTCGCTATCATCGTCGTAGACGGTCTGCTCCAGGATCACCGTGCCGTCGGTGTAGACGTGCCGCTCGGGGCCGTCGTAGGTCACCGAGTCAGCAATCAGGTCGGCAAGCTGGCCGGCGGCCTCGATCAGCGCGTCCCAGTCCTCGGCGTCGAGCTCCTCGTCGAGTCTCGTGTCTGCGTTGGGGTCGTGTCGGCGGGCGAGCTCGAGCACGCGGCCCGCGAGAACTCCGACGACCGTGTCGGGGCTCGTATATCCGAGGTGGTTGGCGACGTAGGTCTCCGCGTCTTTGTAAGTCGTGATCATTGTCATAGTCCTTTCTGTGAGCGCCTGGTGCGCGGCGTCGCGCACGCCTATCAACCGTTTATCCATCACGTGCGCTGGGTCAGCGCAACACGGCCGCGATCGAGGTGTAAATTTGCCCCGCCGAGCTATCGGGCTCGTCCGCCCAATCGCGAGCGGCCTGGCGGAGTTCGCCGAGAGTGCAGCGCGCTTGCGACGGCGCCCATGGCCGGGACAGCGTCACGCCGACCAGCGTGTCATTGCGCAGCAGCGCTGCGGCATCTGCACCGGTGATGTCAAGCTCAATGCCCAGGGTCACCGGCACCAGCAGGCGCGCCGGCCTGCGTCCGGCGGCAATGCGCTCGGCAGTGGCCACCATCTCGGCGGCTCGCTGCCGCCTGTCCTCCATGGTGTGCTGGCGTTGCTGCCGCGCTTGGCGCTGGGCCCGCGCCTCCTCGCTCTCGTGCCACGGGCCGTCCTCGGTATGCGGGCCGTTGACCAGGCACTCGCGCACGAGGCCACACGAGCACGTCTCGGTGATTTCCACGTTGCCGTGAGCGGCCACGTTCTCCGCCGCGGGCCAGCCGGCCACGGGGCCGCGGAACGGCTTGGGCGCGCTTGTGCGGATTGCTGCATGGGTGTGGTGTTCAGTCATCGTCTTTCTCCTGGGTTGGTTGGGTGTCGTTGTGCATTTATCGGCAGCGCCGGCAGCTCATTCCACCGGGGCCGAGGTTCCCGTAGCTCTGGTACTGCACCCCACACTCCAAGCACTCCTCGACCACGCCGGTCGGGGCGACGGGCGCGGCCACTTCGCCGCGGGCAATCGCCTGCAGGGCGGGAATCTCCGCCTCTGTGGCGCGGTACGCAAGGATAACGCCGTCGCGCTCCTCGACCACCACGCCAACGACCACGTCCTGGCGCTCACCCGAGCGGCTAACAGCCACAGCCTTCTGGCCGGTGACCAGCCCGGGGCCGCGAAGTCCCCACCCGCCGCTCGGCAGTCGCGCCCACTGGCACTCGGGCACCGCGGTCCCGGTCTCGGCGTCCACCGTGAGCGGCTGGAGCGACTTCGTGCGGCAGTTCCTCATGTGAGGAATTCGTCCACGCTCCCCGCCGACCTCATCGGCGAACGCCTGGCGGTCGCAATCCTTGCAGCGGATAATGGGGCGGGTCGCGTCAACTAGAATCAGGCCGGCGGGAAGCGAGAAGTTCATGGTGGGTTCCTTTGCTCGGGTGGCGGCTCCATTGCCGCCCTGACAAGAACAACTTTACCAAATCGCCTCACCAGTGTCCACACAAAAATCAAAAAAAGGTGCGGAGTTATCCGTTTTCGCGAGCGATTACCTCCGCGCACTGCGCGCGTGCTTCGAGGTCGCCATCCAGAGCGTACGTGCACAGCTCCTCGACCTCATCATTGCCTGCACTGCGGGCCCATCTGCCAAGCGCGCGGAGCTGGTCGTCCGTGATGACCAGGCCGGCGGCAAGACGACGGGTCTCCGCGACCAGCGCGGCCTGGTAGATATCGTGTCCCAGGGCTCGGGCGGCGGGGCTCACATAGGCGCTCGTTATCCTCCATTTTTCGGCCGACCACTCTGCATGCGCGCCTGGATCGAGCGGGCACCCGAAGGTGTCCACAAAGAGGGCGGCGATGGGGCGCGCGTGCATCTGCAGCTCCTCGAGCGGCTCGAACTGCTCCTCGGCCTCGGCCGGCTTTTCGCCCGGCCACGGGCAACTGCGTGCGCCCACGGCCTCCAGCTTGGCGACGACGGCAGCGAGCACATTACGATCGTTCTCGCCCCATTCCGTATCTACAGATGCGCCTTCGAGTGCATGGAGAGTCACCTTGAGCTCGCTGCTCGAAAACGATATCAGGGTGGCATCTGCGGCCGCCGTCGGCCATGGCTCGAGAACATGGCACGGCCCAACCTGCCCCGCCGCGTCCAGCGCATTCTCGGCCGCTGGCGGCGTCCACGTCTCCTCGATCGGCCATGGGCGCGGCGAGCGATCGGCGTTGCAGGGCGCCCACCGCTCGCCGGCCCGGGCGACGCCACGGCCGGCGCCGTCGTACGCATCCACCGTGGCAACAGGCCCTGTCAACTCGAGGCCAAAGAGCCACCAGCCCGTGCGCCACAGCGCTAGCGGCATATCCTCGGCAAGCCGTCTCCAGTCGTATTTCGTGTCGTTCTCTGCTTTTTTCAGGGCCGCGAGCGCGGCGGTGCACTCGCGAACGGCAGCAACAAATTCCGGGCGAAGTCGCGCGAGAGCCTCCTCCGCCTCAAGGATGGCGGCGTGCACGTCAAGAGCGCGCGCGGTCTTGTCTTCCAGGTCGCGCCGAAGGTCCGGCGGGTCAATCGCGCCCATCAGTGCACCGCCTTCGGCGTCTCGCTTGCCGCGTCGTCCTCCTGGTCAGTATCCGGGTCGTTGTCGCCAGCAAGAAGCATCGGCGCCTCTGTCCCGCCGATGCTCCGGCAGGCGCCGCGCACGAGCTCGGCTGCCGTCTTGGTTGGCGTGGTCGCGGGCGATTGTCCAAGACGCGCTTGGATGCGCGCGACGGCCGCGGGGCTGTAGAGGTACGAGACCACGTTCCGGTCGCAGCTCGTCGCCTTGTTCATGATGGCCCGGGCCATGCCCGCGATATTGCCGCGCAGCTCCAGCTTGGTGATCGCGCGCCCCACGGCATTCGCGGACACACCCAGGCGCTCGGCAATCTGCGACGGCGAGAGCCAGTCGTCTTCGACCACGGGCTTGAGTAGCGGCATCTCCAGCCCGGTGCCAATCTCCAGGGCAGCGATGCGAAGGGTCTGGAGCGCTTCGGGCGACAGAAAGTCGCCGAGCGCCTCCACGCCATCCTTGAGGGCCTGCAGTTTGAAGCGCCGCTCATCGAGGTCGAGCTTTCGCGCCAGCCGGCGCTCTCGCTCCAGCAAGATCTCGTAGCGCTCCTGCCCGCTCTTGACGCGGCCGGCCGGCTTGACCTCGGCCCTGAACTCACCGGCCGCGTCCTGCCGGTACTCGATCAAGTCCATGTCCGCGATCTGCCTGCGCAGCCGCACGCCGACCGGCTTGCTCGTCTTCATGCACACCAGGTCAACGCCGGATTTCGTCAAGAATATCGGGGTGCTGGCGAGGGGGCGGAATTCGCCCCCTATGGCGGTATCCGACCATTCCGCATCTGTTGGGCGGATGATATCGATGCCGTCAAGAAACTCCTCGCCCCACTCCCGGAGGCGACGGCTGAGGCTCTTTCCGTTGTCGGCGTAGCCCAAGGCGCGGCCTATGTCCCGAGCCAGCATGCATGGCTGGCCCTTGTACCAGAGGCCGGTAATTTCGTTGCCTTCAAAGTCGATTCTGATAAGATTGCTCATTCGTCTGTGTCCTCTTGGCCGCCCTCCGGGGCGGCCGCTTTGTTTTCGGGGCCGTCTGGCGCACATACGCACACGGACCCATTGTATTGCCGAAATTCAAATCCTCGCTCTGTGAAAAACAACTCCAGGCGACGCATGGTGTCGATTGCAGCGCCTTTGGCATTGCCACGTTGGATGCGAGAGATCTGCGGCGCGTGCAGACCAGTACTGTCAGCGAGGTCTCGGAGAGAGATCTGCGTTGCAGCGATTGCCATGCGTAACTGTGTAGGCGTCAATGTGTACCCTCGTTATATGTTTTTGCAACATTTTGCTTGCCTGTCAAGCACCACGGTGATATGTTTGTGTAACAAGGTACAGGAGTTGATGACCAAAATGAACACCGGTTGGGACCCCAAATCGAATTCGCGCGCCAACACCGCCATTGCCGCCCACCTCCGCCAGATTGCCGCGACCAAGACCGTGGTATTCAAGCGCGACGCCTACCTGCGCGCCGCGGACATCGTGGTTGAGCTCGACGAGCTCGGCGTCACGGTGGCCGACATGACCGCGGAGCAGCTCCGGGCGCTGCGGGGCATCGGGCCGTCGACGTCCGGAGCCATCGTGGCGTTCTGCGCCGAGCTCGGCGAGCGGACGCCCGCGCCCGCGACGCTGGAGCACGACTTCCGCCACGGCGGGATCTTCTGCCAGCGCTGCCGGTGCCGGCGCTCGCTGGCACCGGCGCGCGAGTGCCGCGAACTGCGGTCCATCACCTCGCTTGCCGAGCTGGAGCAGGTGCTGGGCGCGAAAATCGAGAGCGCTCAGAAGCCGCGCCGGAGCCGACGGGCGCCGTCCACCTATGGCCAGGCCCAGCAGATGGCGCTGAACGTGGCGATGACCGCGGGACAGGGTGGGCGATGATGCTGTCCCAGGATGCGAGCCGTGAGATGGCCGAGATGCACCGCGTGGCCGCGGACATGCTCGATGACCACCTGGCCATGATCCGGGCAACGAAGTTCAACGGCGCGGGCCTGGACCCGGCGCTCGCGGATGCGGCGGCGGACATCCCGTTGCTGCCGGAGACGCTCGTGCTGCTCGCCTGGGGTCATGAGCTCCGCGGCGTCGCGCGGATGCGACTGCTCGACAAGATCGTCGCGACCCTGGTCGCGGTGGACGTGTTTGCGGTGGATGATGAGCCCGACGGTGGTGGCGGCGGCATGGCCGCGCGTCTTGTACAGGCGCGGAACATCCAGACGGCGCTGGAGATTGGCGCCATTGGTCTGGATACCATCGCCGACGAGCTGGAGCCAGCCCTGGGCTTCTTGCCGGTTGTCGCGGCACTCGATGTGATGAGCTCGCTCGAGCTCGCCATCGCCGTGGCCTGGGCTCAGGACGGCGGGCGCGACGCCAAGCCGCGCCCGATTCGCCTGCTCTGCCATCTTCACCGCGTTGCAGCCGCTCAGGAGGTGATGCGGCCATGACTAAAAACTTTTGCGCGCTTACGAAAAATCTTGAAACCGAAGGTTCGATCGGCGAACCTTACATCGAACGGGGTTTCCATGACCTGTAGTACGATTATTATCACACTAGATGGCGGTGCACGATGACCGCTCGGGCGCGGCGGCATGCCTGCCGGGCAATACCAGGCCCAGCGACCAAGGTGGCCACAGGCGAGGATGGCGAGCGCCTGGGCGCGCTGTTTCTCGTCCGGGCTGGGCCCTATCGCAACGATGCGCTCAATCTTCTGGAATGCCTGATCCGGATGGCCGCCAGCGACCCGCGATGGGCTCAGGCCATCCGGGATTACCTGGAGGGCGTTCCCGGGTTCGCGGGCGTGGGTCCCGACGACGAGGTCGAGTGCGAGCAGCATAGTGGTGATGATTGCCAGCGGTGCGATGGGCTGGGGAGCGTTCCCCGCGAGCCGTTGCAATATCACCAGCCATGTCGCGGTCTCGGGTGTGCCGGGTGCGACTTCGGTCTGGTCCCGGCCGTCACTGTGCAATGACCGGCCGGGCAAGGAAGAGCCCGTGGCAGCGAATCTACGAGGCCACGCTGAAAGGCATTGGGGTCCGCCTTTCTGCCGACGACATAAAAATGCTATCCGCCGACCTGATGCTGATGGATCGCGGCCGTATGGACTGGGCCGCCTGGCACGGCGTTCCGTGCGACTTCTGCCGCGGCGAAGGCACAATCACGAGCGACTCGGGGCGGGTCCGCGACTGCTTTGAATGCGACGGTCGTGGCCGTATCCCGCTGCAGCGGGATGGCGTCGTGAAGTAAAGCGCTGGTGAGCACTCGCGTCCGGCTTATTTGCCACACAGTGGGGGCGGACAATAGGGCTGTCCCTGCCCCCCCACGGCCCCACGACATGTCGGTAACCGAAAATGAGAAAGCCGCCTTGCGGCGGCATCTTTTCTTCAAGGTCGCTATGACCTGCGCTCAAATGTGATCAACGCCTTGCGGCGACGGTGCAAATCGGTCCTCGTCGGCTCGGCCGCCTTGAGCGGGGCGGCGTTTGAGGATTGAGCAGATTCTACACGCTCTTGCCTGCCGGACAATAGTTCTGAACGGTCCACTCATTCCCAGCCGGTCCCCTGAAACTCGCAGCTCCCCGTCCGCCATATCCCGCGTACGTTGACGCGCGGGATCGCCGAGTCGTCAGCCTCGCAAAAGGAGATCCCGGAATCTTCCATCTCTTCGGCGAACCATCGCCACATTCTGATACCCTCGTCCGGGATGGGAGTGGCCATCCCTTCGAGGGCCCACCTCGCGGCATTGAGGGCCGCGAGCTCCCGCTTGAGCGGCGCCAGAGCCGTTGACGGCCCCAGGAAGGCCGAGTCCGAAGACTCGATCATCCGGCGCAACTTGTCCTCCCGGCGCCAATGCGACGAGGCGAGCCGATAGATCTGGCTCGCCTCGTCGCGATCTCCATCCCACACCAGCAGCATTGTGGCAATATCCGTAATAAGGCCGCGCGAGATATCATAACACGGTCCCGGTGGCAGTGAGAAACCGGACAGCAGCGTGGCACTAGCAACGGCTCGTTTTTGGGGATCGGTGCAAGCAAGGAAATCTTTGGTGGTCATCGTCATATCCAGTGGGCGCTATGCGCCCGGTTGGGTGCACGATAACCGTGCACGTGATCCTCGTCTACCACGAGGCGATCGCCGACCGCGCAATCACCGTCCACCCACACCCAGGTGTTGCCGTCAGAGCACCGCGCATTCGCGGTATCGATGTGTTTGGCGTCGCCGGCCCTCGCCGCTGGCGCCGTCCATGTCTCGATCACGTATCCGTCGCGGTCAACGACCGCGTATCTGTCGACGCGCTCGCTCATGGCAGCACGGCCATGGTCGGCGTGCGCGACCCGTCTGAGCCGTTCAGCGCGGCCATTCCCGCCGGGGTGATCGTGTACGAGCATCCCTCGTGCTGTCGCCACGAGTTAGTCGCGACGGCCGCCGGACCGGTGCCGTCGCGATAATCGAACTTCACCGCGAGCAGCCCCGCGGTGACCAGGCCATCGGCCAGCGGCAGCTTGTGCGGGTAACAATAGAGCGCGTTACCCCTGCGGGAAAAGTCTCGCGCTGAGAGAAGAAGGCTTTTTTGATCGAAGGTAATCATATGTGCTCCGGGTTCGTGGGCGGCTCCAGTGCCGCCCTGACAAAAATCTCAGAATCAGAATCGCTCGGCAACGATCGCCGTAATCTCGGCAACGGTGAGCAGCCGCCCCTCGCAGCGGGCGAGTACCGGTCGCCCGTCGTGCATTGCCAGGTGCGTGGGGTACGCAATCGAGCGATCGTCCGCGGCAAGCGCCGCCAAGAAATCGGGGTCCGGTTGCGGCTCCGCGGGTCGGGGGTGACACACCTCGCAGCCGCTGTGCTGCCCGCTCGACGAGCGGCAGTCAAGTACCGGACCGAGCGCCGGCAAGTCGGCCGGCGGCGCGTCGTAGTGAGCGTGGCAAATCGCGATCGTGGAGTCAGAATAGGCGTATCGTGCGAGCATCTCGTTCTCCTGGGTTCCTCGTCGTCACAAGAACTAATCTAGCAATTCGTTGACCGTATGTCAACGTTTTCCGTTGCGGTCTTGCAATCTTTTTTGAAGTTCTTGCAAGAGCACGGCATCGCTAAGGACTTCTGCCGGCATGCGGCCCGGCAGGAGCTCCGCGCGGCCAAGGAGCTGGTCCACGCTCACCGCGAGCGCGGCTGCCAATCTTAGGAGATTGTCCAGCGACGGCGGGCGGCGGCTCGCGAGCAGATTGCTGATGGTGCTCTTGTTGATGCCGGCGGCCGAGGCAATATCGGCCTGGGTCAGCCCGCGCGCGGCGAGAATTTGGCGAAGAGCGTCAGCAAAGCGCGTATCATCCATGGCGCGGATGATACTGCGATCGTTGGCGGATTGGCAACCCCAACTCGTCTTTGACCGCCAGCGCGGCGCGAAGCGCTCGCGCTGTCTCGTCGGCCGTGAGCTTGCCGCCGCTGATGGCGATCACCTGCAAGGTGCCGTCGCTCATTGAGATCGCCATGGCGGTGATTGGCATGTCCACCGTCTGGTAAAGCGGCATCATCCCGGCGGCCCTGCTTGCAATGCCGATCCGTCCGGTGGCCGGCGATAGGATTCTTCTGAGCGCGGCTATGGATTGCGGATTCGCGATGACATCCACCGGGATCGGCTCCCGGCAGATCTTTTCCATGGTCGCGATGCACGCCTCCATATCCTCCACCGTGAATGCCGTCGATGCGGTGGCGTTGCTGACGGTTCCGTGAATGAGCTTGTCCTTTGGTTTCATAGCCCCGTCCTGTCGGTTCACGCCGCTGTGAGGATGCGCACTTTGTGGAATTCTACGATACGAGACCCGGTGGGGTCACAAATCGTAGGCGTCTTGGCCATCGCCGGCAGCTCCAACCGGGGCACGCCGGTGATGGCCCAGCGCGTCCCGTCCGCCTCGAAATTCAGCCGCGAGAACAACGCGCAGAGCGCTTTCCGCGCTTCGCTTGGCGCGCCGATGAGCCCGCGCCTCAGCCGCCGGAAAGTCTCCGTGACCTCATCGGCAAGCGACTGCACTGCCAATTCTGCCGCCGCCGGCGCCGCCTTGGCTGCCGCGATGTCCGACTCGATCGCGCGGATCCGTTTCGTCCGCGCCGAGTATTCCGCCGCGAGCTCGCCCGCGTCGTCCAGGGTAGCGAGCAGGCGCGCGCAGCGCTTCTGCTCGGCACGGAGCCTGCGCAGCTCGGCATCGAGGTCATCTGCCGGCACCGCCGCCTTGCTACGCTCGGCCTGGGCCAGTTCCACCACGCGGGCCGTGATCGCCTCCATGACCTCGCGGCTGAGAACGTTGTCGAGCAGATGGCCGATGACCGCGCTCTCCACGATCGCCCGGGGCTGGCGGACGGACACATCACATACGGTCGGCCCGCGTTTCGTTCGGTAGGCACACACGTACGCCTGGACACGGACACCGCCGGTGGCCTTGGTGTTGGCCACCGTGATGGGGCCGCCACAGTTTGCGCAGCGGCCCAGGCCCGAGAGCGGATGGCGTTCGCGCCCCGTGCGCCACGGGTTGCCGTTTTTGGCGACGTGTGCGGCCTGCGCAGAAAAGCGAGCTTGCACGCGCAGCCACAGCTCTTCTGGCACGATTCGCCATTCGGAGATATCGACCCGAATGACCTGCGATTCATCGGCGAGCTCGGCGACGCGCCGCCCGCCCTTGCGCACGCGGGCAACGCGTCCGTGCACATACACGCCGCGATAGCGCTCGTTGAGCAACATCGCCCTGATGGCCGACGGCGCCCACGAGCCCGTGCCGCGCCGGCCATGCGAAGGGGTCGGCACATACTCGGCGTTGAGCACCTTGGCGATCGCTGCGAGCCCGCCACCATCGGCGTACAGGCTGAAGATCCGGAGCACCACATCGGCCTGGACCGGGTCAATCTCGGCGGTGGTGTTTTTCCGGCGGCCATCACGATCCGGGTGCTGGATGTTCTGGTAGCCGTAGCATCGGCCGCCGGCCAGCTTCCTCGCGCGCACTCGAGCCCGGAGGGCCTCGGCCGTGCGCCGGCGGGTGTTCTCGAGCTCCGCCTGGGCCGAGAAGCCCCGGAGCACAGTCATCGCGGCATCGGTGGCATCGCGCCATAGCACCTCCTCGCCGGTGGAATAGTAGTATAGGCGTGCGCGGCGCTCGGCCACGATTTGACGGATCGTGGTGGCCGACTCCAGCATGTCACGGCCGAGCCGCGAGTGGTCCCGGCAGATCACGATATCCCCGGGGCACACGGCGGCAACGAGGTTGCGCAGGGCCTGCAGCCCATCGATATCGTCGCCGGCGACACCATCGCTCACGTATTCGATCGGCTCGCCGAACTCGATCCCGAGCCCATCAGCGAAGCGAAGTGCTCCCGCTCGCTGGACATCGAGGCTGTATGTCTGCTGGTCATCCCCTTTTGACCGGCGCAGCAGCAATCTCAACGCCGAGGGCGCTGGAACGGCAACGAGGCGACTCATACGACTTTCTCCATCGCCTCGGTTATAGCAACGTCGCCGGCAGCAGTGGACGGATCGCGGTCACGACGTTCCCGGAACGCCTTGATTTCCGCCCAGACCAGGTTCGCCAGCGCCTCGACGAATTGCTGGCGATCGATCGCGTCCGTTTCAATGGTTACGACCGTTTTGGTGTTACGCGCCATTGCACAGGGCTCCTATACCGACCTGACTCATCCTGGACTGGATGGCGTCGGCGTATTCCGGATTGATTTCGATTGCCGCCCATCGGCGGCCAAGGTCCTCGGCCACGCGCGCGGTTGTGCCCTCGCCAGCGAACGGGTCCAGCACGACGCCGCCCGGGCGGCTGCCGGCCAGGATGCAGCGCGCCGCCAGCGCCTCGGGAAAGCGGGCGGGGTGACATCCCTTGCCGCGACGCTCGACCGAGGCGGTCGGCATGCGCCAGATATTGCGGCCGTTGCGCACGTCGCCAGTCCACGCCGTCAGCCCGAGGTGTGGCGAGCTGCCTGGCGGCCGGTTGCGGTCCTTGGTTCCGCCGCCACCCCCGTTGTGGGCCAGGGGCTCGGCGAGCGGCGCGCCGTCAAAATAATACGTCTCCGACTTGCTCAGCAGAAATATGGATTCGGTGGCCTTCGTAGGCCGATCGCCAACGCTCTCAGGAAGCGCGTTGGTCTTCTCCCAGATGATTTCCGAGCGTAGATACCAGCCGGCCCAGCGCAGCGTGAAGGCCACCTCCCACGGTAGGCCGAGCATGTCCTTGGGCTTGCAGCCGGGCGGCATGCGCTTGGCTGCCTGGGCTGTCGCGGCCTCGTGGCGGTGATGTTGACCGCGGCCGCCGCCGGGATTGCGACCGCGCGAATCGTTGCAATAGCTGTCGCCGATGTTCAGCCACAGCGTGCCGTCAGCGCGCAGGACGCGCCGCACCTCATCGAAGATGCGCGCCATCCGGTCAAGATACTCTTCCAGCGTCGGCTCCATGCCAAACTGGCCCTCGGCGCCGTAGTCGCGCATGCCCCAATACGGCGGGCTGGTCACGGCCAGGTCCACGCACTCATCGGGCCACGACTCCAGCACCTTCTCGCAGTCGCCGATATGCAGGCCGGTGATCACTGCGGCTCCCCGATCCCGCCCAGCATTGTGGCCGCCTGTTCGCTCCCCGGCCATCGCCCGAGGCCCAGCGCCTGGAACGCCGAGCACGCCGCGCACTCGTCGTCATCCTCGCACGTGCAGTCGGCGTCGTCGGCCACGAGATTCCAGAGGAGCCGCACGAGAGCGGCGCGCACACGCTTGTGTTTTTCGTCTTTGCGCGCATCGGAGATAACGATCATTTGTGGCATGCCACAAATGCAGGAATATTCGACAACACCGGTCGGCCATTCCCGCGGCGACCCATCGGCATGGCATGGCGCCACAGTCACGCCCGCACATGCTTTGTTAGCGCCGTTGAAACCATTGCATTTGGACGGCGCGTCCCCGCCTTCGTCGATCCACCAATATCCGGTTTTCCACATCCACTCCGGCACATCGACAGTTAGGCGTTTCCATATTAGAGGCTTCATCTCTGCATTTCCTTGCGCTCTGGCGTTCCAATCTCCCATCGCACGCGAGCGATGGGCTCGCTGGCCGGCGCAATCACTCCCGGCAGATAGCTGTGGCGCTCGGTTGGCCAGGACCGCGCCTTGGTCTTGGCTACGGCCCTCCAGCCAGCGGCTCTATACACGGCCCCGGTCTCGTCCACGCGGACGTATGAGACCATCCGTCGGCACCCGATCGCCTTGGCGGCCTGCCATGCGGCGCCGAGGAGGCGGGAGCCGACATTGCGATCGCCGCCACGGCACACGAGGCGGACCACCTCCAGGACGCGGGGATCCTCCGCGAGAGCGCGCGCCACCGGCGTTGCTACCAGCACGCCGCCAACGAGCTCGCCGCCCAACTCGGCCAGCGCGCCGAACCGGGCCGCGCGCACCGGCTTGTGGTGACGGTGCCATCGCTCGACGAGTGCGTTGACCTCGTCTCTGGTCGCTGGCCGAAGCTCGATCATGCCGCCACCGCCCCGTGCAGATGCGGCGCCACCCAGACCGGGTCCGCCGAGAGCTCGAAGAGCTGGCCGATGTCGCCGGCGAGAAGTGCACGCAACATCTGCTCGCCGATCGCCCGGGCCGCGCCCACCGGGATGGCGTTGCCGATACGCTCGCGCCACGCGGTCGTGCTCGATCCCGAGAGCACCAGCCACTCCCCAGCCACACGCACCGGGAACCCCTGCAGCGCGGCGAGATCGAGCGTTGTGAGCGGCCGGTGCCAG
>Ga0256865_1000249_pt1 | contig 18904 bp, 22 predicted proteins | sample RVTome_14_FD_187337 | JGI IMG/M metagenome (GOLD analysis project Ga0256865, IMG submission 187337) | Soil microbial communities from uranium-contaminated site in the Upper Colorado River Basin, Wyoming, United States - RVT145D125 HiSeq ... | reverse complement strand
TCGGCGTCATCCAACAGGGGCTCGACCGGGGCGTCGAGACGGAGCGGATCGCGCGCGCCGCTCGGATGCTCCAGGGATACGAACTGCTCTACTGGGATACGCTGCACCAGGCCGTCTCCCCCTAGCGCACTCCGAGGGTCGCACCGGAACCCTGCAGCGGCTGGGGACGTGCCTGAACGGGGTAGCTCCTCCGCACCCGGACTACCGGCGACAGGCGGCACACCGCCCCTGCCGGACATGATCCGGAAGGAACACGGTGCGACACCCGGGACAGCGCCGCGGGGGCCGCCGCTCCCCGTGCTCAAGCAGATACTGGGCGAGGTCGAAGTAGGGAAGGACGCCGGGCGTGAGGGTCAGGATGCGCTGCACTCGCACGACCCGCCCCACCCGGAGAAAGGAAAGCGTCTCCGCCAGAGAGACGGCAACCGCGGGGGGCTCCTCCTGGTCGGCGATGGTGTCAACCAGCCGGCGCAATCGCCGGTGCTCTCCCTCGAGCGCGCGCCAGCCGCCTCTCACCGCATCCGCGAGGATCGGCCCGGGATTCGCGGATGCCGCAGGGGACCCGGTCCTCTCCAACACGCGCCAGGCCCGGGCCCGCGCCACCGACGGATTGCGGGCGTACAGATACAGGAGGGGAAAGAGCAGGCCCGCGACGGGAAGACGGTATCGCTGTCGGACGTATCGGTAGGCCGCCCCCTCGAGCCTGAAGAGTGCCAAATTTTCGGGAAACCGATCCCGGCTCTGGAGTCGGCCGCCGAGGAGAGCATAGGCCTCGCGGAGGAGAGGCTCGCCCCGAGTCTCCCGGGCCACCTCGCGAGCAACCTCATCCAGGGCCTGGACCGAGCGGCTCGGCCCTGAGCCCCTCGACTCCGCTCGGGGCAGGCCTGTCGAAGGAGCTTGCCGATCCTCGATGGCAGAGGGGGATCCGTCGCCGCCCGCCCCGCGCGGTGCAGCCATCATCCGGTTGAGGAGCAGCTCATCCCCTTCAAGGGCGCGCGGGACATCGGTCTCTAGGAATCCTACGAAGAACCAGGGAAGAGACTTTTCCACTCCGGTTCCACTCGATTCCGCGGGCGGAGGTCCCGAAGTCCTCCGTCTTCCCTGGGGGGGCCCGGCGTCCTCCGCCCGGAGCGGGTGGGGGACTACTTTCGGCCGAGGACAGCGTCTTTCAGCGCCTTCGCGATCCGGATCCGCACGACGCGCTTGGCGGGAATCTTGATCGGCTCGCCGGTCTGCGGGTTCCGACCCATACGCGCCTTGCGATTGACCAGCACCACCTTGCCGATATCGGGGATAGTGAACCCGTTCTTGGCCTCCTTGGCCGCCAAGGACGCCAATTCGCTCACTATGGTCGCTGCATTCGCCTTGGTGATCCCGGCCTTCTCCGCCAGCCGCCCGATGAGTTGCGCCTTCGTAATCCCCTTTGCCATCGGTGCCTCCTTTCCATCCTGGGTTCACACGCCACCGTACTCGTCTCAATTCCGCCGGTCAAAGCTACCCTGCCACATCGTGCGAGTCAATAGAATCTTGAGTCACCGGACCCCCTTCCTCACGCTGTGGCCGCCTGTTTCCGCAGCGTCTCCTCGAGCTCTTTGACGCGCTCCCGGAGCGCCTTCTGCGTGGTGAATGCCTCGGTATCATCGCGCATGATGGCGAAGATCCCCTCGACCCGGCCCTCCGTCGTCTTCAGCATTCCGACCGTGAAGGCGATGGAGAGTCGACTCCCGTCCTTCCTGAGGGCCGGGACGCGAAGGACCTGGGCGCCGTAATGGGTCTGGCCGGTCCGCATGACCTCACGATAGCCGGCCCAGTGCCGCTCGCGGTATTTCTCGGGAACGATCAGATCCAAGGATTGCCCGAGGGCTTCCGCCTCGGTGAATCCGAACAGTCGCTCGGCCCCGGGGTTCCACAACGCGATCTTCCCGTCCGCTCCGGCCAGCACGACGGCATCCGCTGCCTCCTGAACGATCCGCTCATAGATCGACATGCCCTCCCTCCTCTGTGGCACCATGTCCTTGCGGTGCGGCGGACGGTGGACCGTGACCCCCCCTGCTACGAGGCGGGCGTGAGGCTTACGATGTGATGGTAGTGCACGGTCAGACGCGTCCCAGGCTTGGAGCCGTCCGGCTCAAGATGGACGACCAAGCCGTCCGCCGCATCGAGGGACCCGACCAGTCGTCCCGTGACTGTCGGCCCCCCGGGGGCCCCAGCCTTCAGGCAAAGCGTCACCCGCTTCCCGACGTGCCGCTTGATCTCGTCCGGCCTCATCCCGTTCCTCCCTCGCAGTCTCGCCGACGGCCCGGCGGAGGTCAGGCCCCTGGCCCGGGTTCGGACGCCCCCTCTTCCTGCTCGAGCAGATACAGCGTGCGCGGCGAGGCGACGTCCAGGCGTACCACGATCTCGTTGAGCGCCTCGAGGACCGCCTTCCGGGAGAGGCCCCCCCGCATTGGGCCGTGGAGGGAAACTCCCAGCGTGTCACACCCCCGCCGCACCAGCTTGCTCAAGGCGTCGGCGAGCCCGGCGTGTACGGTCTCTGGATGACAGATCGGTTCGCCGTCGAAGTCATACACGACCACGCGCGCGATGTACGTGACCCCCCGACGCGCGCCATCCTCGATGATGACCGAGCCGAGCGGTTGCTTCTCCGCGCGCGCGGCCCGCTCCAATGCGGCCCAGAGGTCGAGCGGGCTGGCGTCCGGGTCCAGTGCATCCGTCGCCGCATGCAGCAGCAGGTACGTATCCTCCGGCACCACGAGGCCATCCAGTGCGGGCGTGCGGGCGGGCGACCGCCAAAAAATGACGTCCGTGGTCCCGACACGACCGAGGCGCTCCCTCTTTACTATGTTACTCCTCCCCCTGTTCGGGACTCTGGAAGAGGACGAAGGGATCGTCGATCCGAAAGATCTCCTGAGTGTAGAAGGCCTGGCCGTACGTGCAGCCCGCGAGGAGGCCGAAGTAGCGCGCGACCACTTCGAGACGGCTCGGAACGGAGCGGTAGCCCGCCCGCCCGAACTGCGAGGCGTGCGCAGCGACGGCCTCGAGGGCCCGGGGCAACTCGTGGTCCACGGGGACGATAAACGAGGGGCGCGCAAAGGGAACCATGAAATAGTAGAAGATCTTCTGGACCGCATGGGGCCGCCCCCCGGCGGGGAATTTCTCCAGGTGGGCGAAATTGGCGGCGTGAGTGACCAGATGGCCGGCGGCAATGTGATCAGCATGCCCCCGTCCGCGTCCCGGCTCGACGGCGTAATGGGGCGCCAGGAGGATCCGCGGCCGATATTTGCGGATCACCGCCGCCACGCGCCTGCGGTTCTCGGGAGTGTCCTCGAGGCGGGTATCCCCGAGGCGCAGGACCTCGAAGGCATCGACCTCCAGTATCCGCGCCGCCGCCGCCGCCTCCCGTTTCCGGACCTTTCGCGTGCCGGCCCCCATATCCCCTTCCGTGAGGCTGACGATTCCGGTCCGGTACCCCTTTGCCTTCATCTTCAACAGAAAAGCACCGACCCCGATCTCGGCGTCATCGGGGTGGGCCCCGAAGGCCAGAAAATCCATCGCACGCCCCATCGCGCTCCCTTCCGCTCCGCTGCGCCGTGGGATCCCGGGGACATCCGCTGCCGCCCGCTACTTGTAGAACTCCTCGCAACTCCCGGCGACCACGTCCACCGCGATCGTCCGCTCCTCTCGCACAATCTTGAGCGCCACCTTCTCGTGGGCCCGCTTCTTCCACAACTCCTCGTACAGATCACGCCGCGTCTCTACGGCGCAGAAGCCCACGGCGACGATCACGTCCCCTTCCTTGACCCCCGCCGCCTCCGCCGGTCCTCCCGGCACCACGGCCGCCACCAGCACCCCGCGCTCCACCGGCTGCAGGTGCGCCCCGATCCACGCCCGCACAGGCCGGCTGACGACCTGACCGAATTCCAGGAGCTCGGTGCGGTTGAGCTGATACCGCTCCACGGGAATCGCGATCGTCGCCCGCGTCACCTCGGGCAGGCTGAAGGAAGCGATCCCCACCACGCGCCCCGCCAGATCAAAGACCGGAGCCCCGCCGAAGCCCGGGTTCTGGATCGTCAATCCGATCACCTTGGGCAGCATGAACTCCCAGTGGGTATCGAACTCGCCGAGATACCCAATGACTCCGTCCGCGATCCGGCGCTCCACCGGCCCGGTCGCGGCCGCGACAAACACCGGCTGCCCGAGCAGGATGTCCATCGAGGAGCCGAGACGCACCGCGGGCAGATCCTGGGGCGGAATCTTGAGGACGGCCAGTCCGCTGGAGAAGTCCTGGGCCACCAGCTGACCCTGAAAGCGCCGACCGTCCTGAAGCCCGATGCCGAAAAAATACGCCCCCAGGACCACGTAGTTCACCGTCAGGAGATACCCGCCGGTGTCCACGATGACCCCGGTGCTTCTCCGCTCGGTCCCCAGGGCCCCGGCGGATGGGTGACCCGGCTTGATGGAGGCCTCGATACTGACGACGGCGGGGAGAACGCCGGTGACCAACTCGGGCGGCGCGTCCATACGGCTGCTCCGCAAGGGGGATGACGGTGCCCACTCATCTTAGCAACTTCCCGAAGCGATGCCAAAGGAAAAGGCGGCTGGCGGCTACTCGGAGAGACGCAGCAGCATGCCGGTCTGCCGGGCGCGCTGGATGACGATGTGGAGGAGCATGAGCCCTCCCGCCTGGTAGAGGACGGCCAGACCGAATCCTTTCATCAGCGGCGCCCGGAAGAGGAGGGGGAAGCCGTACACGCCCCGGAAGTACTCCAGAAAATAGGTGAGCGGAATGAGACGCGACGCAATCGTCACCGGCGGGGGGAGCTGGTCCACCGGGTAGTAGATGCCGCACAGGAGCAGCAGGATGCTCGCCAGCGACCAGGCCGCGACCTCTGCCCGGGGACCGAAGGCCAGGATCAGGATACAGGTGCAGGTCCCCACCAGGGCGCCGTTCAGGAAGAGGCCGACGGCGAAGACCGCGAGCGGACCCACACCCGCATCCATGAAGTTGAAGTCAAAGGCGTACCAACTGACAAGGCCCATCAGCCCGAAGACCACGCTCCCGCGGATGACGCCCATGAGCCAGGACCCCGCGACTACGTGCCCGCCATGGATCGGCGCCATGAACAGGTACTTCACGCTCTTGGACCACATGTCGAAGAGGAGCGCGTAGGCGACATCGAGCTGGCAGATCTGAACGACACTCAGGGAAATCACCCCGATCAGGACGAAGGCCCGCGTCTCAGGCGTGAGCGCGAGGAATTCCGTCAGGAGGCCGATAGAGGCCAGACCGATACAGGGCCAGAAGGTCATCTCGAACAGCGTGAAGGCGTTCCGCCGGTTCATGAGCCAACTGCGCCGGGTGAACGCCCAGACCTTTGCCCATTCAGCGCGCGAGCTCAACGAAGACCTCCTCCAATCCAAGCTCGTCAATCCGCACCGCGTGCAAGACGACCCCCGCCTGGTGGAGGCAGCGGATCACCTGATCGAGTCGCTGCCTCCCCTGGTCTACGCGGATCTCAAGCCCCTCCCCGTCCTGGTGCACCGCCAGGACACCGGGGAGTCTCTGGATCTCACCGAGCGGAAACGGTCCGGTCCCGGCCACCTGAATGACCTCGGCGAAGCCGACGCGCCGCTTGAGGTCGCCACAGGTGCCCCGGGCCAGGATCCTGCCGTCTCGCAGGAAGGCGATCTCATCGCACAGGGCCTCCGCCTCGGGCATATAGTGGGTCGAGAGAAGAATCGTGGTCCCCCGCTCGGACCGGAGCCGGGCGATCTGTTGCCGGATGCGAACCGAGACGTCGGGGTCCAGGCCCACCGTCGGCTCGTCGAGGAGGAGGAGATCGGGGTCATTGAGGAGGGACTTGGCCAGCGCGAGCCGCTGCTTGAGACCGGTTGAGAGTTCATTGTAGGGGACGGCGCGATACCCGCTCAGCTCGCACGTCTCCATCACCGCGCCCACGTGCATCCGGCACCGGCGTCCCCACAGACCGTACAGCATCGCATGAAACGTCAAGATGTCCGCCACGCTGAGGCTCCAGGGAAAATTGGCGTTCCCGCTGGCCATGTTGACCCGCCGCCGAATCATCGCCGCCTCCCGCCGGACGTCCCGGCCCAGGACGCGGACCGACCCGGCGTCCGGGAGGAGGAGCGTGGCGAGGACCGAGAGGAGGGTGGTCTTGCCCGCCCCGTTCGGTCCCAGGATGCCGTAGATCATTCCGGCCTCGACGGTGAGGTCGATACCCTGGAGGGCAACCTTGTGTCGCGGGCGCACCAGCCCGATGCGAAATACCTTCAGAAGGTTCCGGACCTCGACCGCTGCCACTCCGCACCCCCGGGGAATCGGCCCGCATCGGGAAAGAGGACCACACTGAAGGGCAGCACATTGTGGCGCCGGCATGCCCCGCCTGTCAAGGGATCCCGGGCCACGCGCACCACGGCCCCGCGCACACGCTATACCCAGGGCCTGTTGCCACACACTCCGCGCCCCGGATCCAAAAGGACTTTGACATTTTCTTTCCGGCTTCCTATAGTAAGGATCAAGGGCGGTGCTCCGACAGCCGACTGTTCAGCGAAGTCGGGAAGATCATGCCCTATCGGTTCCTCGAAGACGTAGCCATCGCCGACGTAGCCTTCGAGGCCGAGGGACGGACCCTTCCCGAAGTGTTCGAGGCATCGGCGTTGGCCCTCACCGAGGTGATGGTTGATCTGGACGGAGTCTCGCCTACTTCGGCGCGCCAGATCCGGCTGACCGCCGAGGACCTGGACACCCTCCTCTTCCGGTGGCTCGCAGAGCTCATTTTCCTGAAGGACTCGGAGTGCCTCCTCTTCCGACGATTCGCGATCTCTATCCGGCAGGCGACGGAGTGGGAGCTCGAGGCAACCGCGTGGGGGCAAGAAATCGATTACGCCACGATGTCGCTCGGGGCCGACGTCAAGGCGGTGACGTATCATCTCTTCGTCCTGGAGCAGACCCCGGATGGATGGAAAAGCCGGATCGTTTTAGATATCTGAGAGGGTGACGATCGTGGACCTTACCCGAGGGATGAAGAAGGTCGCAGAGGGCATCTGGGAGATCCCCCGCACGGCCAAGGAGGGGATGCTGGTCCCGGCCCGGATCTATGCCACCGACGAGCTGCTCAAGGGGATGGATGAGGGCGTCTTCGAGCAGGTGACCAACGTGGCGTGCCTGCCGGGGATTCAGAAATACGCCCTCTGCATGCCGGACGGCCACTGGGGCTATGGCTTCCCCATCGGCGGCGTCGCCGCCATGGACGCCAAAACCGGCGTGATCTCGCCCGGGGGCATCGGCTTTGACATCAATTGCGGGATGCGACTCATGCGCACCACCCTGACCGAGGCCGAGGTCAAGCCCAAGATCCGCGACCTGGTGGACCGGCTGTTCCACGCTATTCCGTGCGGCGTCGGCACCAAGGGGTTCTTCAAGCTCAGCCCGGACGAGTTCCGTGAGGTGATGACTCATGGGGCCCCGTCGGTGATCCGGCGTGGATACGGCTGGCCCGAGGACGCCGAACGGATCGAGAACCTGGGGCGGATCCCGGGGGGTGACCCCGACAAGGTCAGCGCGAAGGCGACGAGTCGCGGCATCCATCAGCTCGGGACCTTGGGATCCGGCAACCACTACCTCGAGATCCAGGTCGTCTATCCCGGCAGTATCTACGACCCGGCACTCGCCAAGGCCATGGGGATCGACCGGGAGTACCAGGTGGTCGTGATGTTCCACTGCGGCTCGCGGGGATTCGGGCATCAGGTGGCGACCGACTACCTGGAGACCTTCGCCCGGGCTATGAAGCGGTACGGGATAGCCGTCCGGGACAAGGAACTGGCGTGCGCCCCGTACGCCTCACCGGAAGGGCAGGACTACTTCAAGGGGATGGTGTGCGCGGCCAACTCCGCCTTTGCCAACCGGCAGGTGATCACCCACCGCATCCGCGAGGTCTTCAGCGACGTCTTCAAACGGGATGCCCGTGATCTGGGCCTCGAGGTGATCTACGACGTCTGCCATAACATCGCCAAGATCGAGCGGTACCGGGTGGACGGCGAAGAGAAGGAACTGGTGATACACCGCAAAGGGGCGACGCGGTCCTTTCCTCCGGGTCACCCCGACCTGGCAGAGCGGTACCGTTCCATCGGGCAGCCGGTGATCATCGGGGGATCCATGGAGACCGGGTCCTACCTCCTCATCGGCACCGCCATGGCCATGGAGGAGAGCTTCGGGTCCACCGCCCACGGCTCCGGCCGGACCATGTCGCGCACAGCGGCGAGGAAGAAGGTGAACGCCCGGGATCTCCTGGAGCGCCTGGATCAGCGGGGCATCTACGTGCGCGCCGCCTCCTTTGCCGGAGTGGCAGAAGAGGCCGGCATGGCATACAAGGACATCTCCGAAGTCGTAGACGCCGTGGACACGATCGGGCTCTCGAAGAAAGTGGTCCGTCTGCAACCCATCGGGAATATCAAGGGATAAGGAGGTCTCCGTGGAGAGCAAGGAGCTGCTCTACACCTCGTACCGGCTGCGGGAACTGGAGAGCCTCCTCCCCGAAGGGCTCCCCGTGGCGGAGCTGCACCGGGTCCAGGAGTTCGTCGACACGCGGGACGATGTCGGCCTCATCGCCTTCTTGGAGCGGCTGAACCTCCCCCCGGCGAACCGCGAACGGCTTCGGATCATCACGGAGGCCCGACCCATCGCCCTGAAGATCGTCGCCCTGTGGCGCGAGATGCCGCTGCGTCACGAGGAGATCGAGGCGCACTACAAGCAGCTGCAGGCGCTCAAGGCCCAGTACGACCGCTGCGTCCCCGGACGCGTCGGCGCCGAATCCTTCTAACCGTCGATCGATGACCGTAAAAAGGTATGTCGCGTTGCTTTCGTACTTCAACCGTTCGCGGGCTTAACGGTCGTCGGTCCTCGGTCATCGGTGGATGGTGGTTAGTGGTTGGTGATTAGTGATTAAGAACCAACACTTACCAGTCACCAATCACCAGTCACTACCGGCCGTTGGAGACGGAGATGAAGGCAGTCCGCTTTCACGAACATGGGGGACCCGAGGTCCTAAAGGTAGAGGACATCCCCGAGCCGCGGATCGCCCCGAACGAGGTCCTGGTGCGGATCAGGGCCTGTGCCCTGAACCACCTCGATCTCTGGCTCCGTAAAGGGCTTCCCGGAGTCAAGCTCCCCCTCCCCCACATCCCCGGTTGCGACATCGCCGGCGAGGTCGCGGCGGTCGGCGAGCTCTGCTCCCGGGTCACGGTCGGCGAGCGGGTCGTGATTTCCCCCGGGAGGAGCTGCGGCCAGTGTGCCCGGTGCCTCTGCGGGCGGGACAACCTCTGCGCCCAGTACCAGATCATCGGGGGCTACGGGCTCGACGGCGGGTATCGGGAGCTGATTGCGGTGCCGGAGGTCAATGCCCTCCCCCTGCCCAACGGCTGCGACTTCGCCCAGGCCGCCGCCTTCCCCCTCACTTTCCTCACCGCGTGGAATATGCTTGTGACGTTAGGCCACGTGCGTCTCGGCCAGACGGTCCTCGTCATGGGGGCCGGGAGCGGGGTGGGCGTGGCCGCCGTACAGATCGCGAAACTGTTCGGCGCCACCGTGATCGCCACCGCGAGCACCGACGAGAAGCTGGAGAAGGCGAAGGCTCTGGGGGCGGACCACGGCATCAACTACCGCCAGCAGGCCGTCGCCCAGGAGATCAAGAGCCTCACCAACCGCCGAGGGGTCGACATTATCTTCGAGCACGTGGGGGGCGAGACGTGGAAGGACCTCATCCCGACTCTCGCACCCGGAGGCATGCTCGTCACGTGCGGGGCCACGAGCGGCCCGACGGCCGAGACCGATATCCGGTACCTCTTCATGCGGCAGCTCCGGATCCAGGGAGCCTACATGGGGAGCAAGGCCGATCTCATGCAGATTCTCCCCCTCGTGGAGTCGGGAAAGCTCAAGCCGGTGGTGGATCGAGTCCTCCCCCTCACGGAAGCCGCACAGGCGCACCGGCTCCTCGAGGAGCGAAAGCAGTTCGGCAAGGTCGTCCTCACGATCTAACCCGCGAGTCGTTCCGTCAGCCCCCACCCGGGCGGGACGAAGACCCCCCCGGCCGAAGGGCCTCCCCCGCTTAGGGTCACCTATCCGCGCACCTCCCGAATCGTCTGATACCAATCGCCATGCCGGTCCGAATCGGCTTCGAAGTTCCGCCCCGGACCACCGCCCCACGAACCCGGAGAACCCATGGCGATGGACGGCGGGGAGTTCTGGCACAATGATTGCTCTCTCCCTCGACCATGAGCGTGATCTCCGTGCTCATCATGCCGGGCGGTCTCCTGTTGCTCACCGGCCTGGTGGCATCGCTGTGGATGCCCCTTCCGGAGTCGGTGGCGGTCCTTCGCGTCTACCCGTATGTGGTGCTGGGGGCAGGCCTGTACTTTGGCTGCCGCTTCCATCGGAGCCAGCTCCTGTTCGCCATCCTCCTCCTGGCCGTCGCCGACCGGGGACTGCTCTACTACGGCCCTGGCGGCGCGGCGGCGTCCGATGCCGGCCGCACCGTCTTCCACGCGGTCGCCCTGCTCCTCCCCCTCAACCTCGCGGGCCTGTCGCTTATCGCGGAGCGCGGTATCGTAACCTTTCGGGGTCTGTTGCGACTCATCATCCTTCTCTCCCAACTCGTCCTTGTGGCCCTGCTATGCCAGCCGGAGCAGGCGGCTCTCGCAGCGCGACTGGAGCATCCCTTTGTCAACGCGCCGTGGACCGCGGGGCTCTCCATCGGCCAGCCCGCCCTGCTGGCCTTCGGCACCGCATGGGGTGTGGTGATCGTTCGCTTCATTCGGCGGCCGAACGTGATCGCAGGCAACTTTTTCTGGGCCCTGGTGGCCGTCTTCCTCGCCCTCGCCGCGGACGGCCCCGGATCCGCCTCCACGGCCTACTTCTCGACCGCCGGACTCGTCCTTGTCCTCTCCATCATCGAGACGTCATACGCCTTGGCGTATCGGGACGAGCTGACGGGTCTGGAGGGGCGCCGCGCCTTGAGCGAGGCGCTGCTCAAGTTGGGAAGACAGTATACAATCGCCATGATCGACGTCGACCACTTCAAGACGTTCAATGATCGGCACGGCCACGATGCGGGGGACCAGCTGCTCCGCATGGTCGCGGCAAAGCTGGCGCACATGCCCGGTGGGGGCAAGGCGTTTCGCTACGGCGGGGAAGAATTCGTGGTCCTCTTTCCTGGTAGATCGATCCAGGATGCCATCCCCCATCTCGAAATGCTGCGAAAGGCGGTCGAGGCGACCCAGTTCACGCTACGCGGTCGCAACCGCCCGGAGCAGAAACCGAAACGGGAATCCCGGAGCGGCCCGGCGGGGCAGAGCATCGCCGTCACGGTCAGCATCGGCGTGGCCGAAGGGAGTAACCGGAACGTCGATCCCACCGAGGTGATCACGGCGGCGGATCAGGCGATGTACCGTGCGAAGAAAGCCGGACGCAACATGCTGAGCAACTGACCCTGGGCTGCGCCGACAGCGCCGCCGGTCCTTTCCCGTTGCAACGGCAGGCCGTTGGTGTATGATCGTGTTATAATAGCGACGCAGCGTACGCGTGGAGGGGAGGGTCATGGCGAGCGAAGTGGTGATCTACGGAAAGGACGGGTGACCCTTCACCGCGGCGGCCCGGGAGGATTACGCCAAACGAAACATCGCCGTCCACTACGTCAACGTCAAGAAGGATTCAGCGGCCCTCGAGCGCATGCTCACGGTTGCCAAGGGAGTGCGTGAGGTCCCGGTCATCGTCGAGGATGGCCGGGTGACGATCGGCTTCGGTGGCACCTGAGAGGTCTGAGGCCAGGGTCCTGGCCTTGCCGCCCCATCGTGTACCCGCCGGCCCACTGTCCTGCTCGCTTCCGCGTTCGAGCGCTCAGCCCTTCGCCCCCTTCCCAGTCACGCAGCCCCCGCCCTTCCTCCGAGGCCGCCGGGAGCCGCGGGCCTACGCCCGCGCCCGCTTGCGGGCCCGCCTGCGGGCGTGCACGTCCGCCATCTCTGCCCCAAACAACAGGATGACCGCGGTGTAGTAGACCCAGAGCACCAGCCCGATCAGCGCGCCCAATGGGCCGTAGAGCCGATCGTGCGGAGCATAGTAGAGGAGATAATGGCTGTACAGTTCCCGCGCGCCCTGCCAGAGGACTGTGGCCATGGAGGCCCCCAACATGGCGGACCAGAAGGGGACGGGCTGCGCCGGCGCGACGAGATAGATGAGGAGGAAGACCACGAACATGAGGAAGAAGGGGAGGGGGAGCACCAGATAGTCCCAGACGGGTGCCAACGCGGCGTTGACGCTGGCCACATAGGGATCGAGGACCGGGAAGAGGCGCAGCAGGTCGCTGGCGAGCGCCCAGATCGCCAGCAGGAGGGGAGAGATCAGGAAGGAGAGGAGCAGCAGTATCCCCGAGGTGAGCATGATCATCAACCCCACCAGTTTCCGCTGCAGGTATCCCCGGGTCAACTGCGTCCGGCGAATAACGTTGATCGCGCGCTCGACCGTCTCAAATGCCCCGTTGGCCACCCAGAGGAAGGTGACGAGCGCGAGGAGGCTGGCGACGGTCCGCGTGGCGACGATCGCCTCCAGGAGGTCCTTGATGCGTCCGACCACCGGGAGGGGAAGGAGTTCCGTGATGACCGCGATCACCCGCTCCACCGCCCCCTCGGAGGACCCCATGACGTAGCCGAGGAAGGCGACCCCCAGAAAGATCAGGGGGATGATGGAGATCAGGGCGTAGAAGGAGATGGCGGCAGCCAGGAGCGTACATCCGTCGGCACGAAACCCCGCGAAGACCTCCTGGAAGAACGACGGCTGCTGCGGCTCGACGATTGTTTTCCCCTTCGTCATTTGCTCCTGTGGGCCTACGCCTCGTCTCCCTCCCCGGGCCAGCGCTTCACGCCGTACAGACCGGTCTTCAGGACCTTCAACGCCAGCAGGCCGCACTTCAGCCGGATGGGGCTCAATGGCACCCCGAGGGCTTCCAGCATCTCTTCCTTGCTGAAGGCCTTGACCCGCTCCAAGGGGGCGCCCTTGATCTTTTCAGTCAGGATCGAGGCCGCCGCCTGACTGATGGCGCACCCCTGCCCTTGAAACCGGACATCCGCCACGTGGCCCTCCCGGAGCTTGAGGTCGATCCGGATCCGGTCCCCGCAGAGCGGGTTGTCCTCCTCGTTGGTGACATCCGGGTCTTCCAGCGTCCCGAAGTTCCGCGGCTTCTTATAGTGATCCAGGATGAATTCGCGGTACAAGTCGTCCATGGCGATCCCACGGTTTCGCCTGATTTCAGGCCCTCGGGGGCCGTCCGCTCCCCCTGGAAGCTGGCCATAGCATAATCGACGACCGCGCGGGCGCGCAACCCGGATCAGGGAGGGGGGGGGACGAGGCAGGAGCCGTGGGCAAAGCGTCTGGAGATCGGAGAGTGAATGACGTCCCGTGGAGTGAGGGCGGGCCACCGTTGGCCACGCCCGGGCACGCCTCAGGGCACGAGCTGCGTGCCGGTTTCGTCCATAACGATCAAGGCATCCACCGGGCAGACATCGCAGGCGTCGATCAACCGATCCCGCTCGATGTCCGCGGGGTCGGCCTTGAACGCACAGATGTTCTCCCCGTTGAATTCGAAGACGTCCGGGGCGACTTTCATGCAGTTGCCGGTGCTGATGCAGAGGGTGCGGTCGATCCGGATCGTCAGTCCACTGATTGTCCGTTCGACGAAATCGGCCATGACTCCCCCTCCCGCCCGGCGGCGAGGCCGCGGCGACCCGACTCACCAGAGGCCCAGTTCCAATCTCGCTGCTTCGGACATCCTGGACTGGTCCCAGGGCGGATCGAAGACGACCTCGACCGTGGCGTCCTTCACTCCGGGGATGGTCTTGACCTTCTCCTGAACCTCCCCCGGCAGGCTCCCCGCCGCGGGGCAGTTCGGGGAGGTGAGGGTCATGCGAATCCCAACGACGCCGGACGGATCCACCGTAATCCCGTAGATCAGCCCGAGCTCGTAAACGTTGACCGGAATCTCCGGATCAAAGCATGTCCGCAAGGCCTCGACGACCTGCGCCTCGACCGCCAGGGAGCCGGCGGCGGTGATGTCCAGTGGCCCCCCCTCATGCCGGGCATCGGATTCGCCGTTCTCTTTCACCACCGCACCCCCTCCCGGGCACTTACTCCGTTGAGATCGGCTCGCCCTTCCCCTCCAGCGCCGCGCGCAAGGTGTGCCACGCCAGTGTGGCGCACTTGACACGGACCGGGAACTCGCGCACGCCCGAAAAGACCGCCAGCTTTCCCAGGTCACCCGGATCGCCGGGGCCCCCTTTGCCGGTGAGCAGATCGTGAAAGCGCTCGAAGAGCCCTTGAGCCTCGGCCGTGGTTTTCCCCTTGACACTGTCGGTCATCATCGAGGCCGACGCCTTAGAAATCGCGCACCCCGAACCCTGGAAGCCGATGCGCCGAATCACGTCGTCCTCCACCTGTACGTAGAGGGTGATCTGATCGCCACACAGCGGATTGTGTCCCTCCGCCGTCCGATTCGCGCCATCCAGCTTTTGAAAATTCCGGGGCTTCTTACTGTGGTCGAGAATGACCTGTTGGTACAGCTCGCGAAGGTCAGACATCAGCCGAGAATCTCAATGGCCTTGTGAATCGCGCCGACGAGGGAATCGATTTCCTCTCTGGTGTTGTAGAAGGCGAGCGAGGCACGCGCCGTGGCGGGGACCCCGAAACGCTGCATCACGGGCATCGCACAATGGTGGCCAGCCCGGATCGCGACCCCCTCGTGATCCAGGACGGTGCCGACGTCATGGGCGTGGATCCCCTCGAGGACTAACGAGAGGACGCACGTCTTCTCCTTCCCCGTCCCGATGATGCGGAGGCCGGGGATGGCCGCGCAAGCCTTCGTCGCGTACTCCAGCAACTCGTGCTCGTACGCGGCGATCCGGTCCAGGCCGACCCCGGTGACGTAATCCAGGGCCGCGCCGAGACCGATGGCCCCAGCGATATGCGGCGTCCCCGCCTCGAACTTATACGGCAGATCGTTATAGATCGTCTTCTCGAAGGTGACGGACTTGATCATGTCGCCGCCGCCCTGGTACGGCGGCATCGCGTCCAAAATGTCGCCCCTGCCGTACAGGATGCCGATGCCGGTCGGGCCGAACACCTTGTGCCCGGAGAAGGCGTAGAAATCGCAATCGAGCTGCCGCACATCCACCGCGAGGTGGGGCGCCGCCTGGGCCCCATCGATGAGGACCGGAATGCCCCGGCGGCGGGCAAGGCGCACCATGTCTCCCACGGGGTTGATGGTCCCCAAGGCGTTCGACACATGGGTGACCGCCACCAATCGCGTGCGCGGCGTCAGGAGCTTTTCGTACTCGTCGAGCAGCAACTCACCCGCGTCGTTCATCGGGACGACCCGGAGGACTGCACCGGTCGCCTGGCACACCATCTGCCACGGGACGATGTTCGAGTGATGCTCCATGGCCGAGATGACGATCTCATCTCCCGCCCCCGCGTGCGTCCGCCCGTAGCTCGACGCCACGAGGTTGATCGCCTCCGTGGTGCCGCGGACGAAGATGATCTCGCGCGCCGCGGCCGCGTTCAGGAACCGGCGCACCGTCTCCCGCGCATGTTCATAGGCCTCGGTCGCCCGCTGGCTGAGCTGATGCACTCCGCGGTGGACGTTCGAATTGTAGCTCGAGAGGAAGTGGTGCACCGCATCGATGACCGCCTGCGGCTTCTGGCTCGTCGCGGCATTGTCAAAGTACACCAAGGGCTTTCCCCGGACCGGCTGGCCCAGGACGGGAAAGTCCTTCCGGAGCCGCTCGACCTCGAAGGCGGTCAACCGCTCTTCACGCACCGACGGGCTCACGCGGCCTCCGACGGAGATCATCGGGTCTCCTCCACCAACCTCCCGGCCGGCATCCACTCGCGGATGAGCCCCGCCAGGTGCATCCGCACCGGCTCGACCCGGATCCGTTCCAGGCTCTCATTGGCGAAGCCGAAGAGGAGGAGGGCGCGGGCCGTCTCCTCGGGGACGCCGCGGGACCGCAGGTAAAAGATCGCATCCTCGTCCATCTGGCCGATGGTCGCCCCGTGGGTACACTTGACATCGTCGGCGTAGATCTCCAACTGCGGCTTGGTATCGATCTGCGCCTCGAGGGACAGCAGCAGGTTCTTGTTCGTCTGCTTCGCGTCGGTCTTCTGCGCATCCTTGTGCACGATTATCCGCCCACTGAAGACGCCGTGGGACTGGCCGTCGAGGATGCCGTGGTAGAACTGCCGGCTGTCGCAGTGGGGGCTCGCATGCTCGACCAGCATGAAGTTGTCCATGTGCTGGCGGCCGTTGGCCATGAAGAGGCCGTTGATGAGGCACTCGCCCCCCTCGCCGGCCAGGACGGGGTGCACGTTGTTCCGCACCAGGCCCCCCCCGATCAAGACGGTGTGCGACGCCACGGTGCTGCCGCGTCCCTGCTCGACGCGGAGGGTCGAGATGTTGAAGGCGTGCCGACTCTCCCGCTCGACCATAAAGTGGCTCAGGACGCTGTTGTCGCCCGCCACCGCCTCCGTGACGACGTTGGCGAAGTAGACATCGGCAGCGAGCGACACGTAATCCTCGATGACCACCGCCTGACTGTCCTCGTCCAGCACGATGAGGTTGCGGGGATGGCTCATGATCGGCTCGGCCGTCGGGACCGACACAAAGAGGAGGTGGATGGGGGATTCGACGACGCGACCCCGCGGGATATGCACGAGCGCCCCGTCGTCCATAAAGGCCGTATTCAGCGCCGTGAATGCATCCCGGGCGTTGTCGGCATACCGGGCCAGGTGCGCCTCCAGCACCCGCCGATCGCCATTGGTGAGCGCCTGGGCGAGGTTGGTCACCCTCACCCCGTCTCCGGCAGGCCCTGGCGACGACAGCGCGGGGGCGTACCGTCCGTTGATGAAGACGAGTCGGGGACCCGCCAGCCCGGGAATCGAAAAGGGCTCGAGGTCTCCAGGGGCGACTGCGGTGCGCGACGGCTCGGCCAGGCGAAAGGGGGTCTCGGCGATCGGCGCGACGTTCGTAAACCGCCAATCCTCATCGCGCGTCGTCGGAAAGCCCACCTCCGCAAAGCGCGCGATCGCCGCCCGGCGCAGGGGACGGAGCCAGCCCTGCCCATCACCCGCCACGCGCTGTTCGAAGCGGGCAAAGCTGTCCAGGAAGTTCTCCTGTGCTTGGGTCACGGCGGTCACCGTCACGCTCCTCCCGCGCTATTTTCCGGCGCGGGCCGTCGCCCGGGACTCCTGTTCCGCCCACCCATACCCTTTTTCCTCGAGCGTCAGGGCCAGTTCCTTTCCCCCTGACCGGACGATCCGGCCGTCCACCAGGACGTGGACGTAGTCGGGGATGACATAATTCAGGAGCCGCTGGTAGTGGGTGACCACGATGATGGCGCGCTCCGGACCCCGCAGGCTGGTGACGCCGTTGGCGACGATCTTCAGGGCGTCGATGTCCAAGCCGGAGTCGGTCTCGTCCATGATGCAGAGCCTGGGCTCGAGGAGCGCCATCTGGAAGATCTCGTTTCGCTTCTTCTCCCCGCCCGAGAACCCCTCGTTGACCGAGCGATGGAGCAGTTTCTCGTCCATCCCGAGGAGCTTGATCTTCTCCCGGACCATCGCGAGAAACTCCATCGCGTCCAGCTCCTCGATGCCCCGGTGCTTGCGCAGCGCGTTGACGGCCGCCTTGAGGAACTGGGCCATGCCGACGCCGGGTATCTCCACCGGGTACTGAAAGGCCATGAAGACCCCCTCGCGGGCACGATCCTCCGGCGACAGCTCCAGCAGGTTCCTGCCGTCGTAGAGGACCTCGCCGGCGATCACCTCGTAGGTCTCGCGACCGGCCAGGACCTGCGCCAGCGTGCTCTTCCCGGAGCCGTTGGGGCCCATGATCGAGTGGACCTCGCCCGCACGCACCGTCAGGTCCACCCCTTTCAGGATCTCCCGGTCACCCACCTTGACACGCAGACCATTGATCTTCAGCATTGTCCGCCCTCGTGACGACGCGGTCGCCCGACCTTAGCCGACGCTCCCCTCGAGACTCACGCTGAGCAGCTTCTGCGCCTCGACGGCGAACTCCATCGGCAGCTCGCGAAAGACCTCCTTGCAGAAGCCATTGACGATCAAGTTCACCGCATCTTCCTTCGACATGCCCCGCTGATTGCAGTAGAAGATCTGGTCGTCGCCGATCTTGGAGGTGGACGCCTCGTGCTCCATGCGGGCCGTGGGGTTCTTCACCTCGATATACGGGAAGGTGTGCGCGCCGCACTTGTCCCCGAGGAGGAGAGAGTCGCACTGCGTGTAGTTGCGGGCGCCCGCGGCCCCCTTGAGGATCTTGACCATCCCCCGGTAGGTATTCTGCCCGTGACCGGCCGAGATCCCCTTGGAGACGATGGTGCTCCGCGTGTTCTTGCCGATATGGATCATCTTGGTGCCCGTGTCGGCCTGCTGGTAGTTATTGGTCAAGGCGACGGAGTAGAATTCCCCTACGGAGTTATCGCCCACCAGCATGCAGCTCGGATACTTCCAGGTGATGGCCGAGCCGGTCTCCACCTGGGTCCACGAGATGTGCGAGTTGCGTCCCAGGCACTTGCCGCGCTTCGTGACGAAGTTGTAGATCCCGCCCTTCCCCTCTTTGTCGCCGGGATACCAGTTCTGGATGGTCGAGTACTTGATCGTGGCGTCGTCGTGGGCGATCAGCTCCACCACGGCGGCGTGCAGCTGGTTCTCATCCCGCATCGGCGCCGTGCAGCCCTCCAGATAGCTTACGTGGCTGCCCGGCTCGGCGATGATGAGCGTTCGCTCGAACTGCCCGGTCGATTCGGCGTTAATGCGGAAGTACGTCGA
>Ga0256865_1000248_pt1 | contig 18929 bp, 18 predicted proteins | sample RVTome_14_FD_187337 | JGI IMG/M metagenome (GOLD analysis project Ga0256865, IMG submission 187337) | Soil microbial communities from uranium-contaminated site in the Upper Colorado River Basin, Wyoming, United States - RVT145D125 HiSeq ... | reverse complement strand
GAGCGCCGCAACGCCATGAGCCTGGCAATGCTCGAGGAGATCGAAGCGGCGCTGGCGGCGCTCGCCTCCGACAGCCGGGTGCGGGCCATCGTCGTCGAGGGCGCAGGAAAGGCGTTCTCGGCCGGCCACGACTTGGCAGAGATGCTCGATCGAACCCCGCAGTTCTACGACGAGCTGTTCCGAGCGTGCACCAGGGCGATGCAGGCCATCCATCGGACGCCGCAGCCGGTCATAGCACAGGTGCACGGGGTCGCCACGGCAGCAGGATGCCAGCTGGCGGCGTCGTGCGACCTCGTCGTCGCCGCCGACGACGCCCGTTTCGGGACACCGGGCGTCAAGATCGGCCTGTTCTGCACGACGCCGATGGTGCCGGTCACTCGGGCGATCGGCCGCAAGCGGGCGATGGAGATGCTCCTCACCGGCGACACGATCGACGCGCCGACCGCCATGGCGTGGGGGCTCGTCAACCGGGTGTCCCCGGCCGGCGAGTTGCGTGAGGCGGTGCTCGATCTCGTCGACTCGATCACTCGTTACAGCGGAGCCGTCATCGCCGACGGCAAGCACGCATTCTATCGGCAGGTCGGGCTGGACGAAGACGAGGCGTACCAGGTCACAGAACCTTTGATGGCGACCGCGGCGGCGACGCCACACGCCCAGGAAGGCTTCGCCGCCTTCCTGGAGAAGCGCCGGCCGGTCTGGTCGGACGGGGTGTCGTGAGGCGGCACGCCGCCAGGCGCACCCGGCCTGGGCTCTAGACTCCGTCTCATCCCGCTCGACCCCAGGAGTCCGCACATGGGCGACACCGAAAGACGCACCGGCACGGACACCGTGAAGCGCGGCCTCGCAGAGATGTTGAAGGGCGGCGTCATCATGGATGTCGTCACCGCCGATCAGGCGAAGATCGCCGAGGCCGCCGGCGCCGTGGCCGTGATGGCACTCGAGCGGGTCCCCGCCGACATCCGCGCCCACGGCGGAGTCGCCCGCATGGCGGATCCGGCCCGGGTCGAGGAGATCGTCGGCGCCGTGTCGATCCCGGTGATGGCGAAGGCGCGCATCGGCCACTTCGTCGAGGCCCAAGTCCTCGAGTCGCTCGGCGTCGACTACATCGACGAGAGCGAGGTGCTCACTCCCGTCGACGAGCACCACATCGACAAGCGGGCGTTCACGGTCCCCTTCGTGTGCGGCGCCAAGGACCTGGGGGAGGCGCTGCGCCGCATCGGCGAGGGCGCCGCCATGATCAGGACGAAAGGAGAGCCGGGAACCGGCAACGTCGTGGAGGCCGTGCGGCACATGAGGAAGATGAACCGCCAGATCCGAGAGCTGACGACGAAGTCGCCCGACGAGCTCATGGTGGCCGCCAAGGAGCTGCGGGCACCGTACGATCTCGTGCTCGAGGTTGCCGACACCGGCAAGCTCCCCGTGGTCAACTTCGCGGCGGGCGGCATCGCCACGCCGGCAGACGCAGCCCTCATGATGCAGCTCGGGTGCGACGGCGTCTTCGTCGGCTCGGGGATCTTCAAGTCGGGCAATCCGGACGTTCGAGCCCGTGCCATCGTCGAGGCAACGACCTTCTACAGGGATCCCGAGAAGATCGCCAAGGTGTCCCGCAACCTCGGGGAGGCCATGGTCGGTATCAACATCCCCGACATCCCGGCTCCCGAACGCATGCAGGACCGTGGCGACTGAGCCGACGATCGGGGTGCTCGCCCTGCAGGGTGACTTCCGCGAGCACCTTGCCGTCGTCCGGTCTCTCGGCCTCGATGGCCGGGAAGTGCGCACCCCGCAAGAGCTCTCCTCGGTCGACGCCCTCATCGTCCCGGGAGGCGAGTCCACGACCATCGGGAAGCTCGCCAGCATCTACGGGCTCATCGACCCGATCCGTGAAGCCGTCGAAGGCGGCCTACCCGTGCTCGGGACCTGCGCAGGCATGATCTTCTTGGGGGCGGCCACCACCGGCGACGAGCAGCCGCAGGTCGGCGTGCTCGACGTCGTCGTCGAGAGAAACGCCTTCGGCAGGCAGGTCGACTCGTTCGAGGCGGACCTCGATGTCGCCGGCTTCGGCGAGCCCGTCCACGCCGTGTTCATAAGGGCACCGTGGATCGAGAAGGTGGGTGCGGGCGTCGACGTGCTCGCCGAGGTGACGCAGCCGGGGACGGAGGTGCGCCATCCCGTGTTCGTGCGGCAGGGCACCGTCATCGCCGTCTCCTTCCACCCCGAGCTCACGGCCGAGACCAGGATCCATGAGATGTTGGCCGACATGGCGAGGGCGTGACCATGGCGGGTCACTCGAAATGGGCGAACATCAAGCACCGCAAAGGGCGCCAGGACTCCAAGCGCGGCAAGCTGTTCGCCAAGCTGATCAGGGCGATCGAGGCAGCCGCTCGCAACGGCGGGTCCGATCCTGCCGCCAACGCCACCCTCGCCACTGCGATCCAGAAGGCGAGGGATGCCTCCGTTCCCAAGGACACCATCGACCGGGCGGTCGCCCGAGGAGCCGGAGAGATCGATGGGGTCGACTACGAGGAGGTCTTCTATGAGGGCTACGCGCCCGGCGGGGTGGCGCTGCTCGTTCACGTGCTGACCGACAACCGCAATCGGGCAGCCGCCGACGTGCGGGCCGCCTTCAACAAGCACAACGGCAGCCTCGGCGAGCCGGGCAGCGTCAGCTACCTCTTCGAGCAGAAGGGCTACGTCTTGGCCGAGGGTGACGAGGACGCCGTCATGCTCGCCGCCATCGAGGCCGGCGCCGAGGATGTCAGGCCCGCCGACGGCATGTGGGAGATCATCTCGGAGGCCGGCGACGTCGCCGCCGTTCGGCGAGCCCTCGATGCCGCCGGCATCTCGGTCGAACAGGCCGAGGTGACGCAACTGCCGATGACCACCGTCCCCGTCGCCGATGAGAACGCCAGGAAGGTGCTGAGATTGGTCGATGCCCTCGAGGACCTCGAAGACGTCCAAGAGGTGTTCGCCAACTTCGACATCCCGGACGAGGTCATGGCCGAAGCAGGCTGAGTTGGCCTCCGGATCCATCTCGACCGGAGCGACGGGCGCTCGACACGCCGCGGGAGCGACCCGAGGAGTGACTACCCCGGTCGATTCCAAGATGACTACTCAAGACGCGAGGGCCTGGGGCCGATCTAGTGGATGTATTGGGGGTCGGGCCATTCTCGGCCCACGGCGACTCGAACAACGGGAGATTCATGGTGGCCGCGGCGACGCTGCGTGTGTTGCTCGTCGAGAACGACAGAGACGACTACGAGAACACAGCCGGGCTGCTGAAGAGCCGCGAGAAGCCTGAATACGAGATCACCTGGGTCGCCACCTACGACGAAGCGCTCGAGGAGCTGCTCCACCGCGACCACGACGTGGCGCTCGTCGCCTCCGGGCTGGGGACCCGATCGGGCATCGAGTTGGTTCACGAGGCCACTGCCGCCGGCACTGCGACGCCGATCATCCTGCTGACGGACCATGAAGACGGCGCCGAGGAGGCGGCCATGGCCGCCGGCGCCGTCGATTACCTGACGACGGGACACTTCGACGTCGAGACCCTCCATCGAGCGGTTCGGTATGCCGTCGGTCGGGCCAGGGTCGTCGACGAGCTGGTCGCCTCGAACAGGACTGCCGAGTCGGCGACGGTCGCCAAATCGCTCTTCCTGGCGAACATGAGCCACGAGATCCGCACCCCGATGAGCGCCATCATCGGCATGACCGAGCTGGCACTCGGAACCGACCTCGACGTCGAGCAGCGCGAGTACCTGGAGATCATCGAGATCTCCGCCCAGGCACTCCTCACCTTGGTGAACGACATCCTCGACCTGTCGAAGATCGAGGCCGGGAGGATGGAGCTCGACGAGGCGGCGTTCAGCGTGCGCGACCTCGTCAGCGACGTGGTGCGGTCCTTCACGAGCAGCGCGTCCGAGAAGGGCGTCGACATCAGCCACGAGGTGCCGCTCTCGATTCCGGAGACGCTGGTCGGGGATCCCGGCCGGCTCCGCCAGGTTCTCACGAACCTCGTGGGGAACGCCGTCAAGTTCACGTCGCAGGGCACCATCAGGATCAGCATCTCGCCGGAGTCGGTGGGCGACGACTCCGTCGTGCTCCGATTCGCGGTGGCCGATACGGGGATCGGTATCCCGCCTGATCAGCAGGCCGTGATCTTCAGCAAGTTCACACAGGCGGACGGGACGTCGACGAGGAGGCACGGCGGGACGGGGCTCGGACTCGCCATCGCCTCGGAGATCGTGGCGCTCATGGATGGCAGGATGTGGGTGAGCAGCGAGATCGGCGAGGGCAGCACGTTCCACTTCACCGCCACCCTCGGGGTGCTGGCCGACGAGCCTGAGCTCCAGGCGACCGTGGACGACGTGTCGCCGCGTCCCGTGCTCGTCATCGCGGCGACCACCCAGGACCGACAGCGCCTCTCCGAGCTGCTGCAGCAGGTCGACCTCGCCCCGATCACCATGGCCGACGCAGGGCTGGCGGCCGCCACCGTCACGTTCGCACAGGAGCGTGGCGCCAAGCCGCAAGCGATGGTCATCGCAGATGACGTCGACCGGTTCGCCATCGCCGAGCGGCTCATCGAGGAGACCGGCAACGAGATCCCGGTGATCCTCGTCGTACGGTCCGGCCAGCGAGGCGACGCCGCGCAATGCAGGAGGATCGGCGTCGCCGGCTATCTGACCGAGCCTTACACGGCCGCCGACCTCCATGACGTCATGAGGACCGTCCTGGCCCCGGAGTCGAGCGCCGCCCAGCAGGACACGGTGATCACCCGGCACTGGCTGAGGGAGCGCCGCAGGGCGCTGCACGTCCTCGTTGCCGACGACAACCCGACGAATCGCCAGGTTGCGCTGCGCCTCCTCGAGCGCAGGGGGCACACCGCAGTCGGCGTCGAGAACGGCAGGGACGCCGTGACGGCGGCGCAGGAGGCCCGGTACGACGTGATCCTCATGGACGTCCAGATGCCCGTGATGGACGGCCTGCAGGCGACCGGGCACATCCGCTCGCACGAGGCGGTCCATGGCATCCACACACCGATCGTTGCCCTGACCGCCCACGCCATGGACAGCGACAGGGCACGGTGCCTCAACGCGGGCATGGACGAGTATCTCGCCAAGCCGTTCCGCCCCGAGAAGCTCTACGAGACGATCGAGACGCTCGCAGGTCTGGGGCAGGTCGAGGTGGAGGACGAGGCGTCCGAACCGGAGTACGAGCGCGTTCCCTGACGCCGAGCCTGGTCCGCTGCCACGCTCGACGGAACCTCCCGATCCGCGGTCGCAGCCCCGAGTTGGGCTACCCTCCCCAAACACATGTTCGTACTCGGAATCGACCCCGGCTTGTCCGTCACGGGTTACGGCGTCGTTTGCGACGGTCGGGCCGGCCCGCAGGCGATCGCTGCCGGAGTGATCCGCACGTCGCCGAGCGATCCCGTCGCCACGAGGCTCGACGAGCTGCATCGAGACTTGGTGGCGGTCATCGGGGAGCACGGCCCTGACGCCGTCGCCATCGAGCAGGTCTTCGTGAACCGCAACCTGCAGACGGCGACATCCGTGGCGCGGGCCTCCGGAGTCGCCTTGCTGGCGGCGGCCCAGGCCGGCGTCGAAGTCTTCGAGTACACCCCGTCGGCGGTCAAGATGGCGCTCACTGGGTACGGTGACGCCGTCAAGCAGCAGGTGCAGAGGGTGGTGGCCATGAGGTTCAGCATGGAGGGGCTTCCCGAGCCGCCGGACGCAGCAGACGCGCTCGCGATCGCCCTGTGCCATCTGCAGTCGCACCGGATGAGGGCCTTGGCGGGGGAGATCGGGTGATCGGCCGGCTGCGCGGAACGCTCGTCGTCAAGTCGATCGATCGAGTCGTGCTCGAAGTGAGCGGTGTCGGGTACGAGATCGCGGTGTCGGCGCGCGACCTCGCGGCGCTCCCCGGCATCGGCGACGAGGCAGTGCTCCACACCCACACATACGTACGCGAAGACGCGCTGGCGTTGTACGGGTTCGCCTCGGAGGATCAGCGCGAGCTGTTCCGGCTCCTCCTCGGGGTTGCCGGTGTCGGGCCGAAGGTGGCCCTCGCCATCCTCTCGACGATGTCGCCGGACGAGCTGCGGCGCGCCGTCGTGTCCGAGGACGCAGACGCCCTCACCGCCGTGCCGGGGATCGGCAAACGGAGCGCTCAGAAGCTGCTCCTCGAGTTGCGGCCCAGGCTCGAGCTCCCGGATGGTGAGCTGCTCCACAGCGGCAGCCCGGCGGCCGAGGTCAGGCTCGCCCTCGAAGGCCTCGGCTACCAGGCTGCCGAGATCCGCGAAGCGCTCGCCGGGCTCCCGCAGGAAGGCGAGGTGGAGGACCTGCTCAGGGAGTCGCTGCGTGAGCTCGGCCGGAAAGCGAGAGGTCGATGAGGGAAGAGGGGATGCTCACCCGATCGCCGCTTCCCGAGGAGATCCAGCTCGAAGTCGGCCTCCGACCGAAGCGGATGGACGAGTTCATCGGCCAAGACGACCTCAAGGAGCGTCTGGCCATCCTGGTGGACGCCGCCCGCCATCGCGGCGAGCCCGTCGACCACATCCTCTTCAGCGGTCCCCCGGGCCTCGGGAAGACATCGCTCGCCGGGATCGTCGCCGCCGAGATGGACGCCAGGATGCAGACCACCTCCGGCCCGGCGCTGGAGAGGCCGGGCGACCTGGCCGCCGTGCTCACGAACCTCGACGCATCCGACGTGCTCTTCATCGACGAGATCCATCGGCTGCCGCGTCAGGTCGAAGAGGTGCTCTACCCGGCGATGGAAGATCGCAGGCTCGACATCGTCGTCGGCAAGGGACCGGCCGCCAGGTCGATCCGGCTCGAGCTCCCCTCCTTCACGCTGATCGGGGCGACGACGCGGGTGGGGCGGGTCGCTCCTCCGTTGCGCGATCGCTTCGGATACGTCGCTCGCATCGACTACTACTCGTCGCAAGACCTACGGGCGATCGTCGAACGCTCCGCCGTGATACTCGAGGTCGAGGTGGGAGACGGAGGAGCCGAGGCGATCGCCTCGAGGAGCAGGGGCACGCCCCGGATCGCCAATCGCTTGCTGAGGCGCGTCAGAGACTTCGCCGCGGTCAGGGCGGACAACATCGTCGACGAGGCGACCGCCGTTGAGGCGCTCACGGTGTTCGAGGTGGACGACCTCGGGCTCGACAAGGTCGACCGGGCGATCCTCAGCGCCGTGGTGGAGAAGTTCGGAGGGGGGCCGGTCGGCCTCTCGACCTTGGCGATCGCCGTTGCCGAGGAGCCCGAGACCGTGGAGGACGCCTACGAGCCGTACCTCCTCCAAGAGGGCCTCCTGCAGCGGACCCCGCGCGGCCGCATCGCCACACGCAGGGCCTACGACCATCTCGGCCTGCTCCCGCCCGAGCCGGGCGGGGGGCAGACGTCTCTGATCTGACCGGTGGCGCGGTGACACGGACGGTTCCGCCGGTGCGCTCGGTACTGTCGCCCGGTGCGGCTCGCAGACTTCGACTACGACCTGCCCGCCGAGGCGATCGCTCAGGAGGCCATCGAGCCTCGCGACTCGGCGCGCCTGCTCGTCACGGACACGCTCCGCGATGCGCGGTTTCACGACCTGCCCGGCCTCTTGACCCCAGGCGACCTGGTCGTCGTGAACAGGACGAGGGTTCGCTCCGCTCGAGTCGTCGGAACCAGGCGAGACACCGGGGGCACAGTCGAGCTCTTGTTGCTCCGGCCCATCGGTGGGGGGCGGTGGACGGCACTGGCTCGCCCGGCGCGCCGGCTGCGACACGGAGTCGAGATCGTCTTCGAAGGGCTCACGGCGACGATCGACGGTGAGGTACGGGAAGGCGTCGTCACGGTGGCCGTGGCCGATGACGGCGTCGTCGACCTCGACGCCAACGTCATCGTCGACGTTGACGACATCCTGCCGACGATCGGCTCCGTTCCTCTCCCACCCTATTTCCGGGGGAGGCTCGTCTCCGACGAGAGGTACCAGACGATGTTCGCCAAGAGCGTCGGCTCGGCCGCGGCGCCCACGGCCGGGCTCCACTTCACCTCGGCGATCGTCGCCGGACTGCGCGACCGGGGTATCGCCATCGCAGAGGTCGAGTTGGACGTCGGGCTCGACACGTTTCGCCCCATCACCGCGGAGGACGTCGAGGGGCACGTCATCCATCGTGAGCGGTTCGAGGTCCCGGCAGCCACCTGGGAGGCGGTGGAAGCGACCAGGTCGCGGGGAGGCCGCGTCGTGGCGGTCGGCACCACCGTCGTTCGGGCACTGGAAACGGCGGCCGAGCTCTGGGACGGGCCGGGCGAGGGTGAGAGTGACCTATTCATCGTGCCGGGCCGCGACCTGAACGTCACCGACGCCCTTGTCACGAACTTCCACGCGCCCCGTACGACGCTCATCGTCCTCGTCGCATCCATCCTCGGGTCCCGATGGCGAGACGTCTACGAGACGGCGTTGCTGCGCGGGTACCGATTCCTTTCCTTCGGTGACGCCATGCTCATCCCGAGAACCGGCAGGTCGTGAGCCAAGCGGTCACCTGGACGGGCACGGCGCACGACGCCGGGGCGCGTGCAGGCGTGCTGACGACGCCGCACGGCGATGTGGCCACGCCGGCCTTCATGCCGGTCGGCACCCGGGGATTCGTGAAGCTCGTCGACGCCGTCGACCTGGAGCGGAGCGGTGCCCAGATCCTGCTGGCGAACACGTATCACCTCATGTTGCGGCCCGGGGCAGACACGATCGCCTCGCTCGGGGGCCTCCAGCGCTTCATGGCGTGGCGCGGACCGGTGTTGACCGACTCGGGGGGATACCAGGTGTGGTCGCTGGGCGCCGCCCTCGACGAGGACGGTGTCTCCTTCAAGTCGACCTATGACGGAACGCTCGTGCGCCTCACGCCGGAGCGCGCCGTCGCCATCCAGGAGACCCTCGGAGCCGACATCGCCATGGTGCTCGACGTCCTGATCGGGTTGCCGAGCCCGCGCCATCAAGTCGCCGAGGCGATGGAGCGAACGCTGCGGTGGTCGCAGAGGGCGATCGCAGCCAAGCGCCGCGACGACCGCGCCCTGTTCGGGATCGTCCAGGGGGGCGTCGACCCCGAGCTGCGGGCACGGTCCGCCGAGCTCACAGCCGGGCTGGACGTGTCCGGATTCGGCATCGGAGGCCTGTCCGTCGGGGAAGGGTCGGCTGAGCGCAATGACGCCATCGAGATCACGACGGCGGCCTTGCCGCCGGACAAGCCTCGATACGTCATGGGCCTCGGCGACACCGATGGCCTCGTCGACGCCATCGCCAGGGGGGTCGACATGTTCGATTGCGTGCTCCCGACCCGCCTGGCCCGGCACGGCAAGGCCCTCACCCGCGTGGGGGATTTCTCGATGAAGCGGGCCGAGTGGGCGGCAGACGGCGCCCCGATCGACGAGGAATGCCCCTGCCCGACGTGCGCCAGGTACACGAGAGGGCACATCAGGCATCTGCTCACCACGGGCGAGGCTCTCGGCATGCGGCTGCTGACGCTGCACAACCTCCGATACACGCTCGACCTGGTGGCACGCCTACGGGCCGCCATCCACGAGGGGACGTTCGCATCTGTCGCCGCCGCCATCAGGGCGGGGCGCGGGTTCTCCGAATCGAGCGGCCACAACTAATCTCGCCCCATCACCGACCCGCGGTGACGCGTCCCACTGGAGGATCCGTGTTCCCGATCGCCCCACAGGACCTGCTACTTGCGCAGGAGTCCACCGGCGGCTCCCCGGCGAGCCTGCTCGTGACCTTCCTCGTGCTCGGGGTCTTCATGTATCTCTTCTTCATCGCACCGCAGCGCAGGCGCATGAAGGCCGCCGAGACGATGCGCACCTCGATCGCCGTCGGTGACGACGTGAGGACGATCGGCGGCATCTTCGGAACGGTGCGCCAGCTCGACGCAGACGAGGTGCACCTCGACGTCGGGGGTGGTACCACTCTGCGGGTCGCCAAGCGGGCGATCGCCGAGCGGCTCACGTCGGGGGATGCATGAGCCGCGGTCGGATGCTCGTCATGCTCCTCGTGACGATGGCGATCGCATTCGGATCACTCGGATCGTCTCTGGCGGTCGGCTGGACCCCGAAGCTCGGACTCGACCTCCAGGGCGGCTTCGCCGTCACATTGAAGGCTCCGGAGGGAGCAGACGCCGAGGTGCTCGAGGTGGCGGTCGAGATCATGCGGCGCCGCATCGAGAACCTGGGCAGCGTCCAGGAGCCCGAGATCTCTGTGCAGGGCTCCGACCGGATCCTCGTCCAGCTGCCGGGTGTCCAGGACCGTCAGCGGGCGCTCGAGGCTGTCGGGACGACGGGGATCCTGTCGTTCCGTCCCGTCATCGACCGCAACTTCATCTCGCCGGCGTTCACCGACGGGACGCTCGAGCCGCCGGAGGAGCTCCAGCCGGACGACACCACGACCACGACGGGGACACCGGACGAGGTGTCGGGATCGACGACCACGACCGTTGACGGTGCGACCACGACCGGCGCCCCCGACGATTCGACGACGACCACAGGGGTCACGACGACGACCACAGGGGTCACGACGACGACGACAGGGGCCACGACGACGACGGCGGCACCGGGCGATTCCACGACGACGACGGCGGCACCGGGCGATTCCACGACGACGACGACGACGGTGCCGGCGCCTCCGCCCGAGAACATCGACCCGGATACGGGGATCACGATCGAGGACTCGCCCGACCTCGAAGCTGCCTACCTCGCAGCCGAGGACGGGTTCATCTACAAGGTGGGGCCCGCCTTCCTGACGGGCGCCGACATCACCGGGGCCGACGCCGGCTTCATCGGCGGCAGCCTCGGCGGCGGCAGCGGTTGGGTGGTCGATCCGACGTTCACAGGCCCCGGCGGCGACAAGTTCCGCGACGCCACTGCCCTGCTGTCCACCTACTCGACGGCGGACCCGAGGCGATCCATGGCGATCGTCGTGGACGGAGTGGTCAACTCCGCACCCCAGGTCGCCGACGACGTGGCGGCCGGTGAAGGGCTCGAACCCGACGAGGTGTTCATCACGATCGGCTCGTCGGAGAACGCCCAGGCGGAGGCCGAGGACCTGGCGACGATCCTGCGCTATGGCGCTCTGCCGACGGTGTTCGAGAGGGAGCGGGTCGAGTCGGTCTCGGCGACCCTCGGCGACGACTCGCTGCGTGCCGGCCTCATCGCCGGGATCGGCGGCCTCGCCCTGGTCGCACTCGCCCTCGTCCTCTACTACCGGGTGCTCGGGCTCGTCGCCGTCGTCGGCCTGGCTGTCTTCGGCTCGCTGCTGCTGCTGATGATCACCCTGCTCAGCCGGTACCAGGGGACGACGCTGACGCTCGCCGGGGTCACCGGCGTGATCGTGTCCGTCGGGATCACGAGCGACTCGTACATCGTGTTTTTCGAGAGGATCAAGGAGGAGCACAGGCGCGGCAAGGCGTTGCGGCCATCCGTCGACACGGGGTTCAAGCGCGCCTTCCACACGATCATCACGGCGGACACGGTGACGTTCGCCGGTTCGATCCTCTTGTGGCTGCTCGCCATCGGCCCCGTCAAGGGCTTCGCGGTCACGCTCGGCGTGGCCACCGTCGTCGACGTGCTCGTCGCCTACTTCTACACCAGGCCCGCCGTCACGCTGCTCGTGCGGACGGGGTTCGGCGAGGGCGGGGCCATCTCGATGCGTGGCGCCATGGGCAGAGACCGCCACTCGGTGACCGAGGCCACCGCGTGAGCGTCCTCGGCACCCTATACAGGGGAGAGACCGGCTATGACTTCGTGGGCAGGCGGCGGACGTTCTTCGTCATCTCGGGCGTCCTCATCGCCATCTCGATCATCTCGCTGGCCACCCGAAAGCTCGACGGGTCCGTCGACTTCACAGGCGGCACGATCGTCGAGGCGCCGAACGAGGCCGGGGTCACGATCGGCGAAGTGCGCAGCGCCCTCTCGGCGATCGGCGAGGGCGGTGCGCGAGTTCAGCTCGTCGGCGACAACGACGACCTCATCCTGGTGCAGACACGGGCGCTCTCGGTTCAGCACCAAGACGAGCTCGTCTCCGCAGTGGCGGCGATCGCCGGGGCGTCCGTGGACGACACCAACGTCGATGCCGTCGGTCCGACGTTCGGCGCCGAGATCACCAGAAGAGCCGTCGAGGCGCTCGTCATCTTCCTCGGCGTCGTCGCCCTGTTCATCACCTGGCGGTTCGAGTGGAAGATGGCCATGGCGGCGATGGCGGCTCTCTTCCACGACCTGTTGATCACGGCGGGCTTCTACTCGGTCGTCGGCTTCGAGGTGACGCCGTCGACCGTCATCGCCGTGCTCACGATCCTCGGATACAGCCTCTACGACACGGTCGTCGTGTTCGACAAGATCATCGAGAACGCTCGCGAGCTCGCCAACAAGCAGACGTACGGCGAGATCGCCAACCTCTCGATGAACCAGGTCCTGATGCGCTCGATCAACACGTCGCTCACGACGCTCCTCCCGATCGGAAGCCTGCTCTTCGTCGGCTCATACGCTCTCGGTGCCGACACCCTGCGGGAGTTCGCCCTCGCCCTGTTCGTCGGGGTCGCCGCCGGGACCTACTCGTCGATCTTCATCGCGACGCCCCTGCTCACGCTCTGGAAGGAGCGGGAGCCTCAGTGGCGGCGCATGGAGCGCCGTGCCGAGCGGCGGGTACCCGAGCTGTTGGAGCAGGCCGCAGTCGCATCCCCGGCACGCCAGGACGTCGCCGTCGAGCCGCGGTCGCCGGCGGCGTCCGGCGCCGTCCCGCGGCCGCCCCGGCAGCGCAAGAAGCGCCGTTGAGCAGCCGCCGGCGACCCGCAAGTCGTCGGCTTCGTCGCGGGAAGGGCCTACGAGAACGTATGCCCTGCACCATTGGCTCTCTAAGCTCGTCGCGACATGGGTTTCGACTTCGCGTCCCTCATCCGTGACGTCGCCGACTTTCCGGAGGCAGGCATCGTCTTCAAGGACATCACGCCACTCCTCGCCGATCCCGAGGGCCTGGAGGCGGCGCTCGACGAGCTGACGGGCCCTTTCCACGACACCGGCGTCACCAAGGTCGTCGGGATCGAAGCCCGGGGGTTCATCTTCGGGGCTCCGGCCGCCGACCGCCTCGGGGCCGGCTTCGTTCCGGTTCGCAAGCCGGGGAAGCTCCCGTGGATCGTCGAGACGCAGACCTACAGCCTCGAGTACGGAAGTGGGACACTCGAGGTGCATCGCGACTCGGTTCAGGCAGGCGACAGCGTGCTCATCGTCGACGACGTGCTGGCGACCGGGGGTACCGCCAGGGCGACCGTCGACCTGGTTCGCAAACTCGGCGCCGGGGTGGCGGGCGTCGCCGTGCTCATCGAGCTCGGGTTCCTCAACGGCCGGTCGAGGCTCGACGGGGTCGAGGTGCACACGGTGGTGCACTATGGCGGCGACTGAGTCGGCGGTAGCCCGGTCGCCCGAGGAGATCCTCGAGTCGATCCTCACGATGTATCGCGCCAACTACCCGGAGGCGGACACGGCCCGGATCATCGAGGCCTTCGGCGTGGCCAGGTCGGGCCATCAAGGTCAGACGCGACAGACGGGCGAGGACTTCATCATCCACCCGCTCATCGTCACCGAGATCCTGGCCGGATACGGGATGGACGAGGCGACGCTCATCGCCGCCCTGCTTCACGACCTCGTCGAAGACACGGAGGTGGCGCTCGAGGCACTCGAAGCGCAGTTCGGCGCCGAGGTCGCCGGGCTCATCGACGGCGTGACGAAGCTCGACCGCATCCGCTTCTCGTCGCGTGAGGAGCAGCACGCCGCCACCATCAGGAAGATGGCGATCGCGATGGCCAAGGACATCCGCGTGCTGTTGCTCAAGCTGGCCGACCGGCTCCACAATGTCAGGACGCTCGGCCCGCTCTCCGACGAGAAGCGCCAGCGAGTCGCCGCCGAGACTCTGGAGATCTACGCGCCGCTCGCCCATCGGCTCGGCGTGCAGGAGATCAAGCACGAGATGGAGGAGCGCTGCTTCGCCGCCCTCTACCCGAAGCCGAACGCCGAGCTCGAGGAGCTGGTCAGGCGGCGCACAGGCGAGCGCGAGAGCTATCTCGAGAAGGTCACCGCCGAGGTCGACACAGCGCTCTCCGATGCCGGCATCGCAGCCGAAGTCACCGGCCGCCCGAAGCACCTGTACTCGATCTACAAGAAGATGGTGACCAGCGGGCTCAACTTCGACGACATCCACGACCTCATCGGCATCAGGGTGCTCGTGAACGACGTACGCGACTGCTACGCCGTCCTCGGACTGGTGCACACGATGTGGCCGCCGATCCACGGCCGCTTCAAGGACTACATCGCCATGCCCAAGTTCAACCTCTACCAGAGCCTGCACACGACCGTCGTCGGCCCCGACGGGAAGGCCCTCGAGGTGCAGATCAGGACGTATGAGATGCACGAGCGAGCCGAGTTCGGCATCGCAGCTCATTGGCGGTACAAGGAGGGCGTCGGGCCGGCAGACATCCCATTCATCGCCGACCTCCGCTTCCTGCAGGAGGAGGCGACGGACCCTGCCGAGTTCCTCGCCAACCTGAAGCTCGATCTCTACCAGGACGAGGTCTTCGCCCTCACCCCGCGCGGCGACGTGATCACCTTGCCGCGCGGCTCGACACCGGTCGACTTCGCCTACCGGATACACACCGACGTCGGGCACCGCTGCGTCGGGGCCAAGGTCAACGCCAGACTCGTGCCGCTGGCGACCGAGCTCGAGTCGGGAGACATCGTCGAGATCATCACATCGCGGGCTCAGGACGCCCACCCGAGTCGCGATTGGCTCGACTTCGTCAAGTCGAGCAGGGCGGCAGCCAAGATCCGGCAGTGGTACACCAAGGAGCGGCGTGACATCGCCCTCTCCGACGGCCGGGATCTCGTCATCAAGTCGATGAGACGCGAGTCGCTCGGGGGCGGCTCGACGGGTCGCGACAAGATGCTCGCCCAAGTGGCGACCGACTTGGGCTACGAGGACGTCGAGGCGATGTACGTCGCCGTCGGCGACAGCAGGTTGAGCCCCCAGACCGTGACGAACAGGCTCGCCAGGCTGCTCTCGCCCGACACCGATGAGGACGAGCAGGACCTCCTCGAACCTCCCGCCGTCCCGGGGAGCAGGCGCCCGACGCGCGGCATCATGGTCGAGGGGATGGGCGACATGATGGTTCGCATCGCCAGGTGCTGCGCTCCGGTGCCGGGTGACGACATCGTCGGTTTCGTCACCGTCGGTCGCGGTGTGTCCGTGCATCGCGACGACTGCGCCAACATCGGGGCGCTCGGCGCCAAGGCAGAGCGCATGGTCGACGTGAGCTGGGCGGACGGCAACGTCGGCTCGTTCTTCGTCTGGCTCCAGGTCGAGGCCCTCGACAGGCCGCGGCTGCTGCGGGACGTGACCTCCGCCCTCTCGGATCTGGGCGCCAACATCCACGCCTCCTCGTCGGCCACCGGAAGGGACCGCATCGCCATCCTGCGCTACGAGGTCGAGCTGTCCGACCCGAAGCTGCTCGACAGGGCGATCGGGGACCTGAGGGCCGTCGACGGCGTGTTCGACGCCTACCGCCTGGTTCCGCAGGGCTGAGCGCCGTTCCATCCGGTTGGCGGGCGTGCGCCGTCCGGCGACTCAAGCCCTGAGCCCGGTCGGTCGATACCAGCCGAGGCGGCACGCGACCGTCCGGGAGACGACGATGGGCAAGACGAAGCCGACCACTGGTGGCTCGGCGGAAGTTCCGCGCTGGTCCGGCGAGGGCGGGTTCACGATCGTCGAGTCGATCGTCGGCCTGGTCATCTTCGTGCTCCTCTTCGTGACCGCGGCGACCACGATGCAGCTCTCGATTCGCAATCAGCGCGACGTGCGGGCCCGCCAGCAGGCCGTCGCCATCGCCACTCAGGCACTCGAAGACGCTCGCGGGTTGATGTGGACCGAGGTCGAGCTGACGACGGCGCCCGCTCCCGATGGGGTCCGCACGGATGGATCGCTGGTCTACGCGAGCGCCTTCAACCTGCCGAACGGAGACGAGCAGCTCGTCGTGGATCCCGGTACCTACACGGCTGAAGACCCGGACCCCGGCCAGATCGATCCGTTCGTCGCCGGCGCTGAAGTGGTCGACGCCCAGTCGTTCGACGTGAGGCAGTTCGTCACGGACGCGGGCACCGACCTCAGACGGGTCATCGTCGTGATCGAATGGACGACGTACAGGACGGCGCACTCGTACGTGGCTTCTACGCAAGTCGCCGAGGTTGCGCAATGAGAGGAGCCCTCCGGCGCATCGTGGGCGGCGAACGAGGGATATCGCTTGCCGAGCTGCTCATGGGAGCGTCGATTGCCGTTGCCACCCTGGCGCTCGTGGTCACGTGGATCTCGACGACGAGTGGCGTCGACATGAACCAGGAGGCCGACTTCGACGCGTTGAACGAGCTTCGCTTCGCCAAGTCGCAGATCGAGCGGGAGTTGCGATTCGCCGACGGCCTGCTCACCGCGGCGAGCCCCAACAGCGTCGAGGTGTGGATCGATCTCGATGGCAACGGCGCCGGCCCGGACTCGGCGGGCGAGCGGGTCACCTGGAGCATCGTGTCGAGCCAGCTGCAGCGATACGTCGACGGCGCCAGTGCCTCGGCACAGATCCTGCTCGACGACGTCGACGAGGCGGCTTCCGAGCTGTCCGTGGCGGGCTCCACCGTCACCATCACGCTGACGGTGGGCGTCGACCAGGGCCGGACGACGTCGACGCGCACGCTGAAGACACGGGTGAACGTGAGGAACGCATGAGACGCCGTCGCCTCCGAGAGGCACTGGGCGACGAATCCGGGTTCGCCCTCGCCAGCGTGGTGTTCCTCGGGGCAGTGATGATCATGCTGACCGCCCTGATCGTCTTCAGGAGCTCGTCGCAAGCGTCGCTCACGGCCTCCGCCACGGGATCGGACACCGCCCTGTTCGTCGCCGAGGGAGGCTTGGACGAGTATCTCTCTGAGCTCGCTCTCGAGCCGGACCCGGACGCCATCGACACCGGCCACTCCGCCGCGGCGCTCGCCGATCGCCAATCGATCATCGATGCCGCCAGGAGCTACGCGGCGTCGGCACCGGTGACGAGCCCGGCCACGGTGCGCCCGCAGCCGGACGGCGAGGCCGTCATCCTGAAGCCGGTCGGGACCAAGGTCGTCTACTCGGTCGGGTTCTACGAATCGGCGGCGGCCGTTCCGGTTCGGGCACGGGTGCTGTCCGTCGCATACGACGGCGCCGCGGGTGGCGGGGTTGTGACGTGGACCGCCGATGAGGGAGTCCTGGCCGGCGGAGACTTCGTGACCGGCAACAACTCCGCCGTGTCGCACCTCCCGCCCGCCACTCAGGGAGACCTGCACGCCAACGGCTCGGTCGATCAGGCGATCTCGCTGAGCATCACCGGATGCGCCACCGAGTCGGTCGACTCCGGGTACACCCAGCCCAATCCGCCCGGTTGCGTCTCCCCGACACCGGTGGAGCCGCTCCCCGTCGTCGACGCCACCCGGATGCACGATCTCAGCTGGTACGACCTGTGTCCTCTCGCCCAAGGGGGGGCGCACTACGGTCCGGGGCATCCGGTCACGCCGAGCGGGACGACGGGCGTGCCGTGCTCCGGCAACCCGGTGGGGGGAGACCCGCCGGGGTGGCGGCGCGTCAGCGCCACGCTGTGGCGCACGACGGCGGCGGTCACGGGGGTTTTCTATGCCTTCGACATGGACGCCACGGTCCGCCACAACAGCGCAGGCGCCTCGGTGATCATGGACAGCAGCGCCGTCGATCCGACGAACGCCCTCAACTGTGTCGCCTTCAACGGTGGCGGCGACCTGCTTCAGCTCACGGCCGACGTGGCCGTGGTTGCGGCTCCATCGACGATCACCGCCTTCGGGGGCACCGGCATCGTCCTCGTCTCCGAGGGGGAGGTCCAACTGGGCAACCGCGCCGTCGCCACCGGGCTGGCTCTGGCCCGTGAGATCTTCGACCCCGCCAACGATGCCAGCGTCGTAGGGCCGATCGCCGCAGTCGACGTGTGCGGGGATGGCCTCGACTACGCCAACAGGTTCACGTCGTACTACCCCGGCCCGGTCGACACCCCGTTCGAAGAGAACGGCGGGCCGGGCGCCGCCTTCGAGGTTCTGGCGAAGGACGAGGTCGAGGGGAGTTAGCCTCGACGGGTGCCTCTCATCGTGCACTCGGTGCCGCTGTGGGCCGCAGCGACCAACTGTTACGTGATCGCCCGCGGCCCCGGCGGGCCTGCCGTCGTGATCGACGCCCCCCCGGACGCAGCAGGCACTGCCCGCCTCCTCGCCGACATCGGCTGCTACCCGGAAGCACTGCTCGTCACACACGGACACATCGACCACGTCGGCGGGGCGGGTCGGCTGGTGAGCGACACGTCGGTGACCGCCTACCTGCATCCCGACGACCTGTGGCTCGCCATGGACCCGGAGTCGCAGTTGAGGAGCCTCTTCGGCACGAGCGCCGTGCCGGGGGACTTCGCGCCTCCCGAGCGCTTCGGCGACCTCGGACACGGCGACGCCCTCGACCTGGCGGGTCTCAGCGTCGGCGTCGTCCACACCCCCGGGCACACGCCGGGCCATTGCTGCTTCTATCTCGAGGACGAGGGAGCTCTCTTCTCGGGGGATCAGCTGTTCGCCGGCTCCATCGGGAGGACGGATCTGCCGGGAGGCGACCACGCCGCCCTGATGCGCTCGATGGTCGAGCGAGTGTTGACCCTTCCGCCGGGAATCGACGTGCTCCCCGGCCACGGACCCACGACTACGCTTGCCGTCGAGCGCCGTAGCAACCCCTTCCTGCAGGGGCTCTGAGCGCGCCCGGCATCCAGGGAGAGACCATCGTGGCGACCACGCAGCCGATGAGGACGGTTCACGCAGGCGGGCTGCGAGCCGCCGACG
>Ga0256865_1000246_pt1 | contig 18999 bp, 15 predicted proteins | sample RVTome_14_FD_187337 | JGI IMG/M metagenome (GOLD analysis project Ga0256865, IMG submission 187337) | Soil microbial communities from uranium-contaminated site in the Upper Colorado River Basin, Wyoming, United States - RVT145D125 HiSeq ... | reverse complement strand
GAGAATCGTCCGCTTCTTCTCACACGAATCGTGCGGGCAGTGCACTCCGTGCCGAGAGGGGACCACCTGGATGGAGATGATCCTCCGCCGGCTCGAGGATGGGCAGGGCCGGGAGGTGGACCTGGGTCTGCTCCTCGACGTCTCGGACGGGATAAGTATCGGGCTCGCCTGGCCCCCGAAGATGACAACGATCTGCCCGCTGGGCCCGTCTGCGGTCTCACCGATCATCGCTCTCAGGGATTACTTCCGTGACGAGGTCATGGAGCACGTTCGGTTGAGGGGATGTTGGAGGGACCCTGCGCCGCGATCCAGTTCTGCCGAGGCAACTGAGGGTGATCGGCAGGTCACGCGCCGGTTCCCGCCGAGTACCGAGCGGGGGTCTGGGGGTCGCCCCCCAGAGATGACAGATGACTGATCTCGTCAAGGTCACCATCGACGGCGTCGAGCACCAGGTCCCCGCCGGGGAGCTTCTGATCCGAGCCGCCCAGGACGAGGGCACCTACATACCTCGCTTCTGCTGGCACGAGCGAATGAATCCGGTTGGCATGTGCCGGATGTGCCTCGTCGAGGTGGAATCCCCTCGTGGCCCAATGCTGGTCACGGCCTGCACCAGCGAGGTAGGCGACGGGATGGTCATCGACACCAAGAGCGAGACGGTGAAGAGGGCGCAAGAAGCCGTGCTCGAGTTCCTGCTCGCCAACCATCCACTCGACTGTCCGGTCTGTGACAAGGGGGGCGAGTGCCCACTCCAGGATCAGGCGATGTCACACGGGCCGGCGGAGAGCCGTTTCGTGGAGATCAAGCGTCACTATGAGAAACCCATCCCCATTTCGGACTTGGTTCTCCTCGATCGGGAGCGATGCATCCTCTGTGCCCGGTGCACACGGTTCTCCGACGAGATATCGGGTGACCCCCTGATCGAGTTCCAGGAGAGGGGGAACACGACGGAGGTCAACACGTTCCCCGACCATCCGTTCAGCTCCTATTTCTCCGGCAACACCGTCCAGATCTGCCCGGTTGGCGCTCTCACCGCGCGACCGTACCGATTCCGGGCCCGTCCCTGGGATCTCCGGATGGTGGAGAGTTCGGCGATGTTCGACACCGCCCATCCCCGGATCTCCATCCACGCCAGCCAGAACGAGATCCTCCGGATCGTCGGCGTGGACAACGACGCCACCAATCACGGCTGGTTGTCCGACAAGGACCGTTTTGGATTCGAGTATCTGCGGTCGGAGCATCGGATCACCTCCCCGATGGTGAAACGGGACGGCGAATTCGTCGAGCTCTCGTGGCGGGAGGCGCTCGAGGCCGTCGCCAACCGAATCGATCTGATCCGCCACGAGGACGGCGGCGGAGCCTTTGGCGTGATCGGCGGCGCCCATGGCACCAACGAGGATGCCTACGCGCTGTCCAAGTTCGCCAGGGTCGTGCTGGGGACGAATCATGTCGATGCCCGGGTCGACAATCCTCTCAGCTCCCATTTCCTGGCGGCGACCGTCGACCGCGCCCGCATCGACGAGCTCGACGACGCCGATGCCATCTTCCTCTGGGGCCCCGACCTCAAGGAAGAGCACCCGACCCTGTATCTGAGAGTGAGAAGGGCCGCCCAGGAGCTGGGGGTGCCCTTGATCGTCGTTCACCCCCGGGCCAACGGGCTCGACGACCGAGCGACCCACGAGCTGCGCTATCGGCCGGGCGGTGGCTTCGCCCTTCTCGACGAGTTGGCCGAGGGCGGCCATCCCGAGGTCACGGCCGCCATCTCCGGCAAGAAGGTCGTGGTGCTGGTCGGACAATCCTCGCACGCGGATGACCCGTCGTTGGCCGAATCGGCCGCCGCGTTCGTCCGGAGCAAGGCTGAATCCGTGGGGATCCTCCCGCTGGGCAGGAGGGCGAACACCTTTGGGGCGCTCGACATGGGGCTCGCACCCGACCTGCTTCCGGGTCGGGTCAACCTCGACGGCGTCGGCCGTGCCAACCTCGCTGCAGAGTGGGGCGACCTCCCGGAAACGAGGGGCAAGAGCACCGCCGAGATCCTGGCCGCGGCCGACTCGGGCGAGATCCGGTTCCTGCTTCTCTCGGGGGCCGATCCCGTTTCCGATCTGGGTCGAGCCGGGTCGGTGGAGGACGCCCTCGTCGCCACCGAGTACCTGGTGGCGTTGGACATCTTCATCAATGACTCCAACCGGCACGCCGACGTGATCCTGCCTGTCACCGCCTTCGCCGAGAAGGACGGAACCGTCACCAACATCGAGGGTCGGGTCCAGAAGGTGAATGCGATCATGCCCGGCCCGGGACAGAGCCGTAGCGAATGGTCCATTCTCTCCGACCTCGCCGATCACGTCGATCGATCGCTTGGTTTCTCATCGGCCGAGACGATCGCCAAGGAGATCACGGTGGTCGCGCCCGCCTACGACGGCGTCACTTGGGAGGCGTTGGAGTGGGACCACCGCGACGGGCTGGTGGTACCCCAGGACGGGACCCAAGCCGTGAACCACATTCCGGTTGCCGTGAAAGGCCAGAGGGCGCCCCGTGCCGGCTTGACTCTTCACGTTGCGAGGACCATGTACGACAACGGCGTTCGCCTCCGACACTGTCCCTCGCTGCATCCTCTCGCCCCCGGGGCCCGCGCCTACCTCGGCGTCGAGGATGCGAGACGTCTCGGAGCCCGTGAGGGCGCCCCGATAAAGGTCGTTACCAAGCACGGGGAAGGCGAGTTCACCACAATGATCGACCCGGGCACACCGAAAGGTGTTGTCTTCGTCCCGTTCAACCAGGTCGGGGCCTCCCATTTGGGGACGGATCCGGTAGTCAGGGTCACGGCGTTATGAGCTGGGCCGAGATCCTCATCGTCGTCGGCCGGGCGGTACTGGTCCTGTTCCTGCTGATCAACCTGACCATCCTCAACATCTGGGCCGAGCGGAAGATCATCGCCGACATGCAGAGTCGGATCGGCCCCAGCCGCGCCGGCCCGTTCGGGATGCTCCAGACCCTCGCCGACGCCGTCAAGTTGTTCTTCAAGGAATCGGTCACGCCGCGCAAGGTCGAATACGGGATGTATGTCCTGGCGCCATTCCTGGCAGTCATCCCGGCGTTCCTGATCTTCATGATGGTCCCATTCGGCCGGCCCTTTTCGATCGGAGACCATGAGGTCATCCTCCAGGGCGCAGATCTGAACATCGGGCTCCTCTTCATCCTCGCGATGTCTTCCATGGCCGTGTACGCAATCGTCCTGGCCGGCTGGTCGTCCGGCTCCAAGTACCCGCTGCTTGGCGGAGTCCGGGCCACGGCCCAGGCCATCTCGTATGAGGCGGCGATGGGCCTGGCGATGGTGGCGGTGGTCATGTTCAGCGCCACCCAGGGTGACGGCGGAACCCTCTCCCTGGCCGAGATAGTCGAGCGCCAGTCGGGGAACTGGGGTGACGCCGTCCCTGCCCTCCAGACCGTGCTGCAATACGTGCCCAGATGGAACCTGTTTCCTCAGGTCGTTGCGTTCGGGATCTTCTTCGTCGCCATCGTTGCCGAGACCAACCGAGCGCCGTTCGACCTGGTGGAGGCGGAGCAGGAGCTGGTCGGCGGCTTCCACACCGAGTATTCCGGCGCCAGGTTCGCCATGTTCTTCCTTGCCGAGTACATCAACGTCTTTTCGATGTCGGCGGTGGGAGCCACACTGTTCCTGGGCGGCTGGAACGGCCCGACCTTCGACGGAGCGCTTCCGGCGTTCGTATCGGGTCTCCTCCCGTTCTTCTGGTTCCTGGTCAAGACCTATGCGCTGGTATTCATGTTCTTCTGGCTCCGCTCCACGCTTCCCAGGCTTCGCTACGACCAGCTGATGGCGCTCGGGTGGAAGCGGCTGATTCCCGCCGCGCTCGGGTGGCTCGTCCTGTCCACGGTCGTGATCAGCTTCCGCCAATTCGGACCCCCCTGGAGCTGACGACATGGGTGTGATCAGCGAGATCCTGAAGGGCCTGCGAGTCACCGGACGGGCGATGTGGAGGACCAACACCGGACAGGAGATGGTGACCATTCGATACCCGGACGAGATGCGTCACAAACCGCAGCGGTTTCATGGACGGCACGTGCTCAATCGCTACCCGGACGGGATGGAGAAGTGCATCGGATGCGAACTGTGCGCCGGGGCGTGCCCGGCGCAATGCATCTACGTCCGGGGTCAGGACAACGACCCGGAGAACCCAACCTCTCCCGGCGAGCGATTCGGGTTCGTGTACGAGATCAACATGCTGCGCTGCATCTTCTGCGGGCTGTGCGTAGAGGCCTGCCCCACAGAGGCGATAACCATGACCCATCTCTTCGAGATGTCGACAACCAACCGCAGCGACGCCATCTACACCAGGGAGACCCTTCTCATGTCCCCCGACGGGTCGGTGCCCCACATGTTCCCGGACGACCGGCTCGCGGACATGGCGGAGCTGGACACCGCCGACGGGTGGGTCAGGGCCACGGCACCGTCGGGAGTAGCCGCCTACGAGGGCGTGAAGATGTGGCAGGGAACCCCGGGCCCTGCCGACTGGGAGCCGGAACCGACGCAGGATGAGCTCGATCGGGCGTCGGGGGAGGACGAGAGTGGCTGAGGCGATCCTCTTCGTGGCCATGGGCGCAACTGCCATTGCCGGCGCAGTCACCGTGGTTGTCGCCCGGAATCCCGTCTATTCGGCGATGGGGCTGTTGGGAACGCTGTTTTCCGTTGCCGTCCTCTACGTGGTCCACCTCGCCCATCTCGTCGCCGCGGTCCAAGTCATCGTCTACGCCGGCGCGGTGATGACCCTGTTCCTGTTCGTCATCATGCTCATCGGGGTCGACAAGGAAGAGGAGACCGAGGAGACGCTTCCCAACCAGCGGATGCTCGTCGGCGGTCTTGCGGGCCTGATCGCCCTGTTTGCCGCCGCCATCACCGTGACCGGCGACTTCGACTGGATCCCCGCAGCGACGGGCCCGATCGAGAGAGAGGCGACCAATGGCACCGTCCAGGCCGTGGCCGCACCCATGTTCACCGACTGGGTTCTCGCATTCGAAGCCACCGCGTTGCTTCTCACCATCGCCGCCGCCGGGGCCATCGCCTTGGCGCACTTCAAGAGCAGAGAAACCTGATGGTGGATCCCGGCTGGTACATGTCCCTCGCCGCAGTGCTCTTCGCCGTCGGCGCTCTGGGTCTGCTGCTGCGTCGTAACGCCTTGGTCATGTTCATGTGCATCGAGTTGATGCTCAACGCCGTCAACCTGACCCTCATCTCGGCCGGTCGGGCGCTGAACGACCTCAACGGCCAGGTCGCCGTCTTCTTCATCCTCGTGGTCGCCGCCGCCGAAGTTGTCGTGGGGCTGGCGATAATCGTGGCGATCTTCCGTCGTCGCACCACCGCTTCGGTCGACGACATGAGTGATCTCAGCGGATGAGCATGGTGTCGCTCCGCTCCCTGCTCAGCCGTACTTGGTATTTGGTATCTGGTACTTGGATGGTTGGCGTAGGTGGCTCCGTCAAGGGCGCGACCCATGGTTGATCTCCTCTGGCTCGTGATCGCGCTGCCATTGACCGGCTCGGTCGTCATCCATTTCTTCGGGAGATATCTGCGGGAGCCGGCGGCGGGCTGGTTGGCGACCGTCATGAGCGCCGGCGCCTTCGTCGTCGCGGTGACGGCGGCGCTTCCCTTCCTCGAGGGGGGTGACCACGGGGAGATGATCTCGCTCTGGGAGTGGATGCCGGCGATCGGTGCCAACCTCGAAATGCTGTGGGACCCGCTCTCGGCGTTGATGGCGCTCGTGGTTACCGGCGTCGGGACGTTGATCCACGTGTTCGCCGTGGGGTACATGCACGGAGACGAGCGGTTCCATCGCTTCTTCACCAACCTCAACCTGTTCATGGCGGCGATGCTGATCCTGGTCCTCGGGGGCAACTACGCCATGTTGTTCCTGGGTTGGGAACTGGTCGGGCTCTGCTCCTACCTGCTGATCGGATTCTGGTTCAACCGCTCGTCCGCCTCGGCGGCGGCCAAGAAGGCCTTCATCGTCAACAGGATCGGTGACTTCGGTTTCATGGTGGGACTGATGCTGGTGTTCGTGTCGTTCGGGACGCTCTCGTACGCGGGGATCTTCGAGCAGGCGGGAGAGACCCTGAGCACCGGGATGGCAACCGCGATCGGCCTCCTCATGCTGGTGGGCGCGGCCGGCAAGTCGGCGCAGATCCCGCTCTATGTCTGGTTGCCCGACGCGATGGAAGGCCCGACACCGGTGTCGGCGCTGATCCATGCCGCCACCATGGTCACCGCCGGTGTGTACCTGATCGCCCGATCCGGAGCCATCTTCGAGTTGGCTCCGGTTGCCTCGAACGTGGTGGCCGTCGTGGGAGCGCTGACGGCCCTGTTCGCCGCCACAATCGCCATCGCCCAGCGGGACATCAAGCGGGTGCTTGCCTATTCGACGATCTCACAGCTCGGATACATGTTCCTCGCGGTGGGCGCCACCGCCTACGTGGCGGGCATCTTCCATCTGATGACCCATGCCTTCTTCAAAGCACTTCTCTTCCTGGGCGCGGGGTCGGTCATCCATGCCATGAACGACGAGCAGGACATGAACAAGATGGGCGGGCTGCTGCGAAGGATGCCCATCACCGCCACCACGATGGCGATTGCAACCTTGGCCATCGCGGGGATACCGCCTCTCGCCGGCTTCTGGTCAAAAGACGAGATCCTCGCCTCGGTGTTCGAACGCGGAAGCTGGTTTTCGGCTCTCTGGGTGATCGGGTTGGTCACCGCATTGCTGACCGCCTTCTACATGGCACGACAATGGGTCCTGGTCTTTCTCGGAGAACCGCGTTGGGAGAAGGAGTCCGACCCCCGCGAATCACCGACGGTGATGACCGCCCCGTTGGTAGCCCTCGCCGTCCTCTCGGTGGTGGGAGGGCTGATCAACACTCCGTTCCGGTTGGGTTTGGAGCATTTCCTCGAACCCAGCTTCGAGCTCGTGTCGCTACAGCTTGCTCCCGAAGGCACGTTCATGCTGCTGGTCCTGGCCGCGCTCTCGGTGATGGCCGGTGTGGTCGGAGCCGGAGTCGGATATCTGACCTACCGTCGCAAACCGGCAAGATGGCGATCGTTCGAAGAGTCCTTCGAGCCGTTGTGGGGGATGTGGGAGGCCGCCTACGACGTCGACGGTCTCTATGGAGCCGTCATCGTCGCCCCGGGCCGCAAGACGGCGGAGGTCGCGGCGTTTGCCGTCGACACCCGGGTCATCGACGGCGCCGTCAACGGGATCGGCGGCATGGTTCGTCGAGTCGGGGAGGCCGGTCGTTCGATCCAAACCGGTTACGTGCGGAACTACGGCGTCCTGTTCCTCGGGGGGGCTCTGGTAGTCATCGCGTTCCTGGCCGGGGCAGGATCATGAACGTCAGGAGCTCGGCGTGCTGACGGCGTTGGTTCTACTGCCAGTGGTCGGCGCGGTGATCGTCCTGCTCGTGCCGTCCCGGCGTCGGGAGATCCACTTGCCTCTGGGTGTCGCCATCTCGGTCCTGCCTCTGGCTCTCGCCGGGTACGTGTTCGCCGACTTCGAACCGCAGCCAGGGATGCAGATGGTGGTCAAGGCGTCGTGGTACGAGCCGTGGGACATCAATTGGCATCTCGGCGTCGACGGGATCTCGCTCCCGATGGTGCTCCTCACTGCGATCCTGGTGCCGATCGCGCTTGGGGCATCGACCTCGATCCGACATCGGGCCAAGGAGTTCGTGGCGCACACCCTCCTCCTGGAGGCGGGCATGATCGGAGTCTTCCTCGCCCAGGACCTATTTCTCTTCTTCGTCTTCTTCGAGGTGATCCTCGTCCCGATGTACTTCATAATCGGCATCTGGGGCGGCGAGCGGCGGGTCTATGCGGCGATGAAGTTCTTCATCTACACCGCTTTCGGATCGGCGCTGATGCTTGCCGGGATCATCGCGCTTGCCGTCTATCACTCGGCGCAGTTCGGCCAGGCGTCATTCGGTCTGGAGGACCTCGCCGGGCTCGACCTCTCACTCGGGGCGGAGCGCTGGCTGTTCGCCGCGTTCGCACTTGCATTCGCGATCAAGGTCCCCCTGTTCCCTCTGCACACATGGTTGCCAGACGCCCACGTCGAGGCGCCGACAGCCGGATCGATACTCCTTGCAGGTGTGCTCCTGAAACTCGGTACTTATGGCCTGCTCCGATTCAACCTAACTCTGTTCCCGGAAGCGTCCGTCGAAGCGGTCCCGATCATGGGGATCCTGGCGGTGATCGGGATCATCTACGGCGCGGTCGTCGCCATAGTCCAACCGGACCTGAAAAAGCTGGTCGCCTACTCCTCGGTCAGCCACCTCGGCTTCATAGTCCTGGGGACCTTCGCCCTGACCTCCGGGGGTCTGCAGGGGGCGGTCATCCAGAACGTGAATCACGGTCTCACCACCGGCGCCCTGTTCCTGCTCGTGGGGATGATCTACGAGCGCCGCCACACCAAGCGCATCGCCGATTTCGGCGGTCTGCAGAAGGTGATGCCCATCTTTGCCGGGTTCTTCCTCTTCATGACGTTTGCTTCGATCGGCCTGCCCGGCCTCAACGGCTTCGTCGGGGAGTTCCTGGTGCTCGTGGGCTCCTATGCGACGCTCCCGGTCCTGGCGATCATCGCGGCCGGAGGCGTCATCCTGGCCGCCGTGTACATGCTGTGGGCGTATGAGCGAGTCTTCACCGGCGCCCCAACCATCGAGGAGAACAAGAGCCTCGTCGACCTCTCTCCGCGTGAGATCTCACTGCTGGCTCCGGTCGCGGCCCTGGTGCTGATCATCGGGATCTATCCCAGCGTGTTGCTCGACAAGATCGCGCCCTCGACCGAGGCCGCCTTGGACCGGGTCGTCGCCCAGACCGACTACGAGGTCCCCGAGCCGGGACGTCTTGGCGACGTTTTCGTGGCCGAGGAGAATCCTTCGTGACCACCCCTGACGTCGCATGGATAGCGATCGCTCCCGAGATCGCACTGGCGGTGGGCGCCGCGTTGGTGCTTCTCGTCGAGGTCCAATGGAAGCCGCCGATTCGGGTACTCGGATACATCTCCGGACTCGTCCTGGCCGTCGCCTCGGCGCTCACCCTCATCCAAAAGGGCCTTGCCGAGACCGCGATGGGCGCCCTGGACACCGGGTCGCTGGTCGCGTTCTCGGGGATGGTCGTGATGGACGGTTTCGCCGTCTTCTCGCGGCTCGCCCTGCTGGGGGTGACGGCACTGGGGATGCTCTCGGGGTGGAGCTTCATCGTCCGGCAGGGAAGGCGCGGGGCCGAGGCCCTCGCCTTGGTTCTGCTGGCTACGGCAGGGTTCTCGATCATGGTCGCCTCCAACAACCTCATCATGATGTTCCTCGGCCTCGAGGTCGGGTCGATAGCCCTATACGTGTTGGCCGGGTTCGCCAGGGAGCGAAGCGAGTCCGACGAGGCCGCCATCAAGTACTTCCTGCTGGGATCGTTCGCCTCCGCGCTGTTCGTCTACGGAGTGGCCCTCGTCTATGCCGGAACAGGCCAATTCGCCGTCCTCGACCTGAGGGAGTTCTTCCAAAGTTTCATCGTGACCCGCCCGGCGGTCATCTATGTCGGCATCGGACTGCTGATCGCCGGTCTCGGGTTCAAAGTGTCCGTCGCACCCTTCCACTCCTGGGCCCCCGACGTATACCAGGGCGCGCCGGCCGGTCTGGTCGGCTACATGGCCGCCGTGGCAAAGATCGGTGGGTTCGCCGCCGTGGCCCGGGTGCTCATCACCGCCTTCGGGGACCTCGACGGCACATGGCTGCCGGTGGTCGCCGCCATCGCCGCCTTCTCGATGCTGCTCGGCTCCGTCCTCGCCCTGGTCCAGGGAGATGTGCGGAGAATGCTCGCCTATTCGGGCGTGGCCCATGCCGGCTTCATTATGACCGGCGTTGTCGGGGGATCCACAGAGGGCGTGCTGTTCTACCTGGTGGCCTATTCGATCCAGCTGGTCGGCGCCTTCACCATCGTCGCGGCGGTCGGGGGCCTCTCGGAGGACTCGGCCATCGACCGATTCCGGGGCTTGGCGAAGAGGAGCCCTGCCCTGGCCGGCTCCTTCGCAGTCCTCCTTCTCGGGATGGCCGGTCTCCCGGTGACTTCGGGCTTCATCGCCAAGTTCGGAGTGTTCACCGATGCCTGGATCTCGGGATACGAATGGCTCGTGATAGTCGCCGTGGTGGCTTCGGTCGTCGCGTTCGCCTTCTATCTGCGCATCATTGTCGTGATGTTCATGGATGAGGCCGAGGCGATCGACGACTCGACGCGGGTGGGCTTCGCCGTCGGCGCGGTCGTCGCCGTGGCGGTGACGACGACGCTGGTATGGGGGATCCTCCCCGGGTCCCTCCTCCAGCTGGCAACCGATGCGCTTCCCATCTAGCGCCGCCCTCACTCTTCTCGCCGTCGTGTTCTTCGTCGCCCTCGACGGGTCGGAAGCTCACGCCGCCGAGACCGTTTCCTCCGACACCGTGATCATCCGCGAGGACGTCGTGGTCGAGGACGATCTGTACGCATCCGGGTTTCAGGTCTTGATCCAGGGGGAGGTCAGGGGCGATCTGATCGTCATCGCCGGCGAGGAGCTCGTCGTCGACGGCCTGGTCCACGGAAGCGTGTTCGCCTTGGCGCAGAAAGTGGAGATCAACGGTGAGGTGCGCGGTTCGGTGCGGACAGTGGCCGCCGGGACCAATGTCCGCGGCTCGGTCCTGGAGGATCTCGTAGTGGTCGGGGTGCGAGGCGACTTGGAAGCCGAGGGGAGCGTCGGAGGCGATGTCCTGGTCTGGGCCTGGAACTCGACGCTCACCGGCGAGATCGGTGGTGACGTCGGCGGGGTGCAGAGAAACCTGGATTTGGCCGGTGTCGTGGGCGGCGAGGTCGATGTCTCCGTCGAGACCTTGGAGATAGTCGGAGACCTGACCGTCGGCGGTGATCTCACATATAGGTCCGATCGTCGCGCCGAAGGCCTGGATCGAGTCGACAGTGGAGGGGTGATCGTCCAGAAGACACCTCTCCCGTCGAATATTCGGGTCAGGGCCTTGGGTCTCATGGGCAAGCTGCTGACGGTCATACTCCTCACCGCGGTCGCCATGGTGGTCGCGTTGAACTGGCCCGCCGAGTCGGAGCGGGCCGGAGAAGCCGCTCGGCGCTCCCCGGCTCTTGCTTTCGGTCTCGGCCTCGCGGTGCTGATCTCCCCGGCCGTCCTGGCGCTGATCGCCTTTTGGATCCTGAACGTGGCGCCGACCTCGGCCTCACTGCCGCTCCTGGCCGTGATGCTGCCCATCATTGTCGCCCTCACCACCTTCGTCGCGCTGGTCGCGGTCGTGGCCGGCACCCCATCGGTGGTGCTGCTGGGTCGGCTTCTACGGTCCGGCGCGTCGTTGTACGGGGCGGTGGCGATCGGGTCGGCCCTGGTGGGCCTTGTCTGGCTGCTGCCGCGGCTGGGTCTCCTGGTCCCGGTGCTCGTCCTGCCGATCGGGATAGGCTCGTGGATCCTCGCCGTGCGCCGCGGTGCCGCCCCGGAAGAGGCCACGGAGACGGCCACCGTCTGACGATGCGAGCACGCCCGATCTTCCGGACGCACAGCCACGACAGGTCAATATCGTTGCCGATATGAGTCTGACCGATCGTCTCGACCGGCCGGTGCACGATCTCCGGATCTCGGTGACCGACAGGTGCAATTTCCGCTGCACCTACTGCATGCCCAAGGAGATCTTCGGCAAGGACTACGAGTTCCTGGCACGCGACGAGATTCTGGGTTTCGACGAGATCGTCCATATCGCCCGAGCCTTCGTCGAGCGTGGTGTCGAGAAGATCCGGATCACAGGCGGTGAGCCACTCCTCCGCAAGGGGATCGAAGGACTGGTCGAGAGCCTGGCTGCGATTCCCGGAGTCCAGGATCTCACCCTCACCACCAACGGGTCGCTTCTCGCCCGCAAGGCGAAAGCCCTGGCCGCGGCCGGTCTCGATCGGGTCACTGTCAGTCTCGACGCGGTCGACGAACCGACCTTCCAGGCGATGAACGATGTGGGATACCCGGTGGCCGCCGTCCTCCACGCGATCGATGTCGCCGCATCTGCCGGCCTGTCTCCAATCAAGATCAATTGCGTGGTCCAGAAGGGCGTCAACGACCATGCCGTGCCCGACATGGCCCGCCACTTCAAGGGCACCGGCCACATCGTCCGTTTCATCGAGTTCATGGATGTGGGGAACACCAACGGATGGAGGCTGGACGATGTCGTCCCTGCGGCCGAGGTCGTGAGAATGGTCGACGAGATATACCCACTGGAGGCGGTTCCGTCGAGCTATGCCGGCGAGGTGGCAAACCGATTCCGGTATCGGGACGGCTCCGGCGAGATCGGCGTCATCGCCTCGGTGACCAAGCCCTTCTGCGGGTCATGCACCCGGGCCCGGGTATCCGCCGAGGGAAGACTTTTTACTTGCCTCTTCGCCTCCAAGGGCGAGGACCTGCGGGGGGCGATTCGAGAGGGTGTCGACATCGGCGCCGTCATCGACCGGGTCTGGTCCGATCGGGACGACCGCTACTCGGAGATGAGATCGTCGCAAACTGTGAGGATCGGGGCGCCCGTCGAGATGAGCTATATCGGAGGCTGACTCCGCCTCGCACCGGAGGCGACGCGGTGGCCGGCCCAGATCAGGGTCACCGCGACGAACAGCGACACGGCGAATGCGCTCGCTTCCCCAATGGCCAGCCCGGTCCCGCCCGTGGCGGCAGCCAGCGTGCCGGCGAGGATCAGCAGGTTGGCCCACACGATGCGACGATTCGCCGACCAGAAGCGGGCGATGCTGACCACGGCGAGCACCACCAGGATCGTCGAGCCCGATGCGCCGCCGATGATCGCAAACAGCCTCGGGCTGAACCCGGAGGAGAAGATGTCTTCAGGTATCCCCGAAGCCGGAAGCGGGTTGGCGAACGCAACGGTCGTCGTCAGCGTCGTGGCGATCGCGGTCAGTGCCCCGAGGAGGACGGCCATGGTGTTTCCCGACCTCCGTCCGACAACCAGGAACATCGAGCCCAGGGCGAGAAACGGGATGTTGAGCACCGCGCCGAACAAGTAGAACACCCTGTAGGCGATGCCGGTCCAGCCGTATTGCAAACCCGCCCAAAGCGCCCAGGTCGCCGCGGCGAACATTGTGATCCCGACCCCATAGGCGGCGACATGGGGCCGGTGGCGGTGGTTCGCCCACAGGTCGAGCGAGAAGGCCGTGGCCGCCGCGGCCGCGACGAAGGCGAGGACTGTGTCCATTGGGCGGAGAATCTAGGAGGAAGCGGGGAACACCCGGGCGTCTATGGCCCGGACCCGGATGTTCTGGCCGGCCTTGTACTGGGGTCTGGGCCCGATCCGGGAGCGGACCCTGGTGCCGTCGGCTAGCACCGCGGTCACCAGTTGGTCGTGCCCGAAGAACTCGGTATGGGCTACCACGGCATTCGGTGTCTCCCCGATCGAGATCTGGACGTTCTCGGGGCGGACGACGACAGTGACCGGCCCCCTGAGGTCGGTCTTGAATCGACCCAGCGCGGTGTCGGCATAGCCTCGGTGACCCGTCGAAGACACGACGTCGGCTTCCCCGAGGAAGTCGGCGATCCAGGCGTCGGCCGGTCCCGTGTAGAGCTGGGCCGGTGTGTCCGCCTGGAGGATTCGACCCGCTCTCATCACCGCGACTATGTCCGAGGTGGCCAGCGCCTCCTCCTGATCATGAGTGACGAAGACGGCGGTTATCCGGGCCTCGGTGAGGATCAGGCGCAGCTCGCGGCGAACCCGGTCTCGCAGACTGGCGTCGAGGTTGGAGAATGGCTCGTCGAGCAGGATGACGCCGGGTCTCGGCGCCAGTGCCCTGCCCAGGGCGACCCGTTGCTGCTGCCCGCCGGAGAGCTCGTGGGGCATCCGATCCTCGAGGCCGTGAAGACCCACCAGCTCCACTACGTGGCGGATCCTCTGCGAGTGGTCGCCCCGGCCCAGTCCGTAGGCGATGTTGCCGGCGACGGTCATGTGGGGGAACAATGCATAGTCCTGGAACACCATGCCGACCCGTCTCTTCTCCGGCGGGACGAACACGTCGTCGCCGAGGACCGTCCGGCCGTGGATATCCACGGTTCCGGTGGCCCGCTCGAACCCCGCGATGACACGTAATGCCGTCGTCTTGCCACACCCCGAAGGGCCAAGCAGGGTGACGATGCTGCCTTCCCAGACGTCGAGACTGAAATTGTCCAGAGCCACTGCGTCGCCGAAGGACCTGGTCAACCCGCGCGCCCTGATGGCCAGCTGGTCAGTCGCTGATGTCACGTCGGGTCACAGCCAACAGCGGCAACACCGAAACCGCAAGTAACAGGAGCCCGGCGGTTGCGGCTTGGGTGTAGAAGCCTTCACCCGTTGTGCTCCAAATCCTCACCGCGAGTGTCTCGAACCCGTTGGGACGGAGAAGCAAGGTTGCGGGCAGCTCCTTCATCACGGAGAGGAAGATGAGGGCGGCGCCTGCAAGCAGGCCAGGCTTGGCCAGGGGAAGGATGATCCGTCGCAATGTGGTCAGAGGACCCGATCCCAGACCGCGAGCCGCATGCTCGAGGTCGGGGCTGGCTCGCAGCAGAGAGTCTTCCGTAGAAGCCATCGACTGGGCCAGGAACATGACGGTATAGGTCGCGATGAGCAGGGCCAGGGACTGATAGAGGGGACGGGCTGCGCTCAGGGCGAAGGCCACCACGGCGACTCCCACCGCGACATGGGGTATTGCGTAGCTCGCCCAAACGGCAGAACCGACAAGCCTCGAGGCCCGGCCTTGGATCCTCGCCGTCACCATCGCCACCGGGAACGCGGCGATGACTCCGACGACGGCTGCGGCGAGGGCGACTCCCACGGAACGGGCGGTCTCGTCCCAGAATTGGCCGGCGCCCTGGCCGACGCTCAGGCCGCGGAGAAGCCATCGGGTCATCACGCCGATGGGCACGACCAAGGTCAGGAACGAATATGCAGCCAGTGCGAACGTCGCCGCCCCCCGCGACCAGCCCCGCAGATGGAGAAGACCCGCCCCGGCGCGTGGTCGGCGGGAGTAATAGGTGGCGCGTGTGGTCACCTTGCGCTGGGCCAGGATGATCGCAACTGCCATGACCATCAGGATCAACGAGAGTGCTATCGCCGGCGTACGGTCGATCTGGCCGACATACAAGGTGTAGATGGCCCGGGTGAAGGTATCGAAGCGGAGCAGCGAGACCGCCCCGAAGTCGGACACCGTGTACAGGCCGACCAACAGGCCCGCCGCGATCAGCGCGGGTCGGGCCTGGGGAATGGTGACGGTGACCAGCGTCTTCAGCCGCGAAGCTCCCAGGCCGATGGCCGCCTCCTCGGTCGAGGGGTCGATCCGTCGCAAGGCCGGTACCAGCGTCAGATGCACCATCGGGGCGAGGAACACCGAAAGCGCGAGCCAGGAACCGGCGAAGCCGTACGGTGTGGGAATCGCCCATCCGAGGTACTCGTCGACGACACCGCCCGAACCTGTCGCCGCGATGATCGTGAGGGCGGCCACATAGCTGGGAACGACCAGCGGAAGGGCGGCGATCAGCATCCACGTCGTCCGCCCTGGTATGTCGGTCCTTGCGGTGAGATAGGCAGTGGCGATCCCGATGAGCAGCGCCGTGGCCGTCACGGCGATCGTGAGGCCGAGGGTGTTCACGAACAACGTGGCGAGCCGACCGGCCGGGATGCCGATATCGATCCCGCCTGAAGCCACGATCCAGGTCAGGGTGGCGGGCGGTATCAGGGACGGGATCAGGACGACGACCGCCGCCCACCACCATCCCCGTCCTGTGCCGGAATGGCGTCGCCGGTGGGAGATGTCGGGGGAGTTCAGCGCCGGCGACTCGATCACTTCACACCAGACCGGCCTCCGCGACCAACTCGGTGGCCCGGTCGAGCACCTCCGAGAGGGCGGAGAGGTCGATGTCGGGAGTCTTGATCTCGCTCAGTGGGGGCAACCCTTCGGCCGCGTCGACACCATCTAACAGCGGATACTCGAAGGTCACCGTGGCGAAGTACTCCTGGGCCCGACGGGAGAGCAGGAAGTCCAGGAACTGTTCCGCCGTGTCGTTGTTGTCGCTCGAGGTCAGGATGCCGGCGCCGGCGGTCATCACCAGGGAGCCGACATCGCCGGCGGGTATGAAATGGTTCTCGGAGTCGGCGCCGCCACCTTGGGCACGGAGTTGGAGCAGGTAGTAGTGGTTGACCAGGCCCCCCTCTATCTCACCACCGTCGGCGGCGGCGACGATGGGGCTGTTGGACGGGTAGTCGATCGGGTCGTTGGCCGCCAGATCACGAAGCCAATCCAGGGTGGCGTCCTCCCCGCGTTCCAGGATCATCGCCGACACGAAGGTGAGGAATGAGCCGTTGGTCGGTGCCACCCCGACCTGGGATGCCCAGGCCGGGCTGGTGACGTCGTCGATGGTCTGGGGGAGGGGGATGGTCGACGACGTGTTGTAGACGAAGGTCCGCACCCGGCCCGAGATGCCCACCCAACGCTGGCCGCGGTCCCGGTACTTCTCGTCCACGGTCGAGAGGATGGTGTCGGGCAGCTCCATCAGCAGCTCACCCACCGAGCCCAGCGAGGCGGGGTCCTGGGCGAAGAAGACATCGGCATTGGAACTCTCTCCCTCCGCTATCAGCAGCGCCGCCAGCTCCGGGGACTCGCCGTATCTGACCTCGACTGCGATCCCGGTTGCCTCCTCGAAGAGGTCGATCAGCGGTTGGACAAGTTCCTCCGAACGACCCGAGTAGACGGTGAGGGTGTCGCCGCCCTCCTCGCCGCCGCCACATGAGGCGATGAGGAGGCTGCCAGCAACGGCCAGGGTTAGGAGACTTCTCGCCGGGCGCATCATCGTTTTCCCTCACTCGTTCGGTAGCTAACGATCGCGAGAAAATCTATTAGCACTACGGCGATAGTGCAAATACGAGCCCTCCTCCGCGTCGAGCGTGCTTGGACCCCCCGATATTTGGGGGTTTAAGCACACTCGACGAAGGGGTTGTCACGCGGATGCTGATTCGACACGTTGAAGAGGTGGGAGACAAGGGACAGATCGCGGAGTGGGCCAGAAGACAGCACGGAGCCTTCAGCGGTGTCCAGGCGCTACAGGCCGGGTTCCGTGACAAAGCTGTGCAGTACCGGCTGCGCTCCGGGGAGTGGATCGCGCTCGCGTCCGGGGTCTACTCACTGGCTTCGGCGCCTCCGACTTGGGAACGCCAGATGGTTGCAGCCATACTCAGCCGTCCCCGTGCCATAGCGTCGGGGACATCGGCTGCCTATCTGCACGACTTCCAGGGCTTTGGCCCGGGTCGTCCGGCGATCATGGTCCCCTGGTCCGCCAGCGGCCGCTCGACGATCGCAACCGTGACGCGAAGTGTGTGGTTTGCAACGTTGCCCAGGGTGACCATCAAGGGAATCGAGACCATGTCGGCAGCCGAAACGGTGCTCTCCCTGGCCGCGGAACTTCCGGCATGGAGGATCGTGCGCATCTTCGAGGACGGGCTCGCTGCAGGACGCTTCGTGGTCGAGGACTTCGACGAGATCTTCGAGAGGGTCGAAGGTGGTCGGGTCCGAGGGATCAGGATCATCCGCAAGCTGGCAGCGGTGCATTCCGCCGACGCCCCGGAGAAGGGTGCCTCCTATCTGGAGCGTCTCTTGGAGATGCTCCTGGCCGAACCGGTGGTTCCGCGAGCGGTGCGGGAATTCCCGTTCCGGCTTAGGTCGCGAGACGCCAGGGTTGACGCCTATATCCCGGATTGGGAGATCGTCGTCGAGGCCGACGGCAGAAACGAACACACGCGACGCAAGGCGTGGGAGACGGACCGGGAGCGAGACAACGAGCTGGCGGCGCGCGGGATCCTGGTCATGAGGTTTACCTATCGGAAGCTCAAGTACGAGCGCGATATGTGCCTCCGCAACCTGGTCGAGGCCGGTCGTCACCGGTCCTAACTCGCGTCGAGCGTGCTTGGACCCCCCGTTTTTTGGGGGTGTAAGCACACTCGACGCGGGAAGACGCGGATCAGCCCACCAGCAGCGGCACCTCGACCTCGGCCGCGTCGAATCCACCGTGATAGCAGAGCAGACGCTTGTCGAAGCCCGGTGGCAGCACCACGGTGCCCGACGGAGCCAGGACCAGCGCGTCACCCATCGTCGGTTGCCGTGAGCCGCCGAACAGACCCGCCGGGTCGACGGCCTCGCCGCCGACTCGAGAGGCGAACTCTGAGATGAGCGCGGGGTCGCCCCAGACATGGACTCCTCGCGGGTCGCCGGCGAACCTGAGGCTGTCGAAGCGAGGCTCCCGCACCAGGATCTTCCTGTCCTCGGGATACTCGATCAGGCCGTGATCGGCGGTGCCGATCAGGGCGGCGCCCGGCGGGAGCCTCGACTGCAGCTGATCCCAGACGCGAGCCGCATACTGCATCGCCTCGCTGAATTGCCGGGACTCGAGGCCGTGGACGTGTCCGGCGACGTCCACCGGAGGCACGTAGGTGAAGATCAACCTCCCGGAAACGGATGCCAGATCGACGGTTGCGTCTACCAGGTCCTGCTCGGACCAGGCCGGCTCGAACCGTGCTCCGCGATAGAGGAGACGCGAGAGGGGGCTGCCCTGAAATGGGCCAGGCTGAACGGTGATGGCCTCGACTCCAGTTGCATCCAGCCGCTCCCAAAGGTTGGGGCGGGGGAGGACCGTCGAATAATCCCAGTGCACGTTGTTGCCGGTCAGGTCGACCCATTTCAGCGTGTTGACCACGCGATCGACGCCCGGGTGATACATCAGGTGTGCAATCAAACCGTGCTCGTGCGGGTCCTGGGCGGTCACCATCGATGCCAGCGCCACACTCGTCGTCGTCGGAAAAGACGACGTCAACACGCCGAGCTGGGAGTCCCGGAACGTGGCGGCGCCCTCATGTGTGAGCTGGGCCACCCCCAAGCCGTCGAACAAGACGAGCACCACGGTC
>Ga0256865_1000244_pt1 | contig 19021 bp, 24 predicted proteins | sample RVTome_14_FD_187337 | JGI IMG/M metagenome (GOLD analysis project Ga0256865, IMG submission 187337) | Soil microbial communities from uranium-contaminated site in the Upper Colorado River Basin, Wyoming, United States - RVT145D125 HiSeq ... | reverse complement strand
GGGAATATTTTGTCGGCCATTCGTCACACCGCCGCGATTCCGATGGTCCAGGTGAGCGTCAGCTCAACGGTATTGTTCTTGACGACGCCCGTGAAAGTCGCGCGCGCGACGAGGATCGCCGGGTCTCCTGGCGCGTCGTTCTGGATGCCGGTCTCGAGCAAACCCGCCTCCGTGTAGGTGAACCCGTTGCCCTCGTTCAGGCCCAGGAAGAGCTGGAAGTCGATGCCGGACGCGAGCTGGTCCCGTCGGGTGATGACGTCGCGGTACTGCTCGGTCTCGATAGCCGTGTCGCCGGCCGCCGGCGCGGTGGCGCCGGTCCCCAGGCCGATGTGGCTCGGCCGGTGGCCGGTCCCGCCGAGGAGGTCCCGGACGAGCTCGATGCCGTCGTCGACGACGAGGTTCCGCGCCTCGGTGCGCCGGCGCTCGCCGTCGGACGGACGGAAGGTCTCGATGGCGAGGTTCGGCACCAGGCGGAACTGCTCTTTCGGTCGTATCCGGTAGCGCATGGCGGTCACACGATGTCAGCCGTCAGGATGTGCGGCCCGTCGGCCTCGCCGTTCACGAGAAAATGGCCGATGGGAAGCCCGACGAGAAAGGCGGTGTACTCGTCCTCGTCCCAGGGGATGCGTTCGTCGGTGAGCTCGACGAGCACCGTGTCATCAAGCTCGATCTGGTCAGTAATGAGATTCGCGAGGATCAGCTTCTCGTTGTCGCGGACGAGGAACGGCGGCCGCTGGATTCTCCGGTAGAACTCGAGCCATTCGAGGGTTTCGCGGCCATCGTTCGCGGCGACTCCGTAGCGGAGGTCATCGCCGACGAGGCTCAGTTCCACCGTCTCGATGAGGAAGTCGGCGTCAATGCCGAGCTGCGTCATCTCGACGGGAAGGAGCTGCCCGGCGTGGAGCTCGCCCTGGCGGTCCGTGGTGAACTCGATGCGCTCGGGGATCCGCGCGTGCTTTTCAATGAGCGCATCCCCGTACTGCCGCGCCGTCGGAAGGTCGAGGTCCTCGTCGACCTCGATCTCCTCGTAGACGCCGTCGCCGATCTCGATTGCGGCTCGCGCCGTCTGCTCGCCGGCATTCTCGCGGATCACCACGATAGGGAAGAGGCCGATGTAGTCGACCTCGATGTCGGCGCCGGCGGTCGGCGCGGTCTTCGCGACGACGTCCGGGTCGCGAATCTCGAAGAGCCAGGTGATTCCGGCGGTATCCTCGTCGACGCCCTTGATGCCGATTGCCGCCGGGTCGACAGCCACGGTGTCGACGCGGATGACCGGCTTCGCGGCGAGCGGCAGCCGGAGGGTGAACGTCCGGAGCTTCCCGTCGGCCTCGAACTCGTCCGTACGGGGCTCGGTCTCGGCGGTCCCGCCGCGGACGATCTGACGGTTCCGATAATGTTCGAGCGACCGCGAGACGCCCGGCCCCTGGTGGATATCGGTTCCGATGTCGTCCACCGACCACGGCGCCGGGATGGCGGTCCGCGCGCGGAAGCTCAGGACCTTGTGCGAATCGACGCGCCAGATGAAGCCGCCGCTCGTCAGGTTCGCGAGCTGCTGGTAGGCGTCGCTCGCGCGCACGTAGTTGAAATTCACCTTCTGAATCAGTGGACCGTCCTCGACCTCCCCGAGCATGAGCCCAGAGTCCGAGAGGAAGTCGGAGAAAATCTGCGAGAACACGTCGCCGGCGGTCTGCGTCACCGGATCCCCGGTATCCTCGTAGCTCTGCGCGACGCGCTTCTTCTCGAGCTCGTAGGAGTAGTCCTTGCACGAGAGCCGATGGAAGACGGCCGGACCGAACTCAGGCGCATCAACCGAGACGTCGACGATCGAGCCGCCGAAGATCCGCCGGGTGCGGTGCTCGATGATGACTTCCTGGCCGACCTGAATGTCGAGCGCCGTCCCGAAAGGCGCGTCCTCTTCGACGAGGACGAGCGTCGCCGTCGACGCGCCGCCGACAACCTCGGACACCTGGACGATCGGCGTCGCCGCGGCGCCCGTCCACAGGGGATCGGTGACGTTGACGCCGTTGATCCAGACGGTCGCCGTCTGCGGGAGCAGCGTGCCTCCTGCTGGCGTGCTCGCCACCGGAGTACTGGCGATGATCGTCCCGGGCATCATGCCTTGAGGATCTCCTTCGCCGCCTGCCACTGGTTCGCAGGCTTCAGGACGCGCGTCTCCTCGTCGATGCCGCCCATGATGTAGCAGAGAATCTCGAGCAGGGTCCGCGACTGCGCATTCGTGAGCGAGCCGAGCGAGAGACCGACGAGCGGCGCATACTCGTTCTTGAGCTGCTGGCGCACCGTCTCGGCGGTCGCGAGCTCCGCCGCGATGGCTGTCCATTCGGCCTCGAGCTCGGTGAGCGTCGGCTCATCCTGCACGCCGTCACGCCACTCTAGATTCGCCGGGTCGCTGACCGCGCCGCCTTTCCAACCCCAGTCCGCGGCCGGACGAATTCGAGAAAGGATTAAAGGAATGTCCATGTGGGATCAGTCTCCAAGGCGAAGACACTCAAGAATCGTGTACACTTCAAACTCATCAAACATCGAGGCCAGCCCAAACCCGCTAGTGGCCACGGTTGTAGTGCACTGGTGCTGTACCTCGAAAGTCTGCGGGCTTGCGAAGCTGACCACGATCGAGAGAAAGGAACGGGTGCACGTGGATCCGCCCTGGGCCTCTGACGTGCCAACGGTGGTAGTGGTCCCGGCAGTGATATTCCTCAGCCGGATCTGGTGCCGGCCGACTCCGTTGCCCGCCGGAGCTGACGCAGAGAGCAGCCAAGTACCAGGTTGGAGCGTGAGCTGGTTGCTTGAGAGCGCACCAAGGCCTGCGGTGTCGACATACTCTACGTTAAGGTCCCGAGTCCGCCAGGCTCCGCTCGTGAACGTGCCTCCCGCGGTGTTCGTTGTCTTGGAGTCAGCCACCAACACGAAATCGAAATTCCCGGTGCGAGGAACGCGAAAAAGCTCCATCCATTCGTCGTTGCTGACCCCCGTCGAGATGAGCGCCAGGAGGTCGAATTGCGTGCTCAGGAGGCAATCACCGCCATCGAGATGGATGTTCCCGGTCCCGTCCTTGACGGTGATGAGATGAGACGTCGTCGTCGGTTCGAGGTAGAGGATGACTCTTCCTGACGGCGGGAATCCAGGCGAGAGCGTGATCGTGTCGAGATCATCGCTTCCCGGCCCGCCTTCAGCGGAGAGCCTGACGAAGTTCGTCTCGACGTCATCGATGACGCCGCCTGAGATTGTGTGAATGGCTGAGCCGATCCCAAAGAGCTTGTCGAAGTCGACAGGGAGGCCGAAGTTCACTCCATCGGCGAAGGTCGGCGCCGCCTTGCCGATGCCGATACGGTTCCGGCCTTCCATGGTCAGGAACGGCCAGGCGTTCATGATGACGCTCAGACGATTCTCAACCGCAGCGCTCCGCTGCAGCTCGAACATCACATCGTCCGGATTGCCCGTGTCACCGAGCCAGAGCGAGCTCTTGTCGCCGGTGTTCGGGCTTCCCTGCACCGAGACGATGCCGTCCGTCACTCCGTCATCCTTGACGAAGCGGGCGATGGCATCCGTGACAGCCCCGGGAGTCCCCGCGAGGATGGCATCGAACGGTCCCGATGCATCCGGCGGTGCCCGCATCGTCTTGTCGAGCTGGCCGCGCGTCAGCACGACGGCGAGGCGGTAGACCTTCGAGCCGTCCGAGCTGATGGCGGCAGTCCCTTCCTGGCCGCGGAGAATCGCGTTGAAGGTGTCGCCTGACTTCGATATGAGCGTGACAATCTCGGCGAAGCCGTCCCAGAACGCCAGGTCCGGCGACGCGTAATCCTCGGCGTTCCAAATCACCGCGCGCGCCGGGAACTGGGTGAATCGCGCCGTGTGCCCCGTCGCCATGCTCAGCGTGAGCTGGCCGGTCGTGAAGGCGCCGCTGATGTTCCCCCAGACGAGATTCTCGATTCCCCAGAGCGCCATGATTCAGACCCCCCTCATCCTGATCTCACGCGGGATGTGCGGCAGGATCGAGCGCGCGACGAGCCGGCCGTCAAGGTGCAGGTTGAACGTGAAGCCGCCGCGGTCGCCGGTCATGGCGTCCTTCACCTCGTCCGGGGTCGCGACGACTTCGCCGGCGTGCAGGAAGGCGAGGCCTTCGGATGCGATAAGGCCGCCGGTATCGAGGCCGAGCGCGAGGCTCCCGGCAGATCCAACGCCGCCACCGGTCGCCGCCGCCGCGATGGAGCCGCCGGCAGCCGCAGCCGTCGACGCGGCCGCCACGCCAGGCGCGAGCACGGGTCCGATGATGGGGATCGCCGCTGTCGCCGCGAAAGCGTTGAGGTAGACGAGCTGGAGCGCCTGGCCGACGCGCTGGATGTGGCCGGCAGTCCCGATGACTGCCTGCGCGATGGTCGCGATGACCCACTGGACGACGATCTGTGTCAGCGTCGAAATCACCTGCGCGAGAAGGTTCTTGAGGAAGCTCTTCATCGTCTCAGCGAAGTCCGCCTGGAACACGATGACCTGCGCCAGCGCATCGCCGAAGCCGGCAGAGAAGGACTGGAAGAAGTCGAGCACGGCGAGCTTGACGTTCGCCGTGACGCTCGTCGCCTGCGCGAGCCAGCTCGACCAGGCCTCGTTTGCCTGCTGGCTGAAGGCGGTTTGCTTCTCGGAGATGTCCTGGAAGAAGGTCGAGACGGTATCTTGAGCTGTCGATATCCCGGAAGGAATTTGCTGTGCGAAAAACTCGTTAAGCGGCGTGCCGGCGTTCAGGAGAAAACTGATAGCCGACTGCTCCATGGCAGCGAATGTCTCAGTCGATTTCGATCTCAGGGCGGCGTAACCCTCAGCGAGATCCGTCATGAAACCGCCATCGCTGAAGAACTGCCCCGGCGTGATCGGCGCGACCGGCTCGGCGCCCTGCGGTTCGAGCCCCTGCTGTCGGTTGAAGGCCCCGACGATTGGGGTTTGTCCGCCGGCAAGTCGATTGAGCTCTTCGAGTTGCTCTTTAGAAAACGGTGTTCGCTGAAACGCGACGCTTGTCCAGACCCTGTGAAGCGCCTCGAGGCTCTCCGTAATCCCATCAAAGAGGCTCGCGATGTTCGTTAGCACTTCGCTGAGCGTCGAACCGAGGCCGACCAACTCAGAGACAGTCCCAACGAGTCGTAAAAATGAGTCCTTGAGAACGACGATCGCCTCGCTCATTGTCGGAACCGTTTTCGCAAAGCGCTCACTGAGCTCTTCGCGGGCGCTTTTGAACGCGTCGAGGATCACCTCGGCGGTGATTTTTCCTTCGGTTCCCATCTCGCGGAGCTTGCCGCGGGTGACGCCGAGTTGCTTAGCGATTACGTCCGCGACCGCTGGGAGCTGCTCAAGAACGCTACGGAGCTCATCGCCGCGCAGCGCGCCCGACGCCATGCCCTGAGAGAGCTGGAGGATTCCCGCCTGCGCTTCGGTCGCGGTCGCGCCGGAGAGTTTGATGGCCTGGTTCAGCGACCGCGTGAAATCGATGAGCTGGGATTCGCTGACGCCGAGCTCTCGCGTCGACAACGCGAGGCGGCTGAAGAGCTCGGTGTTTGCCTCGACGCTCGAGCGAGTATCGCGAGAGACGTGGAAAAGCCGATCCTGGACGCGCGCAAGCTCCTCGCTCGAGTTTGTGACTGCGCGAAGACGGTTCTGCAGCGCCGTGTAAGCGTCGGCCGACCGAAGCACGGCCTGCGTTGCCTTGATGACGAAAAGCGCGCCGAGCAGCTTATTTAAGGTGACGAAGGGTTGCTTCGCTTCGTCGACTCGCTTTCTGAGGCGCCCAACGGCGCCGCCGAAGCCAGTCAGGCTCTGAGTAGCTTTCGCGGAGCTCGCCTCTACGCTCTTGGCAGTTCCCTTGAGAGTCCCTTCGGCGCGCTTCAGATCGGCGTTGAATGTCTTGCTTTCGACGCCGAGCCGTGCCAGGAGTTCAGTGATTACCGGCATGGTTCCCCTGCTCCTCGAGCCACTTCTCGTGAGCCTCGATCTGTTCCCTCAGCGTGCCCTTATAGCGCCGTCGATTCGCTTCTTCATCCGGGTCGCGAATCTTCATCCCCTCGTATACGGTTTTCACGCTCAGTGTCTTCTTGCCGCCGAAGGCCTTCGCTATGTAGGTACAGATGATCGCCGTCTCAAAACGCCTTTCTCTAAGCTCCTCCAGGTGCCGCGAACGCCTCGCGCGCGCGATTTCGTTGAGCTCCCTCGGCGTCAGGCTCCAGAACTCTCCCGGAAGGAGGCCGAGACGGTATCCGAGTCGCTCATAGCCTTCCCAGTCCCACTCCCCGGAGGCTTCTCCGGGGGACTGACGTTTTTTGGGTCACCCTTCGGAAGCGCCGCCGCGAGCGCCTCTGCGCACTTCGGCGCATGGGCAAAGACTCGCTCAAGGGTAGTACCGGCGCTCCCGTGGTCGTCCGCGAGACGCAGTATCTGCTCTTCCGTGCGACCCGGCAGTTCGTGCCGTAGACCTGAATGCAGCATCGCGAGCACGAAGTGGAACGGGACGTCGCCCTCCTCGAAGCGCGAAAGAATCTGAAATATGGACGCGCCGGTCGCACGCTCGAGTCCCGCCAGCGCCATGCCGTCGAACCTGAGCTCGCGCTCCCGGTCGAGCTGGATGACAACTCGCATGTTCCTCCGCTAGTTGTACTGGTCGTTGACGCTGAAGGCGCCGACGGTCACCGTCGTCACTGCGCTGTAGGTGACCTCCACCTCGTTCGCTCCGTCGGTGTTGAAGATGCCGACAGGGAAGGGGCCTAGAACCCAGGTCTCGCCGTTCGTGACGGCGATCGCCTTGCTGGCGCTTGTCCCGAGAGGCAGCGTTTTCTGGCCGACGATGGTGACGGTGATCGGCGCGCCGCCGCCGTTCGCGACCTTGAGGAAGGTCTTGCCATCGTTGTCGAACTTGTCGCCAGTGGCCGTCGCCGCGACGAGAGCCGCCTCTTCGGCGCCGGCGATGGTGATCTGCTGGACCGTGAGCTCTGCCATGTGAGTCTCTTTCCTTTCTTTTCGTTACCTGATGACGAGGACGCCGCGCCCGGTGAAGCTGAGCGAATAGGTCACGACTTCGTTGACGCCGAAGGTCAGATCGAACGAGTCGAGCGTCGCGAAGCCGACAAACTCCTGGCCCGACTCGGTGATGACCTTGATGTGCACCTTCGGGTCGATGTTCGCCGAGCTCTCCCACTTGTCGGAGAGATGCTTGAGCGCCAGGTTGTGGATGTTCTCGAAACCCTCGGCCGTCATCGACCAGGTCTTGGTGACGCCGACCTCCGAGGTGAAGCCGAAGTTCTGTTTGTGTGTCGTGTCGACCTTGTTCACGCTGCGAGCAAGGCCGCCGCCCGTCTCCATGGCGACGCGCACCCACTTTTCACCGAGCTCGGTCGCCGAGTCGTTGACGTCGATTGCAAAAAACCGTTCCTGGCCAAGAATCGGATCTGCCACTCCACCCACCTCCTTTCCTTAGAATTTGTGGTCCGAGATCACCCAGCGCCTGCGATAGGTCGCGCGCCTGTAGACGCGGTTCTCCTCGACTGCGAGCTTTTCCGCCTGGACGCGGCGGAAGTTACTCCCGAGGTCCGTGAAACCGGTGAGCGACAGCTTCGAGTTGAGGTAGCGGTTCACCTGCTGCACCGCGCCCTCGAGCTCGCGCTGTCCGTTGTAGCTCGAGACGATGTTGAGGACGCCGACGTACGCGAACGCCCCGGTACGGCCGCTGGACGGCTCCGGCTCGAGCTCGAAGCCGGCGATTTCGACGTAGTCCCAGCGCTCAGCGAGGGTATCCGGGAACGCGTCGTAGACCGGTATCGGGGTCGTCCCGTCGAGCTTGAAGATGTTTCCGTCGAGCCTCTGGAAAATCGCCCGCGTCAACTCCTGAAGCGGGAGGTTCTCGATGGTGTTCGACGATGTGAACGTCACGGCTTGCCCTCCACGGCGCGGATATCGAGCTCCCGGCCGAGCTGGAGGACGTCCTCGACCGTGAGGATTTCGAGCACCCGACCGTCGAAGAGAAGCTTCTTGTCCTCGTCGATGAGGGGCGAGTACCGCGTCCTGATCCGATAGATGTTGACGTTGTCGATGCGCCCGAAGTCATCGATCACCTGCTCGCGGACCTGATCGATGGAGCACCAGACCGTCTCGAGGACATCGTCCGATGTCGGGAGACCGCCGGAGCCATCCCCGGCTTCGACGCGGTCAACTACGTCGACCTGGTGTCGCATGGCGCCCGACTGGACTGTTCGTTTCAGGGTCATGAGCGTTTCGCAATCGCGAGGATGTCTATGCCGAGCTTCTGGAGTACAAGCCTGCTGTTCGCGATCGTGTCGTCCATCGCGTCGCGGAGCCAACGCTCTTGGCGGTGGAAGCGAGTCCCGAGCTCGAGGTGCGTCGGGTAGTAGCCTTTCCAGTCGGCGGGGATATTGAGCGCCGAGCGGCCTGAAGGTGGACCGACGACGACGCCGATGGAGCGGCGAGATCGCCGTCCCGCGCGAAGCTTGATAGAGCGCTGGAGCGTCCCCTCGTCGTCCGGAGCGTTCCGCTTCGCCGCGGAGAGAAGCGGCCGGCCTGCCTCGCGGAGGCGGGTACGAATTGCGGCGCGCAGTTCATTGGTGCTCCGTAGTCGCACCATCTTCTGTACTGCGTCATCGACGTCGAGAGTGATGATTGCTCTGCTGGCACGCGCCATGTTCTACATCACCGTAATCTGCCGGTTCCTGACGAGAGCCTCGTAACCGAGAGGCAGCGATTCGATACTCACTCGCTCATCGACAATCACCGCCTCCCGGTTCTCAAACCAGTGGAGCGCCAGGAGCTGAATCGCCATCTTGTCGACCGGGTCCACCGCACCGACCGCGCGGCCTGCAACAAAGCGTATCTGCACCCGCTCGTCGGTGAGCGTCGTCTGGGTCTCCGGCCACTCTTCTTCCGGAGCCGGGTAAATCTGTCCCGGCTCCTTCCCCTGGGTCACCTTGTATTTCGCGCTGTCGAGAACCTGCAACGTGCCCTCGACATCGACGTACTTGACGCTCGTGATAGAGGCGAGCGGCGGGAGGGGAATCTCAATCCGCGACTCCTCGCCGCTCCGCCGGGGGGGAAAGTCACAGAGAAACCAGTCGTAGGTCGCCGTGACGACCTGCCGCCTGGTGTCAGTCTCATAGCGACGCCGCGCCGCCGGGATGATGACGCTAGTGATGAGCGTGTCCTCGGCGGCGTTCGTCACCCGCGCCGCGAGCTTGAACTCGGCGAGCGAGATCGGTTCCGCCGCTGGCGGCGTCACGACGACGAAACCCATTGGCTACCTCTCGGACCGGTCGGGTTCTACGGCCGGCTCGGGGATCGGAAACGGCGGCTCCGATTCGGCGGGCCGCCGCCGCGCCCCGGCGCGCTGCGCGATGCCGTAGTAATCGCACCAGCGCTCCGCGCGCGACTCGTCGACCTCGAGCTCCGCGCCCTCGCGCGGATATCCAGGCCTCGAGCACGTCATGACGATCTTCACTTTCTTCAAAGGGTGCCTCCTTTAGACCGTCGCGTCCGGCATCACCGCCTGCGCGTACCGCGGCTCGCCGAGGATCGTCACAATCGCCGCGACCACCGGGTCGTTGGTGACCTCGACAGAATGGAGCCGGACGAACGGCTTCGCGTCCGGGAGATCCGCCGCCGAGACCTCGATGACGTCGAGGCGCGCCGAGCCGGCTGTAGTGACGTATCCGGCAGCCGCTCGCGCGGTCGAAGCTCCGAGCGCTGCACCGTCGAGCGCGCCCTCGCGGCTCCGGAACGGCACCGCCTCGGCGCCCGTCCCGTCGGCGAGCGTGCATGCTTCTACCGTGATCGTGTGGTCCGCGGTGCCGCCGGTCGCGACGCCGCGAATCACGACGAAGGTGACCCGGCCGTACTGCGCGGCGTTAACCGCATCCGAGTTCGCCGTGCCGGCGAGTCCATCGGCGATCGGCGCGAGGCCGCCGTTGATGAAGTGTTCACTGCTGAAAACGCCCATTTTGCCGTTCCTTTCTGGGGGAAGAGCGCGGCGACGGAGGCACTTTCTTCCGTCGCCGCGGCGGTCGTGGGTTAGCCTGCGCGTGCCGCGAGCGTCACGTGAGTCGAGATCGTGTTCGCGCCCTGCGCCGGCGTCAGCGGCGTGTTGACGAACGGCTGGCCGTCCATCTCGAAAAGGAAGCGGAACGCGGTCTCGTTGAAATCGAACCGCAGATGGATCGACACCGCCGAGCGGATTCCGCCGCCGCGAAGACCTGTCGCATACGCCGAGAGGTCGACCAGCATGATGTCTCCGACGTCGCCGATCGTCGACATGTGCTCGACGGGGATCAGCGGACGACCGAGGAGCATCCCGAACGGCATCCCGCTGAGCCCGCCGGGAGGCAGGAACACAGGGAAGTTGTTCGAGGGGTTCTCGAGGCCGATGAGCTGCGGCTCGACATCCTGGTTGTGCAGCCAGACGGAGTTCTGGCGGCGCGCCGGATGCATCCGCGAGTACATCTTCGTGACGTTCTCGAAGAGGATGGTATCGGCCGGCTGAGCGCCCTCCGCCGCGACCGTGATGAGCCCGGATGAGTTGAGAAGTCCGAGCGGCTTTCCGAGACCATCGCCGCGGATGATTGCCTCGTTCACCTTGAACGAGATCGCCTCGGTTGCGGCGCGCAGAAGATACTGCTCGAGCGCGATGGGCGAGTTCCGGAGCAGCTTGTCCGTCTGGAAGATCAGGACCGCCAGCTCCTGCGGCTCGAGCTTGAGGCGCCCGTAGGTCGGTTTCGATGCGGTCTTTTGCTCCGCCTCGGAGATCCAGAAGGCCGTCACACCGCCGTAGACGGTGCCGCCGACGCGCGAGGTTTCGGCGTTCCGCGGGAAGCTGAGCGACTCCCCTGTGACCGTGAACTGGCTCGTCCGGCTCAGCAGGTCGAGCGGCAGCATCCGGAGCCCGTCCCAGATCGCGTTCGAGAAGGTCGGCGGGACGAGGTAGCCGCCGTCCGATGGGACGCCCTGGCTGCCGCCGGTCGCGGCCATGGCGGCGAGGAGCCGCGGGTCGATTACCGGCTGGTCACGCTGGCAGGCGAGCACCACCGCATGGGCAAACTCGCCGAGATAGCTGAAACCGCAGCGGCCTTCGGCCTCCGTGTCACGAGGCTCGGCGTACCTGGCCGGCCGCTCCGCGCCCCGCAGCACGTCCTCTTCGGTCGCTTCCGAGCGCTGCGGGATTTCGCGCGGGCTCAGAATGTGGTCGGCCGAGAGCTCGGCGTCGAGCTGCTCGAGCGCTTCCTCGCGCTTCGCGTCGTCGAGGAGCTCACGCGCGTCCGCTGTCAGCGCGTCGAACTTCGCGGCCTCCTCGTCGGTGAACTTCCGGTTCTCTTCCCGCGCCGACTGCTCGAGGACTTTGGCATCCCCGAGAAGCCGCGCGGCTTCCTTTCGTTTTCTGGACATCTTCGTCCCCATTGGCGCATCGCTGTTGGTAAGTGAGCGTAGTACGCAACGGTGCGGGGGACAGCTTCGGTCCCCGCGGAACGAGACGCCCGGTTTTCGGCGAACTCTGCGCCGCGGACGGCTTCGCGTCGGGCCTGGCCGGTGGCTCCGGGAACTCTGCCCGGCCGACCGGCCCGATGACGGGGGGATTCTCTACCCTGAACTTCCGGAAGTCAACGACCTATGTCGAGACTTCGCGCCGGCTTTCCGCGAGGAGCCTCACCGTGGCGCTCGCCGAGGTCCCGTCGTTAGCCTCGGTGACGACGAGCTTGAGCCGGATGGCAGTGACGATTTTGATGAGCTCGATTTCCGTCCCGAGCGTCACCCCTGCGGCGGCGACAGCGCTGATTCCGGCGCCGAAGACGATGACGAAATTGGCGGCCGGCGTCGTGGCCGCCTTCGATGAGATGCCGGTCCCGAGGTTCCTTGTGAAGATGACGTTTCCGCCCCCATCCATGACATCGCAGACGAGGTCGAAGAGGCCTGCGGCGCCGCCGCCGACGTTCGCGACATCGACGACAGCCGTGAAGACGAACTCGTTCTTGACCGGGAGAATCGCGCCGGTGTAGGTCGTTTCCGCCTGCAGGTCGACGCCGTCAATGCCGACCGCGGCCGGCATGAAGACTCGCTCCATTTCCGGTACCCCTTCAATAATACTGGTAGTACCCGCCCCCTACCGACAAGTTCATGAACATGCTGAATGCTGGCGGCGTCCCGCCGCCGAAGAGATAATCGAGCTCCTCGGCGTTGAGCACCCTGTCCCATCCGCCGATCTCGTCGACATCGCCGAGACCGACGATGTGGGCCGACACGCGCATCGAGGTGATCCCGAGCGGCGCCGTCGCGGCAAAGATCGGACCGGCAAACGCGGCTGTGACGAACGCCCCACCGTCCACGGAGATTTTGATAAGCGCGGCCACCGGGTCGAAGACGCAAACGACGTGCTGCCAGGTGTCGACGACTGGCGCCGAGCCCCAGGAGACCCGCACGACATTCGCCGCGATGCCGTCGGCCGAAGCCTCGAAGGTATGGCGGTCGTTCGCGTTCCGCATGTAACCGAGCCATCCAGCCTGCGCGTTCGGCGACGTCGTGTTGAAGTGCCCGATCGCCGGGTGATTCTCGGTCAGCGTGCCGGCCGGAATGAGATGCCAGTAGCTGAGCGTGAAGGCGCCAGGGACGCGGAACAGGTCGTTGTGAGCCGCCTCGAGGAAGTTCGAGACGTTGCCGGTGCCCCCGACGCCGAGGTTGAGCGCGCCGGGAACCGAGCCGACCGCGCCTATGGCGGGGACGTGGAGCCCGTTAGGCCCTGAATCGTCGCGTTGCCCTGACGCCTCGTCGCCTTTGTAGTAGAACTTCAGCGCGTCGAAGAGGAACACGCCCATGACTTCACCTCCCGCCGAGCTCGCACTCGAGCTCGGCGAGCGCGAGCGTCATCGAGCGCTCACGCATTCCTGCCGGCCGCCGCTCGAGCTCGCGCGCGAAGTCGCCGACGGCCTCGTCCCAGCTCATCACCTGGTCGATGAGTCCAAGACGGAGCGCCTTCTCGGCGACCCAGACGCGGCCCGTCGAGACCCGCGCGAGCTCCGCCGCGCCGAGGCGACGGCCGCGCCTGACCGCCTCGAGGAAGAAGGCGTTGAGGTCGTCGATTCGCTCCTGGAATACGGCGAGCTGGCTTTCCGTGATTTCCGCGCCAGGCGCGCCGGCGCCCTTGTCGGGACCGGTCGAAATCACGTGCACCTTGATGCCTTCCTTGGCGAAGGCCGCCGACGAATCGACGAGCATGGCGACGGCGCCGATCGAGCCGACTTCGCCCGGCGCGTTCGCCGTGATGCGGCTCGTCTGGCTCGCGACGTAGTACGCCGCCGAGGCGCCGAGGTCCTCAATGTGGGAACGGACCGGCTTCGCCGCGGCGGCCTGGAGGACGTCCTCGGCGAGCTCGAATGTCCCGTCAGCGGTCCCGCCGGGGGAATCTACCCTCAGCATGATGCCGCTCACCGAATCGTCGGCCGCGAGAGCCCTGACGCGCCGGCGCAGCGTCACGGTGCTCGTCCCGCCGAAGGAGCTGCGCCCCTTCGTCATGTGGCCGCGGATGTCGACGATGGCCATGCCGGCCGGCCCGCGGACGACGCCGCCCTCATCGTCCGAATCGCTATCAGCCTGCATCTCAGGCCGCAGCACGCCGGCCTTGACCGCGTCGACCGCAGAGGAAAACCAGTGGTCTTCGACAAGCCAGATGCCGAGATGTTCAAGTCTGCAGTCCCTCATACGGTGCCTCCCGTTTCGGCTGCGAGCTTCTCGACCAGCTCTGAGCCGGCTGTGTCCATCGTTGTGAGCGCCTTCGCGCCAGAGCCAAGCACGGCTTCGACGTATCGTGCGACGTGAGCCTCGACCGCCTCGAGCGCGCAGCCGGCCCCGGTCATCGCGGTGATTCCGCGCACCGAAAGCGCGAAGGCATCGCTCATCAGCTTCGCATGCGCCGCGTAGAAGTTCTTCAGCTCGTAGCCGAGCCGCTCGTCCTTGTGGCGCTCGACCAGCCGCGAGACTGCCCGCCGCTCCTTGGCCTGCGAGCGCTCGAGAGTCGCGGTGAGAAGGATGTGCGCGCCAACACGCGTCGACATCTGGAGAGCCTGCCGCGGCCGATTGTCGTTCCCGTCGATTCGTCCCGCCGCTGCGTCCTCGCGCTGGATGCCCGCCGCGGCGTCCTGCGAGCGGACCAGCGCCGAGTTGACGTAGTAGGTGTCGCCGCCGGCGATGGGGTTCATGTTCTCGAGCTCGCGAACGTCGTTCTGTGAGAGCGCCCCGATGTTGAAGAGCTCGCGCATGAAGTTGCCGCGTTGCTCTGAGTTCCCGCGGAGAAGCGCGGCGAAGAGATGCTCGGCGAAGAAATCCGGCTCTTCGTGGAGAAGCTTCCGCTTCACCTCCGCTTCCCAGCGCCTGGCCCACGGCATCAGCGTGTCGATGACGTGGTCGATGTTCATCTCCTCCACGTTCGAATGGGTCGCGCGGTCAAGCGCCCCGAGCTTGTGCGGCGCGATTCTCAGCCATCGTGCGATATCGAGGACGGTGAACTCTTCCGCCTGGATAAGCTGCGCATCCTCGGGAGGCACCGAGATCTTCTCTATCTCGAATCCGGCCTCCAGTACGATCGGACGATGCCACCCGTCCGGCCCCGAGTATCTCGACTGCCACTGATGCCGTAGTCGCTCGAGCGCCTCCTCGGTCTCGAAGGTCCGCTGTGTCTTCAGCGCGATCTTCGGTGACGTGCCGGAGCGGAAGAAGCTGGCGGAGAATGCCGCGGCCGAGAGTCCACGGCCGATGGATTCGGCCCCGACGCGCGCCACGGAGTAGCCGTTGATCCCGTCGGGGGAAAGCCCGTGAAGGTGGAAGACCCGCGATTGCGGGAGCGTCACCTGGTGCCCGTCGTCGTTCCCGACGGTGTACGTGAGCCGCCCCTCGGGCGACAGCTCGACGCGCACCCGGCTCGGGTGAATCGGCCGGAGCTCGGTCGGCTGGCCGCCACCGTTCCGCCGAATGACCGCGAAACCGCCGCCCCATCCGATGGCGTTGGCCGTCATCGTCTCGCGAAACGACATGGCGCTCATGTTCAGGTTCGGCGACTCGTTCAGCAGCCGGTGAACCGGATGCTCCCGGTCGCGCTCCTTCCCGCGCGGCTCGAGACGCCGGTAGACGGGGAAGGGTAGCTTCGCCACGTCCTCGCTGATGATGCGGATTCCGTCGAAGTAGGCTGCAAGAGCGAGCGCTTTCTCCGGGTTGACGAGGATTCCGCTCGCTGTCTCCGCCGTGAGGAAACCGAACTCGCCCCAGAGCCTCTCATCGCGGAGGTCCGTGACCGAGAAGTCCTCCTGCGCCATGAAAATCGCATCGAGCACAGGCATTTAGCGTCTGTCCCTCAACGTCTCTTCCACTCCCGGCCGGCGAGCCGGATTATACCCGCTGCGAAGAAGTCGAGCCATACAAGTATCGCGGCGAGCGTCAGGCCATGCCAGCCAAGCGTCGCCCCGGCTGCCCCGCCGGCGATCGCCAGGACGTAGACCGCCTGGCGTGCTGCTCTCCGGAACTCCGCCCGGGCGAGCTGGCGGACTTCAGTCACTCGCTCTTCCAAGGCCGGTTTCACAGTGAATGAAATCCTCTCTCGTTGTATGGGTTGTGCGTCTGAGCGTCGATGTCGGCGACGGCGATGGCCATGACCAGCGAGACGATGCCGTCAATCTTCTCGGTCGACTTCTTTTTCGACGGCTTCACGTTCCCGGCGGAGTCCTCCTCGACGGCCATGTTGGACGCCATCCACCGGAGAATCTCGTTCCCGCCATGGCGCAGCTTCCGGGAGAGCACGAGGACTTCCAGCTTCTTCGTCGGCGCGGACAGGACCGGGAAGCTCTGCTGGAACTCGAGGACGCGGAAGCCGAGGTTCGTCAGCGCCGTCATCACGTGCCCGCGCGCGTTCCACGGGTCGACGCCGACATGACGGATCCGGTAGATCCGAGCCAGTTTGGCGATCCGGCCAAGTATGAAGTCGTGGTCGATGACATTGCCCGGCGTCAGCTCGATGAGTCCACGGCGTGACCAGGAGACATAGGTGGCATGGCGGGACTTCCGCTCGCGCTCTTCGGCGTTCTCGCGCGGCACCCAGAAGAAGGGGAGCACCGCCCCGCCGTCCTCGGGGAAGTAGAGGACGAAGGCCGCGATGTCGGACGTCGAGGCGAGGTCGAAGCCGGCTGAGCACGGCCGGCCGCGGAGGCTCTCCCGCTCGATCGCGCCGCCGCATGCGTCCCATTCCTCGAGCGAGAGCCAGCGGACATCCTGGCCGGTCTTCTGGTTCAGGTGGAGTCGCCTGAAGGTGTTCTGGAACGACGGCTGAGACAGCGCCTTCTTGAACTTCCTCTCGAAGTCGTCGACGACGACGCTGACGCCATAGTTAGGATTCGCCTTCAGATGGACGGCCTTGTCCTTCCAGTCGTCATCCGCCGTCGCCTCGTAGATCGCCGGGAGAAACGCCGGGTCACTGATGAGCCCGTCACGAACGTCGCTCGCGTACTTGTGCTTCTCGTTGCAGATGCTTTCCTCGATGGGACGGTCGAAGTCCGCCGTGGTGAGCGAGAGCAGTATCGGCTGCGGCCGCTTCCCCATCGATGTCTCGAGCACGTCGACCAGGTCACGGTCCGGCTGCGCGTGGAGCTCGTCGATGACGACGCACGACGCGTTGAACCCGTGCTTCGTGTTCGCGTCCGAACTGATGGCGCGGAAGAACGACCCCTCGTTTTCGCGCGTGATGGACTTCTGCAGCACCTTCGAGCGCTTCTTCAGCTCGGGTTCAGCGAGGACCATGTCACGGGCGACGTGAAAGAGGATGGTCGCCTGCTCGCGGTCGGCCGCTGAGGCGTAGATTTCCTTCCCGCGCTCGTCCTCGCAGAAGAGGACATAGAGCGGGATGCCGGCTGACAGGGTCGTTTTCCCGTTTGACCTCGGGATATATACGAGGCCCTCACGGTATCGGCGCGTCCCGTCCGGCCTGACCCAGCCGAAGAGGTTCGCGATGAGCCCCTGCTGCCATGGCTCGAGCAGTAGCCGCTGACCGCCGAGCGGCCCCTTCACGTGAGTCAGGAAGCGCTGGAAGAACTCGATCGCGTGAAGCGCCCTCTCGGGGACGAACTCGGCGCCGCCCGTGTCAGCGTACGGGTCATACCCCGGAAGCAGCCGGATGACTTCCTCGAGTTGCTCAGCCGGCGCTGAAGAATCTTGCCGCGTCGCTCCCATTCGTCCCTTCAGCCTCGGCGATACTCAGCCCTGCGCGCGACGCCGGCGACAGACCGAACTCCTTGACCAGCCGCGCGAACCGCTGCCAGGCGCGTTGCTGCACAAGCCCCGCCGGGTTGGCGTGACCGTCGAGCGTGATGCCTTGCTTCTCGAGGTCCTTCGACGCCCGGACGTACAGCGCCAGCGCGTCGCAGAGCATGCCGAGAGCCATGCGGTCGACCTTCGCGAGGAGCCCGGGGATCTCCTCGAGATGCGGAACGATTTCCTTCCAGAACTTCGTCGCATCCTTGCGGACCCAGCTCGGACAGTTCAGGTTCTTCGCGGCCGGCGCCTTCGGCTCGCCAGGCCGCGTCTTGGCGCGCCAGGAGCCGCGGTTCTTCAGGATGACGGTCGGTGTTTTCGGCGGTCCTCGAAGTCCCATCAGTTGTTTGTCCTCAGTCGGTGCTGGCATGCCGGTTGCCCTTGGGCAACTGGCGTTCCGGCATGAAGCTTGCCCCGAGGCAACCGGCATGCCCAAAGTTCATAACCAGGGAAAATATCTACACGCTTGCGCGCACTCTGACTTAGGTCATCGTCCAGAAAGTGGACCCCCCTCGGTTTGAAAAAGCGTGCCAAACGCGGGCCGGCACGAAGCTTGCCTCGAGGCAATGGCCGTGCTTGCCTTGGGACCATCACGACAGCTTGACGTCGCCGTCGGCCAGCAGGGTCGCGAGACACCAGAACGCGAGTCCGAGCCATCCGAGATGTGCCCGTGGCACCGGCACACCGCAGCCCGCCAGCACAAAGCAGATCAGCGCTACGATTGTCAGGATCGTTGAGACTTCCATTGCTTGTTCCTCAGATTCGCTCTCATGTGTCACACCAGCCGACCGGTTCGGACCCGCATCCAGGTCTCGACGCGCCGCCTTCTGGATCCGTCGGCTCAGCCTCCTTGCCCCAAATGAATCCGCTCAGCTTGTACGTCCCGGCAGGAACGACGAGGCTTGCGCCGCCCATGCCTTCGACGTGGTCGGCAATCAGCTCCTCGATCGCCTTGCTGAACGCCGTGGTCGAGTCGTTCTTGCCTGACGGGTCGGCGCCGAACGTGAGCACGTTGATTGTCATGGCCCTTGTTCCCTTCTGGTTTTCCGTCTGTGACAGCGCCGGCACAACGGTTGGAGATTCCGCGTATCGAGCTCGAGGTCTGGTCGACTCGTCCGCGGAATCACGTGGTCAACCTCGGTCGCCGGCGCCGGCCGACCGATGGCGGAATGCTCGCCGAAAGGGTCGGCGCAGAATGGTTTCCTCGTGAGCATGGCCGCGCGGATTCCGAGCCAGGGGGCGCGGCCGTAGAAAAGGTCGCGCAGGCGCTTCGACGGCGACCGCCTTCCGTTTCGCAACCGATGGTAACTGGGGCTTCGCGCTGGCATGTTGTCGTCAGTTTAGCTCGCCACGGCCAGAACTGTTACTTTTGTCTAAGCCCCCGGGAGCACGAAGAGCGACACCGGGGGATCGAAAGAATGAGTCTACCCGAACTGTCTCTTCAACAGCCACTGGACCGCCGCCATGCAGCCGGCGGAATCGTCTGGGAAGACGCCGTCAGTGCGCCGCGCGCCATCGGGCCTGATAGTCTGAATCACCAATTGAGCGAAGTGCTCCTGCTCCTCCGGCTCCTCCGGCTCCTCCGGCTCCTCCGGCTCCTCCGGCTCCTCCGTCAGATACCCCTCGATCTCGCGGCGGATGTGGTCGGCACAGACGGCGCAGAAGCCCCCCGCGAAGCTGCGCATGCGGCAAT
>Ga0256865_1000242_pt1 | contig 19053 bp, 20 predicted proteins | sample RVTome_14_FD_187337 | JGI IMG/M metagenome (GOLD analysis project Ga0256865, IMG submission 187337) | Soil microbial communities from uranium-contaminated site in the Upper Colorado River Basin, Wyoming, United States - RVT145D125 HiSeq ... | reverse complement strand
TGGCTATACAGCTCGACGATCGTGCGCTGTTCCTGACCCCATGGCGCGACCTGCTTTTGTCGGTACTCGATGAAGAGGCTGTACGCGGCAATACGCAGCGAAAACTTTATCGCGACCTTGCCGAGGATTGGCTACCGCGCGCGTCCGCGGATTCCACAGGGTACCGGCTGGTTCGCGGGTTTCGCATGGAAGTCCGACAGATGGTTTTCGACATGGTGATGCAGCCGGTCGCAGACGCTTACGAGGAAAATGTCGAGATCCGTATAAGCAATCAGTTTGAAGGTCCGCTGTGGGCGCTGGTCAACGAGCAACCCGCACACCTGTTGTCAACGGATTATCTGAGCTGGGATGCCCTGATGCTGGCAGCCGTCGACCGGAATATCCGTTATTTCGAAGAGAATTTCGATGGCGGGCTCGATCGCCGTCGCTGGGGTGAACGCAACACCGCCATGATCCGGCATCCGCTCAGCCGGTCAATTGGCGCTTTGTCCCGCTGGCTCGATATGGCACAGGAGCCCCTTGCCGGCGACTCGAACATGCCCAGGGTCATGAGTCCCGATTTCGGCCCGTCGGAACGATTCGCCGTATCACCAGGCGACGAAAGCAATGGCTACCTGCATATGCCGGCAGGCCAAAGCGGACATCCGATGTCCGGATTTTACCGCAGCGGCCACGATGACTGGGCACGCGGGCGCGCGACACCGTTACTCCCGGGGCAGACGGTGCATACGCTGACCCTGCGCAACGCCGCGCCCTGAGGGCAGCGCCCTTGTCCCCGCGCTGCGCTGCGGGGATACTGTGCGTTGCAATGCAACGCGCGACAGGAATTCTTATGGCCGAGAAAAAGTTCACCGGAACAAGCACTTACATAGCGACCGATGATCTGATGATGGCCGTCAACGCCGCCGTCACCCTGGAACGGCCGATACTCGTGAAAGGCGAGCCGGGCACCGGCAAGACACAACTCGCGGTCGAGATTGCGACTGCTCTCAAGCGCCCCCTGTTCGAATGGCATATCAAATCGACCACCAAGGCGCAGCAGGGCCTGTATGACTACGATGCAGTTGCAAGGCTGCGCGATTCCCAGCTCGGCGATAATCGCGTGCATGACATCTCGAACTATATTGTCCGGGGCAAGGTCTGGGATGCTTTCGAATCCGCAGTACAGCCGGTGCTGCTCATCGACGAGATCGACAAAGCGGATATCGAATTCCCCAACGACCTCCTGCAGGAGCTCGACCGGATGGAGTTTTTCGTCTACGAGACGAAGCAGCTGGTGAAAGCACGATATCGCCCGATCATCATCATCACGAGCAACAATGAAAAAGAGCTGCCGGATGCGTTTCTGCGACGGTGTTTCTTCCATTACATCAGGTTTCCGGACAAGGAAACGATGGAAAGAATCGTCTTCGTTCACTTTCCGGACTTGAAAAAGAACCTCCTGCGCGAAGCGCTCGAGGCTTTCTACAGGGTCAGGGACGTTCCGGGTTTGAAGAAAAAACCTTCGACGTCCGAACTTCTCGACTGGATCAAGTTGCTGCTTGCGGAGGATATACCTCCGGAAGCATTGCGCAGCGACGATTCCAGGAAGGCCGTGCCTCCCATGTACGGTGCGCTGTTGAAGAACGAACAGGATGTGCACCTGTTCGAACAACTGGTTTTCCTGGATCGTCGGTCGCGCACGCAATAAGTCCGTAATTCGGCCGTGTTGACACACTTCTTTTTCATGCTTCGGGAGGGCGGCATCAAGCCGTCGATTACCGAACTGTTGACGCTGCTCGAGGCTCTCAAAGCGGGTATCGCCGGTACCAGTGTCGATGACTTCTACTATCTGTCACGATCGTGCCTGGTCAAGGATGAAACGCTGTTCGACAGGTTCGACCAGGTGTTTGCCGCACATTTTCACGGGATCGAAGACACATTTCGTGCACTGGTACAGGACCTGCCGGGCGACTGGTTGCGCAAACAGGCGGAGTTGACGCTGACGGAAGAGGAACGGGAACGAATCGAAGCGCTTGGCGGTTTCGAGAAACTCATGGAAGCACTGCGCGAGCGGTTGGAGCAACAACAGGGACGACACCAGGGCGGCAGCAAGTGGATCGGCACGGCCGGTACCTCACCTTTTGGCGCTTACGGTTACAACCCCGAAGGCGTGCGTATCGGCCAACAGGGTTCGCGAAACAGGCGCGCTGCCAAAGTCTGGGATCGCCGGGAGTATCGCAATCTCGACGATCAGGTTGAACTCGGCACGCGCAATATCAAACTGGCGCTGCGCAAACTGCGAAAATTCGCCCGGGAAGGCGCCGCAGATCAGCTTGATCTCGATGACACGATCGACAAGACGGCTCGTAACGCCGGATTACTCGATATTCGCATGATCCCCGAGCGGCACAATGCGATAAAGGTGCTGCTGTGCCTGGATATCGGCGGCTCCATGGACGATCACGTTCGTGTTTGCGAGGAGATGTTCTCGGCAGCCCGAAGCGAGTTCAAGCATCTGGAGTATTTCTACTTTCACAATTTCATCTACGAAAGCATGTGGAAAGACAATCGACGCCGGCACGCCGAGAAAATTCCAACCTCACAGATACTTCACAAATACGGATCAGACTACAAGCTGGTGTTTGTCGGCGACGCAACGATGAGCCCGTATGAAATTGTCTATCCTGGCGGCAGTGTCGAGCACTGGAACGAAGAGGCCGGCGCGGTGTGGATAAAACGGCTCCTAAGGACTTATCCGAAGGCGATCTGGCTCAACCCGGAACCGCGACAACGATGGGACTACACACCTTCAATCAAGCTGACCAGGGAGCTGATGGACGACAAGATGTTTCCACTGACGGTGAGCGGCCTGGATGACGGCATTCGCCGGTTACATTGACAGCAAATCTATTTTTGCTCAGTCAGTGACTTGAGGTCCGCCAGCAGTTCTGCCGAGTGTGTCTCCGGATCGACTTTCTCGTAGTGTCTGGCGATGCGGCCCTCCGGATCGATCAGAAATGTCTCGCGTTTGGCGACGGTCATGCCGAACATGTTGGTCTTGACGCCGTATGCATCGGATGCCATGCCTTCGGTATCTGCCAACAGCGGGAACGGCAGGCTGTATTTTTCCGCGAATCCGCGATGTGAAACCTCGTCGTCGAGGCTAACGCCGATTATCTGGCAGTTCAGGTCGCGGAAAGCAAAAATGTTGTCGCGAAACTCGCAAGCTTCGGTCGTACAGCCAGGGGTATCGTCTTTTGGATAAAAATAAAGTGCCACCCATTGACCGCGATAATCTTCAATTGAATGCAGTTGTCCGTTTTGATCCTGCAATTCAAAGTCAGGTGCCGGCTGGCCGGCAACCAGTTCATCGGCAACTGCGGAACCGGCAGCTGTCAGAAACGTCAGCAACACGAGATACTGCGACCATTTGGACGACGAAACGCGATACATATATGTATTCCTCATTAGCCTGGCTCCGTTGGGCCAGAGATTTGTTCGCACGGCGTTGTTTGCGCAACCCACGCGTCCACTATAATACGCCTTGGAAATGAAAAATCACCCCGAAGTGCGGAAAATGGCACTGGTTTTGCCCGGCGGCGGCGCGAGAGGTGCCTTCCAGGTTGGTGTGCTAAAGGCAATTGCCGAGTTATTGCCAACCGGGTCCGTCAATCCCTTCCATGTCCTGAGTGGTACTTCCGCAGGGGCCATCAATTCCGTGGTTCTGGCAACCAAGGCACGCCGATTTCGCGTCGCTGCCGCGGAACTCGAACAGGTCTGGAGCAGCTTCCGCAGCGAATTGGTTTTCCGGACTGACAGCTGGACCATGCTGAAGAGCAGCCTGCATTGGATGCTTGCGATTGTACTCGGCGGATATGTCGTCGGAGTCCCGAGGTCACTCCTCGACAACTCGCCGCTGGCTGAACTGCTAAGCCGCAATATCCGGTTTCCACGCCTCCAGGCATGCATTGACAAGGGATACCTTGAGGCGGTCGCTGTCACAGCAGCCAGTTACGGCTCCGCGCGGTCGACGACGTTTTTTCAGGCCCTCGGCGACCGCAAGACGTGGACACGAACCCGGCGGCGCGGCGTCAGCGCAGAGATACACCTCGATCACCTCATGGCTAGCATCGCCGTGCCGATGATCTTTCCACCCGTATGCATCAATGGCGAGTACTTCGGCGACGGCGCCATGCGCCAGGCAACGCCGCTGAGCCCGGCGATCCACCTGGGCGCTGACCGGATACTGGTCATCGGTGTCCGCGACGAGATGGCAGACCCGCCCGGCAACCCCGATCAGCCGCCGCCATTTCCGAGCTTCGTGCAGATTGCAGGTTACATGCTGGATACTCTCTTTCTCGACGGCCTGTATGCGGACCTCGAACGCATGACACGAATCAATCAGCTCATCGATTCGGTCGATCCGGCCACGCGTGGCGGAGTCTCTGCGTTGATGCGGCCAATTGACACGATGATCGTCGTGCCGAGCCGCGACCTGCGGGAACTGGCGCTCGAGTATCGCAAGGACATGCCGCGACCGGTGCGCGCGCTGCTGAGGGGAATCGGCGGTCGCGGCCGGGGAGAAGGACGGTTGCTGAGCTACCTGTTGTTCGAGCAATCCTACACTCGCGAACTGATAAAACTGGGATACAACGACGCAATGCGGGTGCGCGAACAGCTGCTCTCGTTTGTTACCGGCAAGGACGTGCCAAGGCTCATGGCACCGGAATGGGTGCAGCGGGACCTCGGCAGTCTTTGATCAAAGCCCGCAGTGTTGCGCGGCCGCTGCCGAAAACCGCAGCGGTCGCGATTGCGGCGATTGCACCCGACCTGTTCGTCAATCGGCTCGCTGTTCCGCCGTGCCTATCTCGTTGTGGCGCGCCAGGACGGGGTCGTGACGCCGGCGAAGCTCGGCAGCCAGTTTTTCGGTCATATAGACCGAGCGATGCTGGCCGCCGGTGCAGCCAAGTGCCACGGTGAGATAACTTCTGTGAAAGCTGACGTACTGCGGAATCCAGCGACTGAGGAACGCCAGTATGTCTTCGAACATCTGCTGAAACTGAGGCTCATGGTCCAGGAATGCTTGTACGGCCGCGTCCTTGCCTGTCAGCTTGCGCAGCTCCGGTTCCCAGTAGGGGTTCGGCAGGCAACGCAGGTCGAACACGAAATCGGCGTCCGCAGGTATGCCGTGTTTATAGCCGAATGACTCAATGAGAACAGATAGCATGTCGGATTCGCGGCGATCCACGCGTTCCCGGATTGCGTCCGCCAGTTCATAGACACTGGTTCGGGACGTATCGATCACAAGGTCTGCAGCATTTATGATTTGTCCGAGCAGTTCACGCTCGCGTGCGATCGCCGCCCTCAATTCAAGACCGTCTGTTGCCAGGGGGTGCCGTCGCCGCGTTTCACTGTATCGCTTGAGAAGTATTTCGTCGCTGGCCTGGAGAAACAGCAAATCGGTCTGGACATTGTTGCGACGCAGTTCCGCAATGACCCCGGGCAGGGCTGCCAGATCGCTTTTCCGGTTTCGCGCATCGACGCCGACCGCAACCAGGGCCCCGGATTGATCGCGCGTTCCAGTGACTTCCTGCAACAACGAGCTGAGCAGCGCGGCAGGCAAATTGTCGATACAGTAGTAGCCAAGGTCTTCCAGCACATGCAGCGCAACGCTCTTCCCGGACCCGGAAAGACCGCTGACTATGATGAGCCTCATTGAGTCCCTGGCGGTCAATGTGCCTTTCTATTCCTCGCGACGCGCCGATAGACATCTGTGAAAGGCCCGAACTGCGATTCGCCCGGTTCGGTGCCAGGCTGCGCGAAGCCGGCAATGATGACCTCGTACAACGCATGGCTGCTGCTTGCAGCTCGCAGCCTGCTGCGCAATGCCTCGTCTTGCAGGCATGCGGTGATCCTGCTGATGTCGTCGTGGTGACTTTCGTCAACCGTCTCGGGAACCATCAGACCGAAAACGAGATCCACCGGCTCGCCGTCTCCTGCGTCAAAGTCCACCGGTACCGACAGCCTGATGAGCGCACCGCTGCTCCGGGTGGCGCCCGGGACCCGGCAATGCGGAAATGCGACGCCTCGTCCGAGGCTGGTACAGCCCAGGCGTTCACGCTCTATCAGCCTTGAAAAGATTTCTTCATTGGCAATAGCAGGATTGGATTGAGCCAGCAACTCGCTGAGAATCTCAAGACAGTGTTTTTTGCCGCGCGCTCGCGCATTGCAAAGGACATTTTCGGGCCGGATTAGCTGTTCGGGTAGCATAGTGACGGAGTGCCTGACTGCCAATCCTGCGTTTGCGCGAGCTTACGAAGTTCAGCGCCGGCTGGACTGGCACCGGTTTCAGTACAGAATCAAAACCACCTAATCGAATGACCGCTTGTTGGCATCTCTTGCATGATGATCCCCAAGCTTTTCCTTGTACTTTCGCACCTGTCGATCGAGTTTGTCGACCAGTACGTCAATTGCTGCATACATATCTTCTTCAGTCGCGTCTGCAAACAGCTTGCCGCCATTGACGTTGACCGTTGCCTCAGCGGTATGCCTCAGCTTTTCCACTTTCAGTACGCAATGCACGTCTGAAACGAGGTCAAAGTGCCGCTCGATTTTCTCGATTTTGTTGACAACATATGCACGCAGTGCATCGGTTACGTCTATGTGATGGCCGGTAACGCTCAATTGCATGATCTTCTCCCTTCGATATGTTGCAAGCCGTGATGTTCCGCAGTTCCTCCTGAGCAGCTCCTTCAGCTTCGATGTCGGTTCAATGGTGCCACGAACCCTTTGGTTTTGCTCCGTGGCGGGCAAGCCCGTCTACCGGGGTTCTCTTACTCGTCGTTCGCTGGATGAAGCGATTTTCAGAGACTCGCGATACTTTGCGACGGTGCGTCGTGCAACGGTGATTCCCTCTTTGGCCAGTAATTTTGCAATCTTGCTGTCACTCAGGGGTTTCGCCGGATTCTCTGCGCCAATCAGCTTCTTGATCTTGGCTCGCACGGATGTCGATGACTGATCCTCTCCATCAACGGTCGACAGATGGCTGGAGAAAAAGTACTTGAATTCAAACACTCCGCGAGGCGTGTGCATGTACTTGTTCGTTGTTACACGGGATATTGTGGATTCATGCATGCCGATGGCTTCTGCTACGTCTTTCAATACTAGCGGCTTCATCGCCTCGTCACCATGATCCAGAAATTCGTGCTGGCGCGCGACTATGGTGGTAGCGACCTTAAGCAATGTTTCGTTTCGAATTTCCAGGCTTCGAACGAGCCAGCGCGCTTCCTGCAATTGAGTCTTCAGGGCCGCATGGTCAACGTTGCCGCGCAGCAGTTTCGCATACTGCTGATTGACGGTAAGTTTTGGCACGCCTGAAGCGCTGATCTCGACCTGCCAGCGATTATCGATCTTGCGCACGAAGACGTCCGGGACGACATACTCGGTTGCCGTTCCGCTGACCGACAGCCCAGGCTTCGGATGGCAACTTCGTACCAGTGCAAGCGCCTCGTCGAGATCAGCCTCCGACGTCCTGAGGTTGCGGCGGATCTCTGCGTATTGTTGGCTGGCAACGAGATCAAGGTGGTTTTCGACCAGGCGTATCGCCGTTGCCAGTCCCGGTGTTGCCGGGTCCAGCTGTGCCAGCTGCAGTACGATGCATTCCGACAGTGATCGTGCGCCGACACCGACAGGATCCATGCGCTGGATCTTGCGCAGGGTGTCCTCGACCTCCTCGACGGTCACTCCTGCGTCTTCCGCAATCCAGCTGCGGATCTCGTTCAGATCGGCTACCAGGTAGCCGTCGTCATTGATGGCGTCGATCAGCGCCTCACCGATGACCGACTCCCGGGGTGTGAAATTCTCCAGTTCGAGCTGCCATAACAGGTGTTCGTGGAGGGTCTGTCCGCGCTCGTCGGCAAAATCATTATTGCCAATGACCTCGCCATTCCAGCCGCCGTCCTGTATTCGCTCCATCGAACTCGTCTGCCAGCTGTCCTCCGCCTTGATCGTTTCGATTTCGGCAGTCGTGTCCGAGCTTGTCGTGGGAGCACCCGGCAACTCCTCCATCTCGAGCATGATGTTTTCCTCGAGCGCCTCCTGAATCTGGGCGTTGAGGTCCAGCACCGGTAACTGCAACAGGCGAATGGCCTGCTGCAGCTGCGGGGTCATCGTCAGAGATTGACCGAGTTTCAGTTGCAACGAGGGCTTAAGCATCAATTGTCTCGGAGCACGCCTTTATCGAATGCAGTCGCTTGTTTTGCGGTCATTTTCAATGGCAACAGTCTTCTTGCGGATATGCAATTATGCTTCAGAGTTTGAACTCCTGTCCGAGATACACTTCGCGGACATGCTGATTATTCAGGATCTCGTCCGGTGGACCCGACGCGATCAGGCTTCCGTCATTCAGTATATAGGCTCGCGAGCAGATTCCGAGCGTTTCCCGCACATTATGGTCGGTAATCAGGATGCCGATTTTGCGGTCGCATAAATGCCTGATTATGCGCTGAATATCCAATACGGAAATCGGGTCGACTCCGGCAAACGGTTCATCCAGCAATACGAATCGCGGTTTGGCGGCCAGCGCACGTGCGATCTCGACCCGACGCCTCTCGCCACCGGACAAACTGATACCCAGACTGGTGCGTACGTGGCCGACGTGCAACTCGTCGAGCAACTGGTCAAGTTCCTGCTCGCGGCCGGCACGGTCGAGTTCAACGCGGTTTTCAAGGATAGCAAGGATGTTGTTCTCGACCGTCAGCTTGCGGAATACCGACGCTTCCTGGGGGAGGTAGCCCAGCCCCATTCTCGCGCGGCGATGCATCGGGAATGCTGTGAGATCCTGGCCGTCGAGGAGAATGCGGCCGCGGTCGCAAGGTATCAAGCCTACGATCATGTAGAAAGCGGTGGTCTTCCCGGCGCCGTTCGGCCCAAGCAGTCCGACGACTTCACCGCTGTTGATTTCCAGCGAGATGCTCTTGACGACGTCGCGAAACTTGTAGCGTTTGGCTATGTCCTGGACGCTGAGTATGCTCATGGGGTGACGCTGGTCGCAGGGTCATCGCCGGGCGGCCCGCCATCCGACGGAACGTCAGGAGTCCCGTCATCAGGAGGCGGATCGGGAATTTCGCTGCTTCCGGGAGCATCGGGATTCTCGTCGATTTCAGGAGTCTCGGGCAGCTCAACGCCGTCGGTCGATTCCTCGTCATCCTTCGGCGTGTAGGTAATCGTGACCCGGCGCCCGATATCGCCACCGGACTGCGCTTTGATGCGCTGTTCGGCGATGTTATAGACCAGGAATTCACTGGTGATCTTGTTGCCACCTTCCGAAATGATCGCATTGCCGGAAAACTCGATCGATCCGGCGATGAAGTCGTAGGTCAGACGCGAGGCCTGTGCAACGGTCTCTTCGTCGCTGTCCTGCCGTCGCGTCTCGAAGGTTGCAGGGGATCCCGTAATTGTGGCCCGCCGCAACTGATGGCCGGAAAACTTGAGATCCGCCGTTTCACATTCGATATGTCCATTCTCTGTATCAATGACCACATTGCCGGTGAATTGCCAGATACTGTCTTCGAAATCGAGTTTACTGGCGCGCCCCTCATCGGCCACGATTCCAATGTTGCCCTGAGTCAGCTTCAGACCGCGAAACATCAGCATTGAACTCTTGCCGTCGTAATCCGTCGAGTCGGCATCAAGTGAAATCGGGAGTCGCAGGTCACTTGCCTGTGCCAGCACGGCCGGCGAGAGCAATATGGCGCCGAGCGAGGCAAGTGCACACGCAACGCATAAACTTGTCGGGCCGGGTCGGCGATCAGGTGCGGACATCAGGGAACGAATTTTCCACTCACGTTGGACTCGAGGCGTAGATGGTTTTCCTGTAACAATGCTAGCATGCCGATTGCCGTGAGGCTCCGCGATCCGATGCGGATCTGCACCCTGTCGTCGGTCCTTGCGACATAGGTATCCGGCTCAAACTCGAGGTATTGTGTTCGGATCTCGGTGACGTCACCCGAGAAGCCCTCGTTACTCACAGCCATGACATTGCCGGTCAATGTTACCGTCTTCTGGTCGTCCGCGATCGATGCATTGTCGGCGACCAGCGTCCACGGAACGTTCGACAGCGCGGCATAGTGAATGTTGACATTCTGGAACTCGATTTCGGAAGGACTGCGTTGTTCGGCATACTCGGCCTCTATCCGGTACAGCAGGGCACCGCTGTCGTCAGTGCCAAGGACCTTGGCTGCGCGCAGGTAGAATCCATCGTGTTTCACGTCGCCCGCCGCCTGCAGCTCCGACTGCTGCGAAAGCGATTGCGAAAGATACCAGCTGCCGAAAGCAGCAGTCAGCAACAAAGTGAGGCCGAGTATGCGTCGCAGGTTCATGTGCGAGCGGCTGCTTCGAGTATCATGTCACATACCTCGCGAACCGCGCCGTATCCGCCGCTGGCTGTCGTCGTGTAGTCGCACTCCTTGCGGACTTCCGCGACACCGTTGGGGACAGTTACGGAAAATCCTACCTGCCGCAGCAGAGGCAGATCCGGCATGTCATCGCCTACGTAGGCGCATTCCGACTTGTCTATGCCAAGGGAGGCGCACAGGAGGTCCAATGCCTCGACTTTGTCCGCGCAACCCAGAACGACATGCTTTACACCGAGTTCCTGCATACGAAGCTCGACGGCGCGCGATCTGCGACCGCTGATTACCGCTACCTCGATTCCCGCCTTGAGCATTTTTCTGATTCCAAAACCGTCCTGGGTACAAAAGGCTTTGCCCTCGATGCCCGCATCGGAAAGATAGAAGCGCCCGTCGGTCAATACTCCGTCCACGTCGAACGCAACCAGTCGGATTGCTGACAGGCGCCTCGACGATTTCACTGTCGCTGATCTCACATCACTCCGGCGCGAAACAGGTCATGAACGTTGAGCGCGCCGATGAGGTGACCGCTATCGTCCACGACCAGCAAGGCCGTAATCTTGTTTTCTTCCATGGTATGAACCGCGGCCGCTGCCATGGTGTCGGGGCCGGTCACTATGCCGCCGCGATGCATTACGGTCTGCATCGTGGTCTTGTGTACGTCGATCCCCGTATCCAGGGCGCGCCGCAGGTCGCCGTCAGTGAATACGCCGACCAGTTTGCCATTGGCGTCGACCACGCCGGTCATGCCGAGGCCCTTGCGTGTCATTTCCATCAGGCCGTCGCTCAGGGTGACCCGTTCTCCGACTACCGGTATTTCCTTGCCGGTATGCATGACATCTTCGACACGCAGCAGTAATTTCTTGCCGAGGCTGCCGCTCGGATGCGACAAAGCAAAATCCTCGGCCGTAAAACCGCGCGATTCGAGCAAGGCAACTGCAAGCGCGTCGCCCATTGCAAGTGTGGCAGTGGTGCTTGCCGTTGGTGCGAGGTTCAGCGGGCAGGCCTCCTCACTGACGCTGACATCAAGATGCACATCCGCTGCGCGCGCCAGTGTCGATTCCTTGCGGCCGGTCATCGACAATAATCTTGCGCCCATTCTTTTGACCAACGGCAGGATGGTGATGATCTCCTGGGTCTCTCCGGAGTACGACACGGCCAACAGGAGGTCCTGCCTGGTAATCATGCCAAGATCGCCGTGGCTCGCTTCGGCCGGGTGCATGAAAAAGGACGGTGTTCCGGTACTGGCGAGTGTCGCGGCGATTTTTCCGCCGATATGGCCGGACTTGCCCATGCCGGTTACGACCACTCGTCCCTCGGTTTTCAGGCACAGTGCGCAAGCACCGGCAAATGACTGATCGAGCCGCGATCTGATACCGTCGACCGCGCGCGCCTCGATATCCAGCACACGCCCGGCCAGCCTGACGAGTTCATCCGCTGTAAGGTCTTTGGCCAATTCGCCTCCAGGCAATGGATCTCCTGCCCGATTCTAAACTTTTTGCACCACTATATAAGCGATGTAGGCAAAATATGATGTGGCCAGCACAAGTCCCTCGGGACGCTTTACCCGGCCTCTGCCTTCGGTCTCGTAGGTCAAAGCAAACAGGGCCAGCGTAAACGCCACCATCACGAAAATGTGCAGCGACAGGACCGAGGGATGCAACGTGGCCGGATCGATGGCTGCAGCGATACCAACGACGGCCAGCAGGTTGAAGATGTTGGAGCCGACGATATTGCCGATCGCGAGGTCGTATTCTCTTTTCAGCGCGCTGACAACCGTAACCGCAAATTCCGGCAGGCTGGTACCAATGGCAACCAGCGTAATCCCGATGACGATTTCACTGACACCCAAAGAACGCGCTATTTCCATCGACCCGTCGACCAAAAGTTGCGCGCCGAACAGTAATGCTGCCAGGCCAACTGCAAGCCAGAGCATTGCGACAGGCATCCGGACGCCAACCGGCAACTCCGCTTCGAACTCTGTTTTCATGGGGTCATTTGCGGCCGAGCGCAAGCTCAGCCGGGTCAGCCAGAATGTGACCACGACGAGACTTGTGAGCAGCACGAAGCCATCAACACGGCTGAGATAAGAGTCCAGGAACAGCGATACAGTCAGCAGTGAAACGGCGAGCAGGGCGGGCATCTCGCGAGTCAGGGTTGCAGACTTGAGTTCGATAGGGCGTATTACGGAGACAACGCCAAGGACCAGACCGATGTTGGCAATATTCGAACCGATCGCGTTGCCGACCGCCAGATCCGATTCCCCGCGCAAGCCTGCGACAACGGACACAAGAACTTCAGGAGCGGAGGTGGCAAATGCAACGATCGTTAGGCCGATAAGCAACGAAGGTACGCCGAGATTGCGCGCAGTCGCAGCAGCACCCAATACGAATCGGTTTGCGCCCCAGATCAACAGGCCAAGGCCGACGATAACTTCAACAATATGGCCAAGCATAATTTGCGACTGAATCTGGAGCCCCGGTGAAATTTTGTGCCAGTGCGGCGTAAGAGCGCTTATTGTCTATTGATATGCAGTTTATGCGTGATTTCTGCACAGGATGTCAATGAAACCCGATCGGACAGGCGGAAGTAGCGAGACGGCTTTTGCTACACTTCACCGGCGGACAATGCGGCCGAGGTGCAATATGGATCCGGAAGAGATACGTAAACTGATCGAGCAGGGGCTTCCGCATGCCCGCGTGTCTGTGACGAGCGATGACAACACTCATTACACAGCCGTGGTAGTTGCCGACCTTTTTTCCGGAAAGCGACCGCTTGCACGGCATCAGATGGTATATCAATGCCTTGGGAAGCTGATGGGAAACGAAATACACGCGATGGCAATTCGACCGTATACGCCGGAAGAATGGCGCGACCTGGAGCTGGCCGGAAAGGTCTGAAAGCCAAATGGACAAACTGCTGATAAAGGGCGGCATACCACTCGACGGGCAGATCAGCGTTTCCGGCGCGAAGAATGCCGCATTGCCGGTACTTGCTGGCACATTGCTTGCGTCGGAACCGGTCACGGTCAGTAACGTGCCGCAACTCAAGGATGTCGCGACCACCATTACCTTGCTGCAAAGCATGGGTGTGGTGGTTACATTTGACGAGCGCCTGGATGTCGAGGCTGATGCACGTCAGGTGCCTTCGCGGCGGGCGCCGTACGAGCTGGTCAAAACCATGAGGGCGTCGATACTCGTACTCGGACCGCTGCTTGCCAGATTCGGCGAAGCCGACGTTTCGTTGCCGGGCGGATGCGCCATCGGCGCGCGGCCGGTCAATTTGCACGTGCAGGGCCTGCAGGCAATGGGCGCAAAAGTCGTGGTAGAGAACGGCTATATCAAGGCACGGACGAAACGACTGAAAGGTGCGCACATTATATTCGATACCGTCACCGTGACAGGAACAGAGAACCTGATGATGGCGGCAACCCTGGCAGACGGCGAAACAGTGCTGGAGAACGCGGCCAGGGAACCCGAGGTCGTCGACCTGGCCAGGTTCCTGAACAGCATGGGCGCAACGGTGAGCGGAGCCGGCAGCAGCACAATTAAAATTACCGGGGTCGAATCGCTGGGTGGTACGCGCCATGAGGTATTACCCGACAGGATCGAAACCGGCACCTATCTTGTTGCGGCAGCGATTACGGGCGGGCGAATTCGCCTGCAGCGCTCTGCACCCGGAGATCTCGAGGCCGTGCTGATCAAGCTCGGTGAGGCGGGCGCGGAGATCAGGACCGGCAACGACTGGATCGAACTCGACATGCACGGAAAGAGGCCGCATGCAGTTAGCATCAAAACTATGCCCTTTCCCGGTTTTCCAACGGACATGCAGGCGCAGTTCTGTGCGCTGAATGCCATTTCCGATGGCGTCGGCACCATAACCGAGACGATTTTCGAGAACCGATTCCAGCACGTACTCGAACTGCAGAGGATGGGCGCCGATATTCGTATCGAGAGTAATGTTGCGGTTTGCACCGGCGTCGACAAGCTTACAGCCGCGCCTGTAATGGCAACCGACCTGCGTGCGTCAGCGGGGCTCGTCCTTGCCGGATTGGCCGCGGATGGCGAAACGATGGTCGACCGTATCTATCACGTCGATCGCGGATACGAACGAATAGAGGAAAAATTGCGCCAGCTCGGCGCGGTGATACGGCGGGTTCCCAAATAGTTCGCGACGGTTACCGTCGTTCCTTCCCTGTGCAAAGGCGTCCCGATTCAGGGGTTTTCGTCGGGCGGCCGCTCGGCGGCAGTAAGTGTCGCACTGAAGCGCTGGCCGTTGCGCCACGCATCGATCTCAACCTGATTGCCGGGCTCCAGTGCCGCGACAATCAGCAAAGCCTGCTGACGTGACCGGACTTGCTCGCCGTTGATGGAAAGTATCACGTCGCCGGGCAGCAGCCCCGCCATAGCTGCCGGTCCGTTCTCGAACACCTTGGTAAGGATAATCCCGGCGCCGGCGTCGATACCCAGCGCGTTGGCCTCGGCGCGAGTCAGCTCATCGGGTTCGAGTCCTACCCAACCGCGTATGACGCGTCCCTGGCGCTTGATTTCATCGACCACGCCTCGAACGAGGTTGACGGGAATGGCGAAGCTGATGCCCTCTGTGCCAACGTCTTGTGCGAGGACGGCCGTGTTGATGCCAACCAGTTCGCCGAGCGTATTTATCAGCGCACCGCCGGAATTGCCTTCGTTGATGGCGGCGTCCGTTTGAATGAAATTCTCGAACGTATTTAGACCCAGCAAACCGCGACCCGTGGCGCTGACGATTCCCTGCGTCACCGTTTTCGACAGTCCGTACGGATTGCCTATGGCCAGCACGACATCACCGATACGCAACTGGTCAGAACGTCCGAGTCGAATCGCCGTCAGGTCGCCAAGGTCGACCTTCAGTACGGCCAGATCCGTTTCCGCATCGACACCTACTACGGTCGGGCTCGCAATGCGTCCATCCGCCATTTGCACGCGAATTTCGCTGGCGCTCGCAACGACATGGTAATTGGTAACAAGATAGCCTTCGGGATCGATGACTACAGCGGACCCGAGACTGGTGTTGGTTCGGTATCGGTCTGCCACTGCGTTGTCGTCGCGAGCCAGGACCAGCCGGCGCGTATAGACGTTGGCCACCGCCGGGGCGCTGATTGCAACGGCATCTGCATAGCTGGCCGGCTGCGGGCCGGCATCAGGTTGGCCAATGGATGGCAATAATTGCGGCCGGAGCAGTACGGCGATAAAGGCTGCAGCCAGCCCGACTACGATCGACTGAAGCAAAAAAACGAGGACCGGCTTTAGTCGCGCCACTTTTGATTTCCGGGAGTTCTGTTCCTGGCAATTTTCGAGGGCCGGAGCGGCCAGACCATGGCAAGCCCGCGCCTAGCCAATATTCGACGGCCCTGTGTATAATGCGCCACGGGTTCCGCACCCAGCCCCGAACCAGCCGCCATCCTGACGGCAAACCGGGTCTGCTGCAAATCTATCAGTTTTCGCAACTAAAGCTAAAAAAGACGCCACAAACCGGTGTAAATGGGAGTGCCTGATGACCGACGACGTTGATCGCAACAGACGTCATTTCCTCACCCTGGCTACCGCTGTAACCGGAGGGGCGGGAATTGCCCTGGCGGCGATTCCGTTTCTGTCGTCATTGAAGCCGAGCGCGCGCGCCCAGGCGCTGGGTGCGCCGGTCGAAGTACCGCTTGCCTCTCTTGAACCCGGCGAGATGATTCGGGTGGAGTGGCGGGGCCGGCTGGTATTCGTGGTCCGGCGAACCGAGGAAATGCTAGGGCGGCTGGAGCAGGCAAAAGCACAGGATCTGTTGCGTGACCCTGATTCGAAGGTTGCAGAGCAACAGCCGGAATTCGCGGTTAACGGCTACCGCTCGGCGAATCCCGAGTATCTGGTCATCGAAGGATCGTGCACGCACCTTGGCTGTGCACCGTTGCCGCAATTCCAGGTTGGCCCCAGCGACGACTGGTTCGGCGGATTCTTCTGTCCGTGCCACGGATCGAAATTCGACCTTGCCGGCCGTGTATATAAAGGTGTTCCGGCGCCGACCAACCTTCGGGTTCCGCCGTACCGGTTCATCAAAGATGACGTCATCATGATTGGTGCGGAGACGGGGGCGGCGTAATGGCACGAATCGAGTCCGAGATCGGCACGCCGAAAGGCGGTTTCATGAAGTGGATCGACGATCGATTTCCGTTTACGGAGACGATGAAAGTTCATGCGACCGAGTACTATGCGTCGAAGAACTTCAACATCTGGTATGTCTTTGGCGTGCTGGCAATGGTCGTTCTGGTGATCCAGCTTGTCACCGGCATCTTTCTTACGATGAACTACAAGCCGTCATCCGCGGAGGCATTTGCATCGGTCGAGTACATCATGCGTGACGTCGAATTGGGTTGGCTCATTCGGTATATGCATTCGACAGGTGCATCCTTCTTTTTCATCATCGTATACCTGCACATGTTCCGCGCGATGCTTTACGGATCGTACAAGAAGCCCCGCGAACTGATCTGGATCATCGGCATGCTGATCTTCTTCGTGCTCATGGCCGAGGCATTTGCGGGTTATCTGCTGCCCTGGGGGCAGATGTCATACTGGGGTGCGCAGGTCATCATTTCATTGTTCGGTGCCATTCCCGTCGTTGGCGAGATGCTGGTCGAATACATCCGCGGCGACTATTCGATTTCCGATATCACCCTGAATCGCTTCTTTGCCTTGCACGTCATCGCTTTGCCGTTGGCGCTGATTGCGCTGGTGTTCGTGCACATCGTGGCACTGCATCACGTAGGGTCCAACAATCCGGACGGCATAGAGATCAAGTATCACAAGGGGCCCGACGGCATTCCGCTCGACGGAGTCGCGTTCCATCCCTATCACACGTCGAAAGACCTGGTGTATATCATTGCCTTTCTGATGGTCTTTTCATTCGTGATGTTTTTTGCCCCGGAGATGGGCGGCTATTTCCTGGAGCACGCAAACTTCGATCCCGCGAACACAATGGTAACGCCGGAGCACATCGCGCCTGTGTGGTATTTCACGCCGTACTACGCGATCCTGCGGGCGGTACCGAACAAACTCTGGGGAGCAATCCTGATGGCGGCCGCTGTGCTGCTGCCGCTGTTTCTGCCCTGGCTTGATCGCTGCCGTGTGAAGTCGATTCGCTACAGAGGCTGGATTTACAAGTCGGCGCTCGGCATTTTCGCGGTGAGTTTTCTGGTACTTGGATGGCTCGGCGTACAGCCGGCAGAGGGCGTCTACGTGATGATGGCGCGAATCTTTTCCGTGCTGTATTTCGGATTCTTCCTGTTGATGCCGTATTACTCGGCGATAGACAAGACGAAAGCGGTGCCGGACAGGGTGGTTTACCATGGTTGAGGCGCGCAAGTGGATAGCCGTGTTGGTGGCATTGGCCGTGTCAGGTCCGGCGTTGGCCGCCAGCGAGATGAAACTCGAACCCGTGGGAAACGATGTCGACAACGTTGTTTCATTACAGCGCGGCGCCAGGAATTTCATGAATTACTGTTCAGGCTGTCATTCGGCCCGATATGTGCGGTTTAACAGAGTCGCCCGTGGTCTCGGCCTGAGTGAAGACCAGGTAATCGAAAATCTGATGTTCAATGCCGAAAAGACCTTCGAAACGGTACTTGCTGCCATGCCGGCGGAAGACGCCGCCAGGTGGTTTGGCCAAGCGCCGCCCGATCTTTCACTGTTGGCCCGCTCGCGCGGTACCGACTACATCTACAACTTTCTTAAAGGGTTTTACCTGGACGCGGACAGCCCGACAGGTGTCGACAACATGGTGTTGGCTGGTACGAGCATGCCGCACGTGCTCTGGGAACTGCAGGGATTTCAGCGCGCTGTATTTACCGAGGTAGGCCAGAACGGATCCGTGTTTGAACACTTTGAACCATTTTCAACCGGATCACTCTCCGCCGAGGAGTATGATTCTTTTGTCCGCGATACGGTGAATTTCATGGAGTACATCGCGGAGCCTGTCCGTTCGACGCGCCGAAAGATGGGAGTCTGGGTGTTGATGTACCTGACCGTCTTCCTCATTATCGCATCCATGCTGAAGAAGCAGATCTGGAAAGATGTCAGCTGAGATATATCTCCCGCCCCCAAATCTTCAGAAATTTCGATACGCGTCGCCAACTAAATTATCGTTCCAAAGGGAGCGCACAATGGCAGTCATTGCCAACAGACGATCCGTCATGACACTGTTTTCCAGGCCTGCCTGCATACACAGTCACCGGACGCGACTTGTCCTTGCTGAAAAGAACATCAATATTGAAATCGCCAACGTCGAGGGTCCGGACCTGCCGGAGGATCTGATGGATCTGAATCCGTATCATACGGTACCGACACTTGTCGATCGCGACCTCGTGCTTTACGACTCGAGAGTCATTATCGAGTACCTGGATGAACGATTTCCGCATCCGCCGTTGATGCCGGTGGACCCGGTGACCCGGGCCCAGTTTCGCCTGGCGTTGTTTCGCATCGAGACTGACTGGTACCAGCTGGCCGGGGAATACGAGGTCGGTGGTGAAAACAAACTGAGCGCAAAGTCAAAGAAGATGTTGCGCGAAAGCATCATGGCCAGTGTTGAATTGTTCGATGCCAAGCAATTTTTCCTCAGCGACGAATTTTCGCTGGTGGATTGCAGT